>BNJU01000589.1_pt1 | contig 306514 bp, 430 predicted proteins | sample 8539281 | NCBI WGS metagenome assembly BNJU01 (sample SAMD00202456, study PRJDB9452) | human saliva metagenome | isolation source: human saliva | place: Japan | reverse complement strand
AAGACTTTTAGTTACAGAGTAAGATTTGCAAGCTCATCTATAAATATGATAAAAATAAGTAGAAAAATAAAATGAAAAAGAGGTATGTGAAAATGTCACGTAAACCATTTATCGCTGGTAACTGGAAAATGAACAAAAACCCAGAAGAAGCAAAAGCATTCGTTGAAGCTGTAGCATCAAAACTTCCTTCAGCAGACCTTGTTGAAGCAGGTATCGCAGCTCCTGCAGTTGACTTTGACAACTGTTCTTGCTGCTGCTAAAGGTTCAAACCTTAAAGTTGCTGCTCAAAAACTGCTACTTTGAAAAATGCAGGTGCTTTCACAGGTGAAACTAGCCCACAAGTTTTTGAAAGAAATCGGTACTGACTACGTTGTGATCGGTCACTCAGAACGTCGTGACTACTTCCACGAAACAGACGAAGACATCAACAAAAAAGCAAAAGCAATCTTTGCTAACGGTATGCTTCCAATCATCTGTTGTGGTGAAAGCCTTGAAACTTACGAAGCTGGTAAAAGCAGCAGAATTCGTAGGTGCTCAAGTTTCTGCTGCTCTTGCTGGATTGACTGCAGAACAAGTAGCTTCATCAGTTATCGCTTATGAGCCAATCTGGGCTATCGGTACTGGTAAATCAGCTTCACAAGACGATGCACAAAAAATGTGTAAAGTTGTTCGTGACGTTGTAGCAGCTGACTTTGGTCAAGAAGTAGCTGATAAAGTACGTGTTCAATACGGTGGTTCAGTTAAACCTGAAAACGTTGCTGAATACATGGCTTGTCCAGACGTTGACGGAGCTCTTGTTGGTGGTGCATCACTTGATCCAGAAAGCTTCTTGGCATTGCTTGACTTTGTAAAATAAGCTTTCAAATATCTGAGACAGACAGTTCCCTCTCTCGAGGTTTATGACTGCCTGTCTTCTTTTTAGTAAAAATGGCGTGCAAAGCACGCTCTTTTCTGCATTTTAAGAAGAAAAGAAAGGAGAATTATGCTTTATATTTGGTCTTATCTCAAACGCTATCCCAAGTGGTTAGTGTTAGACTTTCTCGGGAGCGATTTTTCTTTGTCATTGTCAATCTAGGGTTTACCAACAGTTTCTGGCTCGCATGATTGACCAGGGAATCAACCAAGGAGACCAGGATAAAGCTCTATTTTTTTGGGCCATCATCATGTTGGTTATTATCGTCTTGGGAACATTTGGGCGGGTTGTTCTAGCTTATGCTGCTAGTAAACTGACCACGAATATGGTTAAGGACATGCGAAATGATGTCTATGCTAAGTTGCAAGAGTATTCTCATCACGAATATGAACAAATCGGTGTATCTTCACTGGTTACTCGTATTACCAGTGATGCCTTTGTCCTCATGCAGTTTGCGGAACAAACGCTTAAGTTGGGTGTTATCACTCCCATGATGATGCTGTCGAGTATTCTCATGATTTTCTTGACGAGTCCTTCACTAGCCTGGATTGTCGCTTTTTCCGTTCCTTTTCTAGCTGTAGTAGTCATTTATGTGGCGGTCAAAACGCGTCCCTTATCTGAAAAACAACAGAAAACACTGGACAAGATTAACCAGTATGTCCGTGAAAATTTGATGGGTTTGCGAGTGATTCGTGCCTTTGCTCGTGAAGACTTTCAAGAAAAACGTTTTGAAGAGAAAAATGCAATCTATGCGGATAATTCCAATCGTTTGTTCAAATTAACTGGTTTGACAGAACCGCTATTTGTGCAAATCATTATCGCTATGATTGTGGCTATCGTTTGGTTTGCCCTTGATCCACTGAAGCATGGAAATTTGCAGATTGGGGATTTGGTGGCCTTTATCGAGTATAGTTTCCATGCTCTCTTGTCCTTCCTTTTCTTGTCAAACCTCTTTACCATGTATCCACGTACTGCCGTATCTAGTGAGCGTTTGAAGGAAATCATGGATATGCCCATTTCCATTGATCCAAATGAGGATGGAATTCAAGAAACAGAAACTCATGGTTATCTAGAATTTGATAATGTGACCTTTGCCTATCCTGGGGAAACAGAAAGCCCTGTTTTGCATAATATTTCCTTTACTGCTAAACCGGGAGAAACCATTGCTTTTATCGGTTCAACTGGTTCAGGTAAGTCTACTCTGGTTCAATTGATTCCTCGTTTCTACGATGTTACGCTAGGGAAAATTAAGGTCGATGGTGTTGATGTCCGGGATTACCGTCTCAAATCACTCCGTCAGAAGATTGGATTTATTCCACAAAAGGCCTTGCTTTTTACTGGGACTATCGCAGACAATCTCCGTTACGGGAAAGAGGATGCCAGTCATGAGGACTTGCACCAAGCAGCTGATGTAGCCCAAAGCCAAAGACTTTATCGAAAGTCGAGAAGAAGGTTTTGCGACGCATCTGGCTGAAGGGGAAGCAACCTATCAGGTGGTCAGAAACAACGTTTGTCGATTGCACGAGCAGTCATCAAGGGTCCAGATATCTATATCTTTGATGATTCTTTCTCAGCCTTGGACTACCGTACAGATGCTATTTTGCGCCGTCGTCTCAAGGAAGTGACACAAGATGCTACGGTATTGATTGTTGCGCAACGTGTTGGAACTATCATGGATGCTGACCAGATTATTGTCCTTGATAAAGGGTGAAATCGTTGGTCGTGGCCGTCATGAAGAATTGATGGAAACCAATGACATCTATCGAGAAATTGCTGAGTCGCAGTTGAAAAATGCGTCTCTGACAGAAGAATAGGAGGTAAAGGATGAAACAACAATCTAGTCTAGCTCGTCTATGGAGCTATTTAAAAGCCTACCGTTTCTCTGTTTTCTTTGCAGTCTTCTTGAAAATAGTCAGCGTCATTATGAGTGTTATCGAGCCTTTCGTATTGGGGCTTGCTATCACAGAGTTAACCAGCAATCTTCTTGCTATGGCAAATGGTGTTGCAGGAGCGGGTATCAATACCAGCTATATCGCAGTAATTCTAGTGATTTATCTCTTGCGTGGTCTTCTCTATGAGTTGGGTTCTTATTACTCAAATTACTTTATGACCAATGCGGTGCAGTCCATGATACAGGATTTGCGAAATGAAATGAGTGAAAAAATCAATCGTATTCCTGTGTCCTACTTTGACAAACACCAGTTTGGAGATTTGCTAGGTCGTTTTACCAGTGATGTTGAAACTGTTTCGAACGCTCTTCAACAATCTTTCTTACAGATTGTCAATGCAGTCTTTACCATTCTTTTTGTTATGGGAATGGTCCTCTATCTAAATCTTCAGTTGGCTATCATTGTTATCTTGTCGATTCCGATAACTTATTTTGGGGCTAAAACGATTCTGAATCGTTCGCAACCATACTTTAAACAGCAGGCAGCTATATTGGGACGTATGAATGGATTTGTACAGGAAAACTTGACAGGTTTCAATGTTCTAAAACTTTTCGGACGTGAAGAAAACTCTCAAGAGAGATTTGAAAAGATTACGGATGAATTGCAACAGGTTGGATTCAAGGCTAGCTTTATTTCAGGTTTGATGATGCCTGCCCTTCATATCGTATCTGATTTAACTTACTTGATTGTTGCAGTATTAGGTGGATTTGCAGGTTATTGCAGGACGCTTAACCATTGGTAATATGCAAGCTTTCGTTCAGTATGTGTGGCAGGTCAGTCAACCAATCCAAAATATCACTCAATTAGCTGGGACAAATGCAAAGTGCTAAAGTCTTCGCTTGACCGTGTCTTTGAAGTTTTGGATGAACAGGAAGAAGTTCAAACTGCTGAAGTGAAAGAACTGGCACCATTGACAGGTCAAGTTAGCTTCAAGAATGTTGATTTCCAATACGTGGAAAATAAACCATTGATTCGCAATTTCAACCTAGATGTTGAACCTGGAGAGATGGTAGCTATCGTTGGACCTACTGGAGCAGGTAAAACAACTTTGATTAACCTTCTCATGCGTTTTTACGATGTGACAGCTGGTGCCATTTTAGTGGATGGCCAAGATATTCGTGACCTGTCTCGTCAGGACTATCGTCGACAGTTTGGGATGGTATAGCAGGATGCCTGGCTCTATGAAGGCAGTATCAAGGAAAATCTTCGCTTTGGGAATCTTGAGGCAACAGATGAAGAAATCGTTGAAGCTGCTAAGGCTGCCAATGTTGACCACTTTATCCGCACCCTTCCTGGTGGTTATAACATGGAGATGAACCAAGAGTCAAGTAATATTTCTCTTGGTCAGAAGCAACTTTTGACTATCGCGCGTGCACTCTTGGCTGATCCAAAAATTCTAATCCTTGACGAAGCGACCTCATCAGTCGATACGCGTCTAGAACTCTTGATTCAAAAAGCGATGAAGCGTTTGATGAAGGGAAGAACAAGCTTTGTTATCGCCCATCGCCTTTCTACTATTCAGGAAGCGGACAAGATTTTGGTGCTGAAAGATGGACAGATTATCGAACAGGGAAATCATGAAAGTCTCTTGAGCTGCAAAAGGATTTTATTATGACCTTTATCAAAGCCAATTCTCTCGGAAAGATACTGAAAATAACTAAAAAGATATCTGCTCATTTTCTTAAATTATCAGTCTATTACAACTTTTTTTAATATGGGTTAATTTTTCCTTGCTTTTTGTCTACTAGGTGTAGTATACTGAGATAGTAATCAATAAATATGGTTGCAAAAAAATAATATTATGAGGTGAGAAAAAAATGGTAGAATTGAAAAAAAGATGCATTAAAAGACGTAGCAACATTATCTAAACCAGCGGCAGAAGCGCTAGTAAATACAAAGGAAGTTTTGAATCAAGCAGTCGCAGATTTGTATGTAGCCCATATTGCTCTACATCAAGTACACTGGTACATGCGTGGACGTGGTTTTATGGTATGGCATCCTAAGATGGATGAATACATGGATAGCCTTGATGGTTACCTTGATGAAATCAGCGAACGCTTGATCACTCTTGGTGGCAAACCCTTACTCTACTTTGACAGAATTCCTTCAACACAGTGAAATCGAAGAAGAAGTTGGAGAATTCCGTAACGTAGAAGAAAGTTTAGAGCGTGTTCTTGAAATTTATCGTTACCTCATCACTCTTTTCCAAAAAAAGCATTTGGATGTAACTGATGAAGAAGGTGATGATGTAACCAATGATATCTTCGTTGGTGCTAAAGGCAGACCTTGAAAAAAACTGTCTGGATGCTTGCAGCAGAATTAGGGACAAGCACCTGGTTTGTAAGATACTCTATTTTTGTCAAAAATCCGTAGAAAGTTTTCTACGGATTTTTTTCTATTTCGGAGGGCATTCCAAAAACAGTCTTTTTCAAGATTTTTGATAAAAATAGAACTATCAATGAAAAAAAGGATGAAAGCATGACAAAGAAAATCGTAGCCATCTGGGCTCAAGATGAAAAGGGTGTAATCGGAAAAGAGGATCGCTTACCATGGCATTTGCCAGCAGAGTTAAAACATTTTAAAGAAACAACCTTGAATCATGCCATCTTGATGGGACGTGTCACCTTTGATGGAATGGGACGACGTTTGCTTCCAGGACGTGAGACCCTGATTTTGACGCGCAATCCTGAAGAGTCAATTGAGGGTGCTCTGGTTTTCCAAAATGTTGAGGATGTTTTAGACTGGTATCATAACCAGGATAAAAATCTCTATATCATTGGGTGGCAAGCAGATTTTTCAGCTTTTTGAACCTTATCTCGATGAGATTATTGTGACACAAATCCATGCTCAAGTTGAAGGGGATACTTTTTTCCCGGAAGATTTTGACTTGACTGTTTTTGAGACTGTTGCAAGCAAATCTTATACTAGAGATGAGAAAAAAATGCCTATGATTTTACCATCGAATATAGAAAGAGAAAAGGAAGTCTAATGGAGCGCAGTATTTTTGGATTTTTACAGCTCTTTTGTGTGCTGTCTGTCTTGTAGCTGGACACACGCTTTTCGTAAAAAGCGCTTTGGACTTGCTACTCTACTTTGGCTTAATGCCTTTACAAACTTGGTGAATAGCATTCATGCTTTTTATATGACCTTATTTTAGAGAGAATGAATAATTAGAACGGAAGGGAATCATGCCTACAAATAGGAAAAAAATGATATGATGGTTTATTGCTCATTTTTGTGGCAAAAGCCAAGAAGAAGTTAAAAATAATCGCTGGGAACAACGCCTTTTATCTGTAATGAATGTGTGGAGTTAGCCCAGGAAATTATTCGTGAGGAGTTGGCAGAGGAAGTCCTAGCAGACTTGTCTGAAGTACCAAAACCAATCGAACTCTTAAACATCTTGAACCACTATGTGATTGGTCAAGATCGTGCCAAACGTGCCTTGGCAGTAGCTGTATATAACCACTACAAACGCATCAATTTCCATGACACTCGTGAAGAGTCAGAAGATGTGGATTTGCAAAAATCAAATATTTTGATGATTGGCCCAACTGGTTCAGGGAAGACTTTCCTTGCTCAAACACTTGCTAGAAGTTTGAATGTACCTTTTGCCATTGCAGATGCAACAGCTCTTACTGAGGCTGGTTATGTTGGTGAGGACGTGGAAAATATTCTCCTCAAACTCTTGCAGGCAGCTGACTTTAACATCGAACGTGCAGAACGTGGAATAATCTATGTAGATGAGATTGACAAGATTGCCAAGAAGAGCGAGAACGTGTCTATCACACGTGATGTTTCTGGTGAAGGGGTACAACAAGCCCTCCTCAAAATTATCGAAGGAACTGTAGCCAGCGTACCACCTCAAGGTGGACGCAAACATCCACAACAAGAAATGATTCAAGTGGATACAAAAAATATCCTCTTTATCGTGGGTGGTGCCTTCGATGGCATCGAAGAGATTGTCAAACAGCGTCTGGGTGAAAAAAAGTGATTGGTTTCGGACAAAAACAACAAGGCTATTGACGAAAATAGTTCTTACATGCAAGAAATCATCGCAGAAGATATTCAAAAATTCGGTATTATTCCTGAGTTGATTGGACGCTTGCCTGTCTTTGCAGCCTTGGAGCAGTTGACTGTAGATGATTTGGTTCGCATCTTTGAAGGAACCAAGAAATGCCTTTGGTCAAACAATACCAGACCTTGCTTTCTATGATGATGTGGAGCTTGAATTTGACGACGAAGCTCTCCAAGAAATTGCAAACAAAAGCCATCGAACGTAAAACTGGTGCGCGTGGACTTCGTTCAATCATCGAAGAAACCATGCTAGACGTTATGTTTGAAGTTCCAAGTCAAGAAAATGTGAAAACAGTTCGTATCACAAAAGAAGCAGTTGACGGAACGGCTAAGCCAATTCTAGAGACAGCCTAGAGGTGACTATGGAAATCAATACACACAATGCTGAGATTTTGCTGAGTGCAGCCAACAAGTCCCACTATCCGCAGGATGAACTTCCTGAGATTGCTCTTGCAGGGTCGCTCAAATGTTGGGAAATCAAGCTTTATCAACACCATGCTCAATCGTAAGAATCTAGCTCGTACCTCTGGAAAACCAGGAAAAACACAACTACTCAATTTCTTTAATATTGATGACAAGATGCGTTTTGTGGATGTGCCTGGTTATGGTTATGCCCGTGTTTCCAAAAAGGAACGCGAAAAATGGGGTCGTATGATTGAGGAGTACTTGACTACTCGAGAAAATCTTCGAGCGGTTGTTAGTCTCGTTGACCTTCGCCATGATCCGACGGCAGATGATGTGCAGATGTACGAATTTCTTAAATATTACGAAATTCCTGTCATCATTGTGGCGACTAAGGCAGACAAGATTCCGCGTGGTAAATGGAATAAGCACGAATCAGCTATTAAAAAGAAATTAAACTTTGATCCAAGTGATGATTTTATCCTCTTTTCATCCGTAACAAAAGCAGGAATGGATCAAGCTTGGGATGCTATTTTAGAAAAATTGTGAGGAATACATATGGCAAAAACAATTCATACAGATAAAGCTCCAAAAGGCAATCGGACCTTACGTTCAAGGAAAAATCGTTGGCAACCTTTTGTTTGCTAGCGGTCAAGTTCCTCTATCTCCTGAAACTGGAGAAATCGTAGGGAGAAACAATCCAAGAACAGACTGAACAAGTCTTTGAAAAACATTGGAGCTATTTTTAGCAGAAAGCAGGGACAGATTTTTGACCATGTTGTAAAAACAACTTGTTTCTTGAGTGATATGAACGACTTTGTACCTTTTAACGAGGTATACCAAACAGCCTTTAACAAGGAATTTCCAGCTCGTTCAGCTGTGGAAGTAGCTCGTCTTCCTCGCGATGTAAAAGTCGAAATTGAAGTCATCGCAGAGATTGGATAAGCGAGTTGAAGTTTGGTTCTTCCAAACTTCTTTTGATATAAGGAGACAAATGATGACAAAGAAAACAACTTCACCTGGTGATTGTGACAGGGATGAGTGGTGCAGGAAAAAAACTGTAGCCATTCAATCCTTTGAAGATTTAGGATATTTTACCATTGATAATATGCCACCTGCCCTCTTGCCAAAATTTTTGCAGTTGGTTGAGACCAAGGATGATGACCACAAGTTGGCCCTAGTGGTTGATATGCGTAGTCGTTCTTTCTTTTCAGAGATTCAGGCTGTCTTGGATGAATTGGAAAATCAAGATGATTTAGACTTTAAAATCCTCTTTTTGGATGCGGCTGATAAAGGAATTGGTGGCACGCTATAAGGAAACAAGAAGAAGTCACCCTCTGGCAGCAGATGGTCGTATCTTGGACGGGATTAAGCTGGAACGCGAACTCTTGGCACCCTTGAAAAATATGAGCCAAAACGTGGTAGACACAACAGAATTAACTCCTCGTGAACTACGTAAGACCATTGCAGAGCAGTTTTTCAGACCAAGAACAAAGCTCAGTCTTTCCGTATTGAGGTTATGTCTTTTGGGTTTAAATACGGAATTCCTATTGATGCTGACTTGGTATTTGATGTTCGCTTTCTTTGCCCAAATCCCTTACTATCTACCAGAACTCCGTAATCAGACAGGTGAAGACCAGGCCGTTTATGACTATGTCATGAATCATGAAGAATCTGAAGATTTCTACCGTCATTTGTTAGCCTTGATTGAACCAATCCTACCTGGCTATAAAAGAAGGAAAATCTGTTTCTAACCATTGCAGTAGGGTTGTACAGGTGGGCAACACCGAAGTGTTGCCTTTGCCAAAAGCGATTTAGCCAAATGATTTGTCTAAGAATTGGCCTGTAAATGAAAGTCATCGTGATAAAGACCGAAGAAAGGAAACGGTAAACCGTTCATGAGAAAAACCCAAAAATTACGGTGATTGGTGGTGGAACCGGAATCCCTGTTATTTTAAAAAGTTTACAGGAAAAGAGGATGTGGAAATTGCAGCCATTGTAACCGTTGCTGATGATGGAGGTTCTTCAGGTGAACTGCGTAAAAATATTCAACAGTTGACACCTCCTGGGAGATTTACGCAATGTCCTTGTGGCTATGTCAGATATGCCAAAATTCTATGAAAAAGGTCTTTCAATACCGCTTTTTCTGAGGATGCAGGTGCTTTTGCTGGGTCATCCGCTAGGAAACATTATCATAGCAGGGCTTATCTGAAATGCAGGGTTCGACCTATAATGCCATGCAATTACTGAGTAAATTTTTCCATACGACAGGAAAGATTTTACCATCTAGTGACCATCCCTTGACACTTCATGCAGTCTTTAAAGATGGATCCAGAAGTAGCTGGGGAAAGTCACATTGCAGACCATCCAGGCATGATTGACCATGTCTATGTCACCAACACTCTGGATGATGAAAAACCACAGGCAAGTCGTCGAGTTGTCAATACCATTCTTGAGAGTGATATGATTGTCTTGGGGCCCAGGTTCCTCTTTACCTCGATTTTGCCTAATATTGTCATTGAAGAGATTGGACAGGCACTTCTTGAGACCAAGGCAGAAGTGGCTTATGTCTGCAATATCATGACCCAGCGTGGAGACAGAGCATTTTACAGATAGTGATCACGTAGAAGTCTTGCATCGTCATCTTGGGCCGTCCATTTTATCGATACCGTACTTGTTAATATCGAAAAGGTTCCAAGAGACTATATGGACACCAACCGTTTCTGATGAATATTTAGTGCAGGTTGAGCATGATTTTGAAGGTTTGCGTCAAAGCAAGTACCTCGTGTCATTTCATCCAAACTTCCTACGTTTGGAAAAATGGTGGTGCCTTCCATGATGGGGATTTAATCGTGGATGAGTTGATGCGAATCATACAGGTGAGAAAATGAGTTTCACAGTAGCAGTAAAAGAAGAAATCCTAGGTCAGCACCACCTGAGTCGCTATGAGTTATCAGCAATTATCAAGATGTCTGGTAGCGTAGGTTTATCTAGCTCTGGCTTTGACCTTATCCGTCGTTACAGAAATGCTAAGCTTAGCTCGTCATCTCTATGAATCGTTTCTTGCACTTTCTATGGTATCAAGTCGGAGATTCGTCACCATCAGAGAAGTAATCTTCGGAAAAATCGGGTTTATACTGTGTTTTACAGATGAGCGAGTCCAAGAACTTTTAGCAGATTTGCGTTTGGCTGATTCTTTCTTTGGTCTGGAGACTGGGATTGATCCAGATATTTTAGGAGATGAGGAAGCTGGACGTGCTTACCTTTGTGGAGCCTTTTTAGCAAATGGGAGTATTCAGGGATCCTGAGTCAGGCAAAGTATCAGTTAGAAATTAGTTCCGTCTATGTGGACCATGCCCAAGGGATTGCTTCGCTCTTGCAGCAGTTCTTGTTAGATGCCAAGGTTATCGAACGAAAAAAGGGAGCAGTGACCTATCTCCAAAGAGCAGAAGATATAATGGATTTCCTGATTTTAGTGGGAGCCATGCAGGCGCGTGATACTTTTGAAGGTGTCAAGATTCTCCGAGAAACTCGAAATGATCTCAATCGTGCTAATAATGCAGAGACAGCAAATATTGCACGTACGGTTTCTGCAAGCATGAAAACCATTAACAATATCAGTAAAATCATGGATACTGTTGGTCTAGATAGTCTGCCAGTCGATTTGCAGGAAGTAGCGCATCTGCGTATCCAGCATCCAGACTATTCTATTCAACAATTGGCTGACAGTTTGACAAATCCACTTACCAAAAAGCGGTGTCAATCATAGATTGCGAAAGATCAATAAAGAGAGTATGATTTAATCTTGTTAGACATAATGATGCCAAAAGATCGATGGTATATCTTATTGTAAATCTATTAGAGATAGAGTAGACTGTCCCATCTTATTTTTAACTGCAAAATCTTTGGAAAGTGACATTGTTTCGGGTTTATCAACAGGAGCTGATGATTACATTTCTAAAACCTTTTGGAGTAAAATGAATTAATTGCGAGAGTTGATGCTCATTTACGTCGAGAAAAACCGAGGAGAGACATTTAAGTTTAAATCTTGGAGAAATTAGATTTGATTTATCAGCGAATATGATTTATGTAAATGATAAGAAAATTCCTTTTACAAAATCTGAGTATCGAATTTGAACTTCTAGCTCGTAGGCGTGGCAAGTATTTTCAAGAGAACAGATTTATGAGATGATATTTGGATATGATGGAATGAGGTAATCTCTTCAGCTATTTCAGAACATATTAAGAATATTCACTGCAAAATTACAGAAGGAAGGTGTATCTCCAGTTGTAACTGTATGGGAATTGGATATAAATGGAATAAATTAAAAGGGCAATCGCTAAGAATAATATTTTTAGAATATCTAATAAGTGTAGGAATTGTACTGTTTTCTTTCTCACTTTGGTTTAGTAATTCTGATGTTCAACACCATGTATTCAGTTAGGATTTATTTTTACCAGCCGATTACACAGAAAATCAGATTTCATGAGCGGAAGAATGCGATAGTCAATACAGAGACCTTTGATAAAATCTTATACCAGATAATGCCTCATATCTATTAATTTCAAAGGATGGGAAATATCATTTACTAGTTCAATGAGTAAAGATGAAGAAGATCGAGCAATTCGATACTATAATAATGAGAGAGTCTATAATACCCATCTTATAGCTATATAGAAATTTTTACGAAATGATGGTTATTGTATTATTCAATATTCAGTAAAACCCTATTTTACAAAATAAATTCATGGCAGAAATATTTTTCCTAATGTCAACACAGTGTATGTCAGTATTCTATTCTAGTTAGGTTTACTAAATACATTGGTTGTTACAATAGTATGGGCTAAATATCTTGTGAAAACAACTCTCACCTATATTATGCTTCCGAAAAATATCAGAACAAACTTTAGATTTTTGAACTGCATTATTCAAGAGTCAAAGAGATTTAATGAAGTTCTATTTAGTTTGGAGAAAATGAAATGCTTTTGCAAGAGTCATTAATCAAAGAGTGGATATAGGAAGAGCAAAAACAGATTTCTGCTTTGATACATGACTTGAAAACCCCCAGTATCTATTGTTCAAGGAAATGCTGAGTTGTTAAAAAGACATCTGTGACAGAGGACCAGAGTATTTATATAGATTATATACTGAGTACAGCAATAGAATATCTGAATATATAAAAACACTTCTAATCATGAATAAGAATTCTAATGCCACTGAATACCAGCCACAATCGTTGGCAGTAAAAACTGTATCAGAACAATTGGTAACAGTTTCTAAAGAACTAATGTCAATTAATTCTAACAATCTAAAACTAATGTAGTAGTTGAAGATGGTATAATGAGTGTAGACTTGAAACTCTTAGAGAGACATTGCAAAATGTCTTGATGAATTCAATTGAAAATAATAATGGAATAGTTACATTGGAATTGAATATAAAAACTGTAGATGAATTTTTTAGAAATATCAGTATTAGATAACAGGAAAGGTTTTTCTGATATCGATTTAACTCACGCAAAAGAACAGTTCTATCGTGGAGATTATAGCAGGCATTCTACAACCAATTATGGTATTGGACTATTTATTACTGAACAAATAATTAAAATTACATGGTGGATCAGTAATCTTGAAAAATAGAGAAGCTTGTCGTGGTGCTGAAGTTAGAAATTTATATTACCGATACAGAATGATAAATGAGCCAGATTAACACTTAACTTATGTAATAATTAATCTAACAGACCACTAACATCAAACTTTATAACATGTTCATAACTGTATTTAACGTCAATTTGTAAAATGTTAACTTTGAACTTTCACTACAAATTACACTAAGATAGAAAATTATCTAGTATTACTCATACGGTGCACAGAGTTTGTTTAGTCTGAATATGTGAATGAGGGAAATATTAAAATTAATCAATAAGTATTAAACTTTCTATAAAAAGCAAATAAAAGGTGGTTAGTGGAAAAAGTTTTTAAAATCATAAAAACGCATAATAGCAAGTTCTTTTAGGGTACTTGTTATTATGCGTTTTATCATCAATTTCACTTGATTTTTTTAATAAAATTGTAATTTTGACATTATAGACTTGTAGAGTGTTTTGGTTGTACTTTTTGCTCTGGGTCAATGTAGTTAATGGCATTGTTGACAGCAGTTGGTGCTTCACCAAGACCTGTCGCAATCAAGTCAATCTTACCTTCGTAGTAGCAACAGTCACCGATGGCGTAAATTCCATCTTGACTTGATTCTTGCTTGCTATTGACGATAATCTTGTGGCGATTGAGTTCTAATCCCCAATTTTTAAGATTACCGACAGAAGATTTGAAGCCATAGTTGACGAAGAGGTGGTCGAGTTCAATGGTTTCAGTCTCATCGGATTTGACTTTTGTAATTTCAAGCTTATCTAAAGTTTTTCCATCTCCAAGGAGTTGACTTGGCACAAATGGTGTTTTGATACTTACAGATGATTCTTGTAAAGCTTGTACACTATGTTCAAGAGCACGGAAGTTATCTCTACGGTGAACAAGTGTAGTAGGGGCAATCTTTTCAAAAGCTAAGGCCCAGTCCACAGCAGAATCTCCACCACCCAGAATAGTTACTTTCTGACCAGCATATTGTTGAATGTTAGAAACGTGATAGTGGATATTTTCATAACCTTCAACGCCTTCTAATTCAAGTGGACGAGGTTTAAAGGCGCCACCACCCATAGCTATAATGACAGCTTTGGAAGTATGAGTGCCTTTAGTAGTTGTAATCTTAAAAACACCATCTTCTTTTTCAATCTCGAGAACGGTTTCGTTGAGGTGAAAAGGTGTCTCGAATCCTTCGAGTTGTTCCAAGAGACGGTTAGTCAATTCTTCCCCTGTAAGGTTTGGGAAACCTGGCACATCGAGAATTTGTTTTTCAGGATAAAGGATAGCAGGTTGACCACCTAGTTGAGGGAGAGAATCGATGATTTGTACTTTAGCTTGACGAAGGTGAGCGTAAAAGGCTGCGAAAAGACCAACAGGTCCACCACCTACAATGGTGATATCATATAGTTCAGACATAGATTCTCCTTGTTTCATTTTTATCATTTTATTCTATCATATTTTCTGCTAAAATATGATAAAATGCTAAAAAGCCTTTGATATAGCTACGTTTTAGATAGTGGTAACTATAAAATGTGGACTTTTTAGGAACTTTTTAAATTTTCGAGGACTTTCTCAAAAAATAGAGACAGTCCTTTTTTGTTTTCTTTTGATAAATGACTGTATGTATCCATAGTCATTGAGATTTTAGAATGTCCGAGTCTTGTTTGAATTTCTTTATATCCTACACCAGCATTCAGCAAAATACTAGCATGTGTATGGCGAAAAGCGTGAAAACTTAGACGGGGACATCCAGCGCTTTGTAGATGCTTTTCAAGTCTAAAACGGAGTCCACCAGCTTCCTGTATTCATCAAAGGTATTAGGGAACACTTTTTTTCAAAAGTCATGCCTATTTCTCTCCCTAATTGCGCTTGTCGGGTTTTGTATAGGCGAAGCATTAGTACCGTTTTATTGTCTAGGTCAATTACTCTTAGACTTGATTTAGTTTTTGGACTTGTAACTTCTTTTGTCATGGTCAGAGTTTTATTAACTTCTAATGTACCATTTTGTAAGTCAATATCAGACCATTCTAAAGCTAGACATTCACGGATACGCAAACCAGTTGCTAAAAGCGTTTTATAAAGCACCGTATCATAGAAATTTTTGTATGTATTAGGTAACTGATCCAGATAAACCAAGAATTTTTTCAAATTCTCATCGTCAAGATACTTTCAATTTCTTTTCTTCTTTTTGGTTTACATCGTGGAACAATAATATCACTAGCTGGATTTGTAGAAATTACTTGTAGTGAGACTGCATAAGACAATATACGCTTATTCAAGGCGTGTAAGTGGCTATATTGCTGATATCCTTTCCCAAGTTGGTTGTAATCTTTAGACCATTGATTTACTTGGTGCTGAACGATAGCAGGGGTTATCCTATCAAGTTTATAATTTCCAAAAGCTGGTAGTAGGTATTTTCTTATGTTAGTTTTTGTACCTACTAGGGTACTATATTTGACGGTGTGGCAGTAGTTTTCTAACCAAAGATCCGTTAATTCTTGATATGTGGTAACTTTAACCATTTTTTTAATGGTAGAACCGTTTTTTTCAAATTCAACTTTAGACTGAAGAGCTTTGGACTTTAATTCTTTCTTGGTACGTGCTGAAATAGTGGTTTTAACCTTTTTTTCCAGTCACTTGGTCAATACCAAGATATACACTAGCACGATATACTATTGAACCATCTTTTTTTGTGTATTGTGAAATATTCATAGTTTTTCCTTTCCATCAGCAGGCAAGCAATTAGAAAGACTTTGAATAAATACTATGCTACAAGGCTTCAGATTGCCCTGTATTCAATTTTAAACAGTCAGACGATAAAATATACCAGATAAGAAAAATAAAAGCGATTATGGGGCTTATAAAGGATGTTAATTAAATAATCTTCTCAAAAACCATTGTAGCTTGTATACGATCGCCACCGCCTAGGCCTTTGCTTCCACCATTGGCAGTTGTGATGGTATGCAGGCGATAACCTTTTGAAGCTTGTTTATTGATAACATCTTCTAATTCTGTAAGGTTTCCTGATCCAGTGCCGAAAAACTTTTTCTTTCAAAGTTACCTGAAGGACAACATAGTGTAGTCCATTTATTCCAGAAGCAGTAGAAAAAAACTACCTTCTTGTTTTACAGTGTCAAAAAAATCCCATGTTAGTTACTCCTTGTTGTTAGAATAGTTCATATTAATTAAGAATGAAATATTACTGAAAAAGTATAGTTTCTAGTGTTCCATTATTTTTAGAAAAAGAGTTAGTGCCAAAATTTTTCAATAAAGAGTCTTCTACTTGTTCAACTAGATCATTTCTAAACTGTACAGGTATATCTGAAAGGTTGAAATCTGATCTGATTAATTCGACTTCATCTAAAAAAGCAGTTGGTAATGGATCTTTATCAAATTCATGATAAGGGAAACCTGGTAAATACTCATCGTTAATTACAAATAGATATTCTATAAATTTTTATATTTTTCCTCTACTAATTTCAATAAGTAAAAAGCATGGTTCGGGTTTTACTCATTCTTTTTCCAAGCTTTTTGAATATCTTTTTATACTATCGAAATTTATAAATCCAGATTTAACTTTGACCTCATAAGGCCAAAAAAATCAAAAAACTCAGTTGGACTTACCTCTAAATAATTACAAAGTTTATCGATGGTTTGGGAACTGATTTTTATCAGTATTATTATTTGAAATTTTTTGAAATTGTAGAACGAGCTATACCAGTGTCTGTAAATAACTGAGTAGCTGAGATACCTCTATCTATCATTAATTTTGCCAAATTATTTCTAAGCATGAAAATCCTCCTTTATATCATTGTAGCTTATGCGCTAACTTTTTCAAGTTTTTTTGTTTTTCTTGACAGTTAATTTTTAATAGTGTATAATAAAAGAAAAGGTGTAGCGTATACGCTTCATTTTTTTCAAATTAAGAAAAAGGAGGTTTAATACTATGAAAAAAATAATTTTCGAGTTATTTTAGCTAAGCAACGTAAGAAAACTTCTGATGTTGCAGAAGCCACTGAATTTCAAAGAGCACACTAATAGCGTTATACTACGAACGTGCAAAGAGTCCAACGCTTGATACATTGAAAAAAAGTATCTAGCTATCTTGGAGTTATGATCGATGAGCTGCTAAATGTAGTGGACTAAAAGAAGACATTATAATACCTTGCTTGCTACCTATGGCAGTATCAATAGTTTCTAGAGTTTTTCTCCGGACTTCTAGGAAATCACGTCTCTTTGATACTGCTTTAGGTGGCAGGCACACTCAGATGAAAGAAAGGAGAATATATCGAAAAATCCTCCTTTATATGTACAAAAATTCTTCACTGATGTTTTACCATTGGAGATTGACCTGAACGGAATAAAGTTCCGATCAGAATATAGAAATGGAGAAAAAGAATGAGACCAAACCGATATCCGTATAGCGGAAAAAAGGCCATACCTTAATAAAGGCAGACCATGTTTAAGAAACACTAGTTATCTTGAAAATTTACTAGCAACCAAATTGTAAGGAGTAGAAATGGAAACATTCATTATATCAGTTCTGACATCTTTAATTGTGACATATACTATGATGCATTACCACATTTATAAAAGTAAATAAACTGTACGAAAAAAATATGGATTTTGAAACATCAAGCGTTAAGAAATTTGCTGAAGATATCATAAGCAAACTTCCAAAAATTCTCCCCAAGAGAAGTGATAGAAAAACACATTTTTTTCAAGACTAATTTCTGGATGGTTTTGAAGCATTTGTTGAACAGCGAAGTTATTTCTAATGAAATCATAGTTTGAATCAGTTGTGGAATATCTATCATCATCAATTTTTTTAACAGGCCTAATCGCTCTAAGTTCGTTAAAGATGAAGACAATTCATTAATCCCTTCAGTTCCATTTATAAAGTATATGATTGGGAATACTATTTTGTAGCCACTATCAGATCTTATGACCGCTTTCATGATAGGGATTGGGGATCCTGCTAAGGGATTCTGTCCTTTTAAAAATTGAAGAATACGTGCATCCGTTACATCTAGTTGCTTGATAATTTCAACGAAAGATGGGTGTATAATCGAGTTCTTTCGATTATCAAATGAACTAGCTAATATTTTAGCGAACATAGAACGCAACTCTTCTTCTTCAATATAATATTTAGATGCTTCCAATGCAGGGCCTAATATTTTTTTAGAGAGGTTCTTGGACATTCTCTGGTGGGATAGTTGCCACTTGTTGAAGGGTGCTTTTTGAGATTTTCAACATCTATTTCATTCTTTTGCACGCAATAATGCTGCTTTGAGTAGAAATGTCGTGGCCGTAATTGATATACCACCAATCTTGTAATGTTTGAATAGGTCCAGCGAATACACCGGCTGAAGTAGCCCCTCCTAAAAATCCTGTAACAAGAGGAAGGAAGTCTGGAAATTGGTTAGGGTCCATAGTTATCATTTCTTTCTGTTGAATTTTTGACTAAAACGGTGAGAGGTCATAGTCAATATGTATTATAACATAACAAACAGAAACTCACAACATATTGTGAATGCGATTGAGTATTTTTACAACATATTGTGTTTAGAGGTAAAAAAATGTGGGAAAAATTAAATAAAATCATGCAGGAGAGAAATTTAAACGGTAGTCAGTTATCTAAAAAGGCTGGAGTTAATCGTAGTTTCTTTTCTGACTTAAAAGTCTGGGAAGGTAAAATATCTTTCTTGGCCAAATATGTGCAAAAATAGCTGATGCACTGAAAGTAAGCTTAGATGAATTTAGATAACAGTCACTTGCTGAAAGTTTTGGCGACCAAGGCAAGCGACAATATCAAGAGTATAGATATTTTTCTATACTCAAATTATAACAAAATTTAGCTATTTTATCAATAATAACTAATGGCAGGCAAGCAATTAGAAAGATTTTGAATATGAGTTGCTGACTTGAGCATTCTGAGGCTTTGTTCAGAAACTCAATAGATAATTACTCATGAAATGAGTTTAGAAGAGGGTAGAAAAATGACTAAAAAAATATAAATGAAATGACACAAGCAGAATTTGATAACTTGATTACTGAAATTAGGAAAGAGCGCCAAAAGCTATTTCTAATTATTCAAGATTTTGTAAATAAGAAATTATCATCTGAAGAAGTTGATATCTTACTTTCAATGAATAATGAAGATCAATTACATTTTATCAATGGCTACCAAGCTAGAGCATAGAGCAGGGGAAAAGTTATGAATGAATTAGATTTAACTAATACTCAGTCAATTATCTTGCTTTTTGGTTCTGGTAGTGATACTCCTACTTTTTAAAAGCGAATAGAGAGCCATAAACACGATATTTTGGAGCAGACAGTAGAAACACCTAACAAGGAATTAAACCCTGCTATGGGCGTTATATCCAGCTAGGAATGGTAGGAAGAGGGGAGTAAGTATGTTTAGTTTAAGTAAAGAAAGTGAGCATGACCCTAGCACACGGTATTCTAGATTTAATAGAAAAATACCATAAAAGTTAGAGAAATACCTAAACCACGCTTGACTGGTTTAATGTCAGCCAAGGAAGTTATGGAAGAATTGGATATTAAATATAAAACCTTGCAAAAGTGGGAGGAAAAATGGTCTAAGACGATACCAACCAGAAATTGAAGATACCAGAAAGGTATATTACAAAATTACAGATATACTAAAATTTTTGGGGTGGAAAATGGGTAGATATAACGTACACCCAGCACAAGGTCGTGGGCATTACCATGATGTCAAAAATTATAAGGAACGTGTTGAGTCAGTAGAGCAGTTGAAAGAGCAAAAACGATTGAAGAAGTTAAGAAAGAAACGTGGAAGGTAAGGACATGAGATTGATAGATTTAACTTTACCTACTCAACAGTTACCTTTATTCAGTTTCTTAAAGAGCAAACCTACACGAGTTTTTAGGAATGGAGATTTTTACAAATTTATCTACTATGAACCAATAGGAGAAGCACTGACAACTTTTTCTCATGAGGGTATATATTTATCATTAAGGAATAAAAACATGGATCTGGAGGGTTGGGAACTTGTTAGAGATACACAGATAGCTTTTAGCAAGTCCAGAATTACTAAAAAGTCCTTGAAAACATGGAAGCAAACACTTTAAACAAAAAACAGACAGGGCTTTGGTTTAGAGTTGAAAGATTGGATTTTCAATTTAATTTGTAACGGTATTTATACTAAAAATGAAACTGCTACATTGGTACGCTTGCTATTTGTAAATGGATATAGTTTTTGAACAAGTAGTGGACTTGTTTACTGCAATCAACTAAGCGAAAAGAATTGACGAGCTATTTTATAGAAGTAACAAATAGATTATACAAGGAGGTGGAATTTGAATATCATAGACAATTTAAAAACAAATTGTGAAAATGAATTGGACGGAAAATGACTTTGGGTGTTCCAAACTAAAAAGCAGACTACAAAAAGCAACTTTCGAATATCTGGCAATTAGATAGCTTGAATAAAATACACTACGATAAAAAAGAGGTGTTTATTCTAATAGTGAGATCATGTATATTGCAGATAAAAAACGGTAAAGAAGTGAACTTCATATCGGCTTATTTAAAAAGAGCCAAAGAAAAATGGAGAAATAAGTGTTTTTTATGATAAAAAGCTTTTCCAGCTTTTTGCAAAAAAATGGTAATTGATTATTTACTAGGACGGTATGTATTCTATGATGGCAAACTTTATGATGTGAACAATAAGCAAGCTAAACTGATTGACGATATTACATTGATTAGTTTGTATGGTTTCAAACATGGCACAGAATTTATTTTGGATATTCTCAAAGGGATTGACCTACACAGTCATGTAGAACCAGTGAGAAAGTTAGAACCATATCAAATTGCAGGGAATGATTTTATCATTGATTTAAAAAAATCATACAGTTAAACGTACCACTCTGAGTGATGATACTTCATTTTTTTAAATTCTATCCAGTTGATTATGAAACTGCAAAAGCAAGTAAAAATGGCTGATAAATTTTTAAACTATGTCATTGATGATCCAGATAGTTTTCACAATGCACAATTACAAGCCTACTACATGGCACAAGTGGCAAGTGGATTAAGAAGTAAGACAAACTTCTTTGTATCTAAGTCTGGAGTTAGGACTGGTAAAGGTTTGCGCCATATCTCCTTGTCTGGATTGTTTAATAAAATTGATGTGGAATTGGATAACTTAATAGCACGAGGTTTTGACTCTTTAAATGCCTGGGCGTTATTCTCTGGTGGAGAAATGGCTTTAGCTACTGAGCAGGGCGATATTGTAGGCGATAAAGTAGAGCGTGTATTAAAGATTATTGCTACTGAAAAAACACACGTAGCACGAAATGTAGGAGGTAACCAAGGCTTGGTATATCTTACAAGTGTTTTATGTATTGATACAAATAGAAATGTCTCCCTTTCTGATGAAATGAATGGGCGTAAAATACTGATCCAGTACAAAAACCGTCCAGATGGCGAAACGGATATGGAGCGCGAAGAAATCTTTGAAGAATACTGGCAGGCGTTCACGCAGTCAGATAAAACACCAAAGATTGAAGGCTGCATTGGTTTTCTATTGACAAGTCTTGACTATTTCAATAATCAAGGCAAGAAGTTTATTTGGAAAGATGTAGAACTCTATAATGGAGACGAGGCATTAGATGATTTTCAAATTGCTTTAATCAATCTACTACGTGAGATGAGTTTTGTACCGAAAACTGGAAATTGTTATTTAAATGAACTGTATAATACAACGTACGGTAAAAATAACAATGAAGCAGGTAAGGCACTAACAACTATTGGAGTTAAAAGGAAAAGAAAAAAATATGGTGGCGAATTAGTTAGTGGATATGTCATTGGCAACCCTAAGAGGTTTTAAAAACATTTATTGTTGAAGAAAAAGAAGAAAAATAGAGAATTAAAAGTTGACCTTTCTATATTTTAATCAACAAAAGGTACACTAGGTACTACAACAGGTACACAACTAGTAGTGAACCGTTTAGAAGCTAATAACAACAAGGGTTTGACATTATTGGTACACTAGGTACACAACTTTACAAGGGTTTGAAAAATAAAAATAATAAAATAGTTTTTAAAAAATGTATAGAGAAAAAGTGGTGTACCTTTGTGTACCTTTCTGAAAACCCCTTGTGGCTCTAGGGATTGAGCGGTACACAACTAGGTACACAACCCCCTACATAGTGGTGTACCATTCAAAAAGGAGAAACAATATGAAAAATTAAATTATTTCATTATCGAAAATGGCAGAAACCATTGGAGGATTTTTGAGAAAGAAGTAAATGACTTCATGGCAACAGTTGAAGTGGTAGATGTGAAATATTCAACCTCTAGCTTCGGGAGATGATACCAGAATGGATATTATTGATGGAGTGTTGGTATTTTTATAAATGAAAGGATAGATATCATGAAAGATACTGATTTTTAAAGCATTTTTGGAAGATAACTTTATTATTTTCAATAAAAATGATATAATAGATATGAAGAAGTTACCACAGTTTGGTAGTGTAACATTCACAGTCCAAGATGGAAGAATAGTCCAGATTGAGACTACAATTAAAGAAAAAAATAGCTGACTAGAAAACTAGAGGCGTAACATTAAAGCTAAATGGCTTTTTGTTACGTCTCTTTTTATTTTAAGAAAGAGGAAATAATGAGGAATAAAGATCCAGTGATTTAAGTTTTAGAGAAAATCAAACATGAGTAATTAGAAAGAAAAGAGGAATTTTAAACATGGAAACATTACAAACTATCGAAACTAAAATTAATAAATTAATTGAACAAAACCAAAAGGATATTACACAAGCTGAAGCAGAATTGGCTAAGAGTTTCCAAGCGATCGAAAAAGCCAACGAAGAAATTTTAAAAGCACAGAAAGAAATCAATTCTGAAAAAGTACACGAAAAGCTAAGACAGATTTATGGACAGCTGAACATTCTAAAGAGTTTTATGAAGAGCGTTTACGAATGCTAACCAAAGAACCCTTGATGGAGTATGAAGAGTTTCATGAAATGGTAAATAATCTTGAAAGACTTGCTGATGAGGAACAGCGTGCATATTTTGAACCATTGGCGCGTCAAATTGAAGAAACATTAAAGATTGGAGATGAAGCATATCAAAAGGCACAAAAAGCTGATACCTTGATGAAGAAACTGGATAAAGATATTTCCAAAGGTGTAGATCGTTTTCGTAGAAGCCCAGATGGAGCAATGTACAGTCACTTCATGAATGGTCTAAGTTATCAACCCCAATGCGCAGTTTATCATGAAGAAGACGGGCTAAAAGAATTGATTAAGCGTTATAAAAAACTGCAGATATTTAATGATCTTGAATAGAAAGATATTGGTAACAGTAATGGAAAAACAAATTTGAATTGGGTAGTTATTGGAATAAGCTACAACAAGGTGCAGAGATTGAACGTCAAAAGCGTGCAGAAGAAGATACCAAAAAGTGGCAGGAAGAACATGATAGACTCATGGAACACCAAGCAGAAATGGCCGCTTGGTCACAAAGGCTAAACTATGCTTTCAAAGAGAAAAAGGGAAAAAGCCAAAGAGGAAGAGATGAAGCGATTAGTTGAAGAAAATCGCCAAGAGTTGGACTCTAAACTTAGTAAGAAACATTTACTATACAGTGAAAAAGAACAGAAAAACGGAACGAACAAAGTGAAATGTTAAGTGAATTATTTAAATAATCCTTACTCTCATGGATTGAAATTTTAGGAAGGGGGGCTCACCCCCTACCCCTATTGGTGAATGAGCTTCACACCGTCACTGTACATTTTTTCTTACGTGAGAGAAAAGAAATTGAGGTTAAAATGACAATACAGACATGTATCAGATGTCAAAAAGAAAAAGAGTTAAATTCTGACAATTATTACAGACGAAACAGCAGAAAACAAGGCTTTGAGAAAGTCTGCAAAGAATGTCGCAGTATCTCCGATAAAGAAAGATACCAGAAAAGTAAAAGCAAGATTTTAGCACAAAAGAAAGAATACTACGAGCGCAAGAAGGAAGTGATTAAAGAACGTCAAAGAAATTACTACCATTCAAGCGTGGATAGTTGAAAAAGCCAGTTTTATACTGGCTCTTTGTGTACGATAATATAGGAGTGAACGTTTTATGACTAAAGAGGAAATAGTTGAAAGACTGAAGAATTTAAAAAGATAGACAAGGCTATTATAATTCTACAAAGAAAACTGAAGGAGTTGGATAATAACTACAACCATACTTCGGTTAGTTTTTGAACAAAAGGTATCTACCAGTAAAGTAAACACTACTGAAAAAGTTAATCAATACCTTAAAGAAAAAAAGATGATATTATAGATCAAATTGTAACCTTGACCGAGGAAAAAAATTTTTCAGTAACTGATTTAATAAATAAATTAGAAGAACCAGAGGAATGGTTGGCTTTTAAGAATGATTTACTTCCATGGTTATGGAGCGTCAGAGATTTGCAAGGAATTGAAAGTATCTAAAGCAACATTATATAGAGCAAGAGATAGAGCAATTGAACACTTGGAAGCAAAATAATAAATAGAAAAACTTTTTAAATGAATAGATAAGCAAAAATTGACTAGGTAGAATATTTAGTATATGATATATAATATTCATATAGTATAAAACTAGATAAGAAAGAAGGAAATCATATGAGTAATAACAATAATAATGGTCAGAGAAAAAGGATTTTCGGTTGTTGCTACAATGTTTGTAGTTTTGGTATTTATTTCGGGATTTATTGTATATAATAGTGTAGAAATTGCTACCTTTTTCATTTAAATACAGAAAAATTTGCTTCTGTTGTTCAAACTGTTGGAGCTCCCACTATATTATTTTTAGGTTATATTCTTTTTGAAAAATTTATAGACGTTGTTAGAGAAGATAACCAGAACGATTAGGAAAAAGTCTTTAAGGAATATAAAAACTTGAAACAACTGTTTTTACAGTTGTTTTTTTCTTTTATTTTTACGAATAATAAAGTAGGAGGAATAAAAATGAAGATTTTAAATATTGAACTTATGAGCATTGACGAGACAAAAACTAGGTTTTGAACATTGGGTAAACGTGACTTATAGTGTACCGATACTAAAGAATGAATACACAGTTAAGATATTGCTCCTATTGGATTTTAAAGTAGATGATAAAGAGTTACTAGATTACTTGGTATCAACTTGGAAGTATCGGGATCTGGTACTTCATTCAGTTGATATGCACAAATTGGAAAAAAACATAGACAACTACAGTAATTTTGGTAAAATATTATTATAAAATATCTTTTTGATGTGGAGCTTATATGAGTAAAGTAGATTTTTAAAGAGTTAGTGGATATAGAAAAAGATATTAGAATCCTCTTGGGAATTTAAATCGTTTGATGAAGAAACTACTGTAAAAAAATTGAACAGAAATTGTTTAACCGTCCCCATTTAAATTGTATAAATGTTATAAATGATTTTTATGTTGTAGAAAGTTTACACCGTATTGGTGAAAAAGTAGATGAAAAAAACTTTAGAATCTTTTGAAACAGTTATCAAAATGAATTTTTTTACTTTGTTGTCGATGAAAAAAATTTTTATCTTAACGAATTGAGGAAAATTTAAAAATCATATAAAAAAATCTTGATTATAACATGGATTCTGAAAAAAGTTTTGTTAAAAAATTAACAAATTAGAGAATATAGATAATCTAGAGGGCGTGTTAGACTACCTACTGAGTAATAGTAATAAAAATAATTTTATGCCTTTTTGAAAGGTTTTGCATTTTAAATTATGTTTACAAGATTGTTTTTATAGATGAGGATATTCTGATTTTTTTCAATTGGTAGAGAAATATTGAACTCAAACTTTATTTATGATTTCTGTATTACAGAACTTATATAATCTAGTAAGAAATATTGTTGGTGTAATTAACGATTCGATAAAGGAATTACAAATGCTTTTTATCCAAGCAGATTATGAAAAAAGGAGTATACAGAAAAAGAAATAAAGTTAGAAATATTTGGTAGAAAGTTCAAAAGAGTAGTAAAAATATGAAATAAGCCAATACTATAAAAAAATAAAAAAATAACTGTTATGCTTCAGTGAAATTAGAACAGATAAAAATATATTACTGTAAACGGTATAGAGCCGAAAGAAATTAAAAAAAGAATCTAATTTATCTAAATTTATTGAATGTTTGAAAGAGTTTTTGGGTGAAAAAATGTAGAATATGTAAAAAATATCGAATAATACAAAAATATCATATGCCAAATGGTGACTGTATATCATATTATCAGTATACACAATCAGGTGAAAACTGTAATAGAATGTTTACATGTTGTGAACGAAAAACTATTATCAAAGATTGATAGTGAAGGACAGTCCACTACTAAGAAAGATTTAATCCTTCCAGTAACAAAAATACCTTTGCGAATTGTGTCAAAGATCTATAATATCTTTAAATAATGATAAAAAGTTTATATTTAAAATCAAAATTAAAAAGTCCCCCAGAAACTACTGATAAACTAAAATATTTTATTAGTGACATGGATTTACTTGCAAAAAGCATTTTCGATAAATTTGATAACCCAAAAAAATAACTAGAATAGATTCATGTTTAAGGTAAGTGAAAATATATTAAAAAGCACGTTTAATCGTGCTAGTTTCTTGCCTGCTGAACTCATAAATGATACGCCCTTTTTAAGGGGCTTTTTGTGGACTTTTTAGGAACTTTAAATGATTTGTAATAACCCCTAAAGACTTATACTATTTTAAAAAACAATGAACTAGCTATTTCAGAGGGATAAAGCTATAAAACATTATTCTAGGGATATTTTCTGCTAATTTAAAAATGAGGTAGGGGGAGAAAATTTCCATTAAAAAATGGTATAATGAAGAGAAGCTTTTTTTATGGAGAGGAGTCCCAGGATGAATTTTCAGCAATTATCTAATCTCCAATACTGGTCTAGTTTATTTTCCAGTCCTTGGAGTATTGTGATAAATTTGATTGATATTCTAATCGTTGCTTATATCTTATATCAATTTACAAAATCAATTGCAGGAACCAAGATTATGATTCTGGTTCGAGGCGTTTTTAGTTTTTATCTTAGCTCAGATAGCAGCTAACTTTTTAGGCCTGACAACTATTTCCTGGTTGATTAATCAATTGATTACCTATGGAGTTATCGCAGTGGTTGTTATCTTTTCTCCAGAAATTCGGACAGGTTTGGAACGATTAGGTCGAGCTACGGACTTCTTTTCAAATACTCCTATGAGTTCAGAAGAGCAGATGGTCCAGGCTTTTGTAAAATCGGTTGAGTACATGAGCCCACGGAAGATTGGAGCTTTGGTAGCTATTCAACGTGTGAGAACCTTGCAGGAGTATATCGTTACAGGAATTCCTTTGGATGCTAAGATTTCTGCTGAGTTATTGATTAACATCTTTATCCCTAATACTCCCTCTCCATGACGGTGCAGTCATTATCAGTGGAGATCGGATTGCAGTAACTTCTGCCTATTTACCATTGACAGAAAACACAGGTATTTCCAAAGAGTTCGGAACTCGTCACCGTGCAGCCATTGGTTTATCAGAAGTTTCAGATGCCCTTACTTTTGTAGTATCAGAAGAAACTGGGGGGTATATCCATCACCTACAATGGAGTCTTCAAACATGATCTAAGTTTGGAAGAATTCGAGGAAGAACTACGTCGTATTCTAATTCCTAAGGATTCACAAGAACCAAGCTTAAAAGAACGTTTATTAGGAGGGTGGAATAATGAAAAGAAATAGTCTTTATATCATCACCTCACTCCTCTTTGCATGTGTCTTATTTATCTATGCAACATCAATCAATTATCAAAACAATACTAATGCGAGACAAACTAAAACTGAAACATATACCAATACAGTAGTCAATGTACCGATTGATATTCAGTATGATAGTGAGCAGTATTTCATTAGTGGCTTTAGTTCAGAAGTAACGGTATTTCTGACTGGTTCAAATCGGGTGGCCTTGGCTAGTGAGATGCAGGAAAGCACTCGTAAATTCAAAGTTACTGCTGATTTGTCGCAAGCAACAGAAGGAACAATCGAAGTTCCCTTGACCATTGAAAATCTTCCAAGTGGTTTGACAGCTGTAGCAACACCACAAAAGATTACAGTCAAGATTGGTAAGAAGGTCACTAGGGATAACGTACCTGTGGTTCCTCAAATCGATTCGAGTCAAATTGATGAGCGGATTTTGATTGAACGAGTGACTGTTTCTGATGAAAAGGTCTCAGTAACTAGCGATGCAGATACCTTATCTAAGATTGATCGCATTGTCGCTGTTTTACCAACGAGTGAACAAATTACAGGGAACTATTCTGGATCAGTTCCTTTGCAAGCTGTTGATAAAAAAATGGAGCTGTCTTACCAACAGTGGTTACACCTTTTGAAACTACTATGAAAGTAACGACCAAAGCTGTCAGAACAACAAGTAGTACAACCTCAACAAGTAATGGTTCGTCTACCGAAAACTCTTCAACGACAGTAGCAGAGACGAAGTCAAATTCATAAAATAAACATTAAACTAGAAAAGGAATGTAAAAATGGGTAAATATTTTGGAACGGACGGAGTACGTGGAGAAGCAAACGTAGAATTAACGCCAGAATTGGCCTTTAAATTGGGTCGCTTTGGAGGATATGTCCTCAGTCAACATGCGACAGAAGCGCCTAAGGTTTTTGTTGGACGCGATACACGTATTTCAGGGGAAATGTTAGAAGCAGCCTTGATTGCTGGTCTTCTTTCTGTGGGAATTCACGTTTATAAACTTGGTGTACTTGCTACGCCTGCAGTAGCATACTTGGTGAAAACTGAGGGAGCGAGCGCAGGTGTCATGATTTCAGCTAGCCACAATCCAGCTCTAGATAACGGGATTAAATTCTTTGGTGGAGATGGCTTTAAGCTAGACGATGAAAAAGAAGCAGAAATCGAAGCCTTGCTTGACGCTAGCGAAGATACTCTTCCACGTCCAAGTGCCGAAGGATTAGGTACGGTTGTTGATTACCCAGAAGGATTACGCAAGTATGAAGCCTACCTGGTTTCAACTGGAACAGCTCTTGAAGGGATGAAGGTTGCCTTGGATACTGCAAATGGAGCAGCTTCTACTAGTGCTCGCCAAATTTTTGTAGATTTGGGTGCTCAAATCACTGTCATTGGAGAAAACTCCAGATGGTTTGAACATTAACTTGAATGTCGGTTCAACTCATCCAGAAGCCTTGCAAGAACTTGTAAAAAGAAAGTCAATCTGCAATTGGTTTAGCCTTTGATGGGGACAGCGACCGTTTGATTGCAGTCGATGAAAATGGTGAAATTGTCGACGGTGATAAGATTATGTATATCATCGGTAAATACCTTTCTGAAAAAGGTCAATTGGCACAAAACACAATTGTAACGACAGTTATGTCCAACCTTGGTTTCCATAAAGCCTTGGACCGTGAAGGTATCAATAAAGCCGTCACTGCTGTTGGAGACCGCTATGTAGTTGAAGAAATGAGAAAAATCAGGCTACAATCTCGGTGGAGAGCAGTCAGGTCACGTTATCTTGATGGACTACAATACAACTGGTGATGGTCAACTTTCAGCAGTTCAATTGACTAAAATCATGCAAGAAACAGGTAAGAGCTTATCTCAGTTGGCTTCAGAAGTAACGATTTACCCACAAAAATTGGTCAATATCCGTGTTGAAAATGCCATGAAAGAAAAAGCCATGGAAGTACCAGCTATCAAGGCTATTATCGATAAGATGGAAGAAGAGATGGCAGGTAACGGACGTATCCTCGTACGCCCAAGTGGAACTGAGCCACTCTTGCGTGTCATGGCCGAAGCTCCAACAACTGAAGAAGTAGACTACTATGTGGATACTATTGCCGAAGTTGTGAAAGCAGAAATTGGAATTTAGGAAAGTTAGCAGAAAATAAGAAAATATGTTACAATGTCAAAGTAAATTGTAACCATGGAGAATATGATGAATTTAAAAACGTGAACAAGAATTTGTTAGTCAGTATCACTTTGATGCACGTAATTTTGAATGGGAAAATGAAAACGGAATTCCTGAAACAAAGGTTGATGTCAACTTTCAACTACTTCAACATGATCAAGAAAACCAAGTGACTTCTCTCGTAGTTGTTTTGAGCTTTATGATTGTCTTTGATAAATTTGTAATCAGTGGCACTATTTCTCAAGTTAACCACGTTGAAGGTCGTATCGTTGATCAACCAAGTGACTTTAGTCAAGAAGAAGTTGAGACACTTGCTCGTCCTTGTTTGGATATGCTAAACCGTTTGACTTATGAAGTGACGGAAATTGCACTAGATTTACCAGGAATTAATTTGGAGTTTTAAAGAATGAAATTAGCGGTCATAACAGACTCATCTGCTTTTCTACAAGCGGAAATCTTGCGGAAAGAAGATTTATTTGTGCTAGACATTCCTGTGAATATCGACGGACAGGAGTATGTTGAAGGTGTAAATCTAACCGCTCAAGAATTTTATGAAAAAATGGCTCGTTCATCTGAACTACCTAAAACAAGTCAACCAAGTATTGCAAAGTTGGATGAAATTTTATCATCATTAAAAGAAAAAGGCTATACTCATGTTTTGGGTCTCTTCCTTTCTTCTGGAATCTCAGGATTTCACCAGAATATCCAATATATGACGGATGAGTTTGAAGGTCTAACCATTGCTTTTCCTGATACTCGAATTACAAGTGCACCACTAGGTTTCATGGTGGAAAGTGTGTTTCAGTGGTCAGAGCAAGGTGATGACTTCCAGTCTATACTAGTTAAGTTAACAGAACAGATTGAAAATACTTCTGCCTTTATCATGGTAGATGATCTTGATCATTTGGTTAAAGGTGGTCGTTTGTCAAATGGTGCTGCTATTTTAGGAAATCTTCTTAGCATTAAACCAATTCTATATTTTAATGACCAAGGTGTTATCGAAGTTTATGAGAAGGTTCGTACAGAGAAGAAAGCAACAAAACGTTTGGTTGAAATTGTCAAAGATGTGACAAGTAACGGAAACTACCAGATTATGGTAATTCATGGGAATGCCTCTCAAAAAGCAGCCGATTTACGTCAGCTATTGCTAGATAGTGGAGTAGCTACAGATGTTGAGATTGCAACCTTTGGTAGTGTCATTGGAACCCACCTGGGAGAAGGAAGCATCGCTTTGGCATATACACCAATCGTCTAGATTGTTCTTACAGTCTTGGTATCTTAAAATTGAGCACGGACTATCTGCCTCTTGAAAAAAGATGCCAGTCTTGCCTTTTATGGAAAGTCGGCGCCATTCCCTATTTTTCATGGGCAGCTAACGTCCTTTGTATCTTAGAATTGAACACGCCTGGAACCCTGTGTGAAAAAGATAGTTCTTCCAAGGAGAAGAAACTCCTTGATCAGAACTCCTATTTTCACTTTGTGTTCTTACAGGCTTTGTATCTTAGATAGGAGTAAAGATGAGTATTCGAGTAATTATCGCAGGTTTTAAAGGGAGAATGGGCCAAGCTGCTTGTCAGATGGTTTTGTCTGATCCTGAACTTGAACTAGTAGCCGTTTTGGATCCTTTTGAGTCTGCATCTGAATGGCAGAGAATTCCTGTTTTCAATGATAAAAATGACTTGGCAGGTTTTGAGGCAGATGTTTGGGTAGACTTTACCACACCAGCTGTCGCCTATGAGAATACACGTTTTGCTCTTGAAAATGGGTTTGCTCCAGTCGTTGGAACAACAGGCTTTACTAGTCAAGAAATAGAAGAACTAAAAGATTTTTCTCGTTCCAAAGGTTTGGGTGGATTAATTGCTCCTAACTTTGCCTTGGGTGCTGTCTTACTCATGCAATTTGCGGCACAGGCAGCTAAATACTTCCCAAATGTAGAGATTATTGAACTGCATCATGATAAGAAGAAAGATGCTCCGAGTGGAACAGCTATTAAAACAGCTGAATTGATGGCTCAAGTTCGCGAATCTATCCAACAAGGTGCGCCTGATGAGGAAGAACTCATTGCTGGTGCACGTGGAGCTAATTTTGATGGCATGCGTATCCATTCGGTTCGTTTGCCCGGTTTGGTAGCTCATCAGGAAGTTATTTTTGGAAATCAAGGAGAAGGTTTGACTCTGCGTCATGACTCCTATGATCGTAGCTCCTTCATGACAGGGGTGAATTTGGGAATCAAAGAAGTTGTCAAGCGTCATGAGCTTGTCTATGGATTAGAACACTTACTATGAAATTAACAAAAATGCCTTCTGAATTTCAGAAGGCTTTACCAGTATTAGAAAAAATTAAAGAAGCAGGATTTGAGGCTTATTTTGTTGGTGGATCTGTTAGGGATGCTCTGCTCAATCGTCCTATCCATGATGTGGATATCGCGACATCATCCTATCCAGAAGAAACCAAGCAGATTTTTCCCTCGTACAGCTGATATCGGGATTGAGCACGGAACTGTCTTGGTTTTAGACGGATATGAAGAGTACGAAGTAACCACATTCAGAACAGAAGATGTCTATGTAGACTATCGTAGACCGAGTTCAGTTTCGTTTGTGCGTTCGCTAGAAGAGGACCTTAAGCGTCGTGATTTTACAGTTAATGCCTTTTGCCTTAGATGAGACAGGGGAAATTGTCGATTTATTTAATGGCTTACAAGATTTAGAAAATCAAGTCCTGCGAGCAGTTGGTGTAGCGAGCGAACGTTTCAACGAAGATGCTTTACGCATCATGCGTGGATTTCGTTTCCAAGCTAGTCTTGGTTTTGAACTCGAGCAAGAAACGTTTGAAGCGATGAAGACCTTAACGCCACTCTTAGAGAAAATCTCTGTGGAGCGTACTTTTGTTGAATTTGACAAACTTCTACTAGCCCCTCATTGGCGAGTGGGTCTGTCTTCCATGATTGCAAGTAAAGCTTATGATTATCTTCCAGATATGGCTGGTAGTCAGGATAAACTCCAGTCATTATTTGATTTAGAAGATCATTTCACTTTTGAATCTTCTGAACAAGCCTGGGCATCACTTTTATGGGTTTTAAAAGTGGAAGATGCTCAAAAATTTTTAAAACATTGGAAGACATCACGACAATTTGCCAAACAGGTACAGGATTTGCTCGCTATTTTGGCTCTTCGAGAAGAAGGGAAACTGAGCAAGCGTGATTGTTACCGCTTTGATTTGGACTTGCTTCTACAGGCTGAAAATCTTCGTCGAGCTCAAGGGAAAGAAGTCAATCCGCAAGCTATCACAGAAACCTATGAGAGTTTGACCATTCATGATAAGAAAGAGATGCAAATCAATGGTGGCATTCTCATCAAAGAATACGGCTATCAGCCAGGTCCTGAATTAGGGATATTTTTAGAAGAAATTGAGTATGCTATTGTTGAGGGAGAATTGGAAAATGACCGTCAAGCCATCCATGACTACCTAAGGGAGAGAAAATGAGTGACTTTATCGTTGAAAAACTAAGTAAATCCGTTGGAGATAAGACTGTCTTTAAAGATATTTCCTTTATCATCCATGACTTGGACAGAATTGGTCTTATCGGTGTCAACGGAACCGGGAAAACCACCCTTTTAGATGTGCTTTCTGGCGTTTCAGGTTTTGATGGTGATGTTAGCCCATTTTCAGCAAAGAATGATTACAAGATTGGCTACTTAACCCAGGATCCGGATTTTGATGACAGCAAGACTGTCTTGGATACTGTCCTATCAAGTGATTTGAAAGAAATCCAGTTAATTCGTGAGTATGAATTGCTCATGCTTAACTACAATGAGGACAAACAGGCCCGTTTGGAACGGGTCATGGCTGAGATGGATTCCCTCCAAGCGTGGGAAATTGAAAGTCAGGTCAAGACGGTTCTCAGTAAACTAGGTATTCAAGATTTATCAACTCCTGTTGGAGCTCTGTCTGGTGGTCTCCGTAGACGGGTTCAGTTGGCGCAAGTACTTCTTGGAAACCATGATCTCTTGCTTCTTGATGAGCCTACCAACCACTTGGATATTGGGACCATTGAGTGGTTAACCCTCTTCTTGAAGAATTCCAAGAAAACAGTATTATTTATCACCCATGATCGCTATTTCCTAGATGCTCTTTCTACGCGAATCTTTGAGTTGGACCGAGCTGGTTTGACAGAATATCAGGGGAATTACCAGGACTATGTTCGCCTCAAAGCTGAACAGGATGAGCGCGATGCAGCTCTTCTTCACAAAAAAGAACAACTCTATAAACAGGAATTAGCCTGGATGAGAAGACAACCACAAGCTCGTGCAACCAAGCAACAGGCGCGTATCAATCGTTTCCATGACTTGAAGAAGGAAGTTTCAGATACTAGTGTTGAGACAGACTTAAGCATGAATTTTGAAACTAGCCGTATCGGTAAAAAGGTCATCGAGTTTAAGGATGTTTCCTTTGCCTATGATGACAAACAGATTTTGCAAGATTTTAACCTTTTGGTCCAAGCCAAAGACCGTATCGGAATCGTTGGGGATAATGGTGTTGGGAAGTCAACTCTTCTCAATCTCATTGCAGGAAGTCTCGAGCCAACTGAAGGTCAAGTTATTATCGGAGAAACGGTTCGCATCGCTTATTTCTCTCAACAAATCGAAGGTTTGGATGAAAGCAAGCGGGTTATTAACTACCTGCAGGAAGTGGCAGAAGAAGTCAAGACCAGTGGTGGTTCTACGACATCTATCGCTGAGTTGCTAGAGCAGTTCCTTTTCCCACGATCAACGCATGGTACCTTGATTGAGAAGTTATCTGGTGGAGAGAAGAAACGTCTTTATCTCCTCAAACTACTCCTTGAAAAGCCTAATGTCCTCCTCTTAGACGAGCCAACAAATGATTTAGATATTGCAACCTTAACGGTTTTAGAAAATTTCTTACAAGGTTTTGCAGGACCAGTCTTGACAGTTAGTCACGACCGCTATTCCTTGATAAGGTAGCAACTAAAATTCTCGCTTTTGAAGATGGAACCATCCGTCCTTTCTTTGGACATTACACAGACTACCTAGATGAAAAAGCTTTTGAAGCAGAAACGGTAACTCAAAACCAAAAAGCTGACAAGGAAAAAGTCGTCAAAGTTCGTGAAGAAAAGAAACGGATGACCTACCAAGAAAAGCAGGAGTGGGCATGTATTGAAGGTGACATCGAAGCCTTGGAAAACCGCATTGTAGAGATTGAAGAAGAGATGCAGGCAAATGGTTCTGACTTTGGGAAACTAGCCACCCTTCAAAAAGGAGCTGGATGAAAAGAATGAAGCCTTACTTGAAAAATATGAACGCTATGAATATTTAAGTGAGTTGGTTTAATGGAAGAGAAAATCATCAAATGGAGCAGTAAGAAAATCATTTGGACTATTGTTCTCTGCTTAGTTGAGTTAGCTTTTCTTCTTTGGATCCTATCTTTTATGATGACCTATCCCAAGGAGGCACCTGTGGGATTGGTGGTATTAAGACTCTTTGTCTTATTCTTAATCATCATTGTTGGATGGCTCTTGTATGAACGGATACAGATTCTTCTATCAGATAAAGAGTATTTAAAATGTACGGCTCAAGGTTTTTCCTATAAGCCACATCCGAAAAAAGACTGGCAGTTTTATTCTTGGGGAGATATAGAAAAATTTGCTCTTATGAGAATTAAGGGCAGTAGAAATTCAAGGGATTTTTTTATACTATTGAGGTTCATTTTTATGATACAAATCTTTTGAACAATAACTCTCTATGGCGACGTCTACGAAGTAGATTTTACAAGTTCGAAAAGATTCTAACGTTTTAAAAATTCCAATCCACTTTGCTGGATGTGGGTTTGCCAGAAGGGTATTTGAAACCATGTCCTACTATGAACGAGAGTGGCGCATTGAACAGAATCGTCAACGGAATCAAACTCTAAAAAGTAAAAAAAGAAGTAAGGATTTCATTGCCTGATTAACTGGTTGCTATTGAAGAGCAAAGGGAAGTCTTGGACCAATTTATCAAGACTTCTTTCTATTTTGCTTTTCTAGGAAATATGGTATAATAGGGAGTAAAAACTTAAAAAGAAAGAAATGCTATGAACTTAAAAAGATTACATTGCAAGTATTGAAAATTACCCACAAGAAGGCATTACGTTCCGTGATATCAGCCCTTTGATGGCTAACGGAAATGCCTACAGCTATGCTGTTCGTGAAATTGTTCAATATGCTACTGACAAAAAGATTGATATGATCGTAGGACCAGAAGCGCGTGGATTTATCGTTGGATGTCCAGTCGCTTTTGAGTTGGGAATTGGTTTTGCTCCTGTACGTAAACCAGGAAAATTGCCACGCGAAGTGATTTCAGCTGACTACGAAAAAGAATATGGTGTTGATACTTTGACTATGCACGCAGATGCTATCAAACCAGGTCAACGTGTTCTGATCGTAGATGACCTCTTGGCAACAGGTGGTACTGTGAAAGCAACCATCGAAATGATTGAAAAACTTGGTGGTATCGTAGCTGGTTGTGCCTTCTTGATTGAGCTTGATGAACTTAAAGGCCGTGAAGCTATCGGAGATTACGATTACAAAGTGCTCATGCATTATTAAAGAAAAAACAGTCCTTAGGGCTGTTTTCTCTTCATAGTGATATAAAAAAAGGCTATACCTAGTTAGAGAAAAAAACTATAATTGAAAAACTATATCTTCTTACAGTATAATAAAAGGAAGGACTATCGTCAGCTGATTTTCATTTGACGACTGCATGTTAACTTGAGCCTAGTATTGATAGAGTAAGGAGATTTCCATGCCGATTCGGATTGATAAAAAATTACCAGCAGTTGAGATTTTACGAACGGAAAATATTTTCGTCATGGATGACCAGCGAGCGGCTCATCAGGATATTCGACCACTGAAAATTTTGATTTTAAACTTAATGCCACAAAAGATGGTGACAGAGGCTCAGCTTTTGCGACATTTAGCTAATACTCCACTTCAGTTGGATATTGACTTTTTATATATGGAAAGTCACCAATCAAAAACAACTCGCTCAGAGCATATGGAGACATTTTATAAGACCTTCTCAGAAATCAAAGACGAGTATTTTCGACGGGTTGATCATTACAGGAGCTCCGGTTGAACATCTTCCCTTCGAAGAAGTGGACTACTGGGAGGAATTTACCCAAGTGATTGATTGGTCTAATACTCATGTCTACTCGACCCTCCATATTTGTTGGGGTGCTCAGGCAGCTCTTTACTATCGATATGGTGTAGATAAACACCAGATGGCCCAAAAAGCTTTCTGGGAATTTATCCTCAGGATGTTTTTAAAAGAAGGTCATTTTTTTGCTGAGAGGATTTTGATGATCTATATGTATCGCCTCATTCTCGTCATACAGAAATTCTCAAAGAGGATATCTTGAATAAAAACTAATTTAGAGATTTTAGCATCAGGTGAAGAGGTCGGAATCTCTATCCTTGCAAGTCGAGATTTGAGAGAAGTCTATAGCTTTGGGCATTTGGAGTATGATCGTGATACGCTCGCGAAAGAATATTTTAGAGATCTAGATGCTGGTTTAGATCCACATATACCAGAAAATTATTTCAAAAATGATGACATTCACGAACTTCCATGCATGCGCTGGAGTTCATCTGCAGCCCTCTTTTTCAGTAACTGGGTAAATTATGCAGTTTACCAAGAAACGCCTTTTGAGTGGAAAAGTGCGGAAGAAGATGTGTCTCATTTTGGATATTTATAAGAGGAATTATGACATATTTAGATGCTTTTAAATCAGGGAACTTGGTGTTACCGAGTGATCTGCTTTTGAATTACAATCAACTCTTCTCGTCAAGCGATGATTTCTTGATTTGGCAATTCTTTTACCTACAAAATACAACGGCTTTGGGTGAGTTGTCGCCAAGTCAAATCGCTGAAAAAATTGGCAAAGAGGTCACTGAAGTCAATCAAGCCATTTCACGATTAACCGATAAAGGATTACTCCAATATCGTACAATTGAGCTAAATGGAGAGATTGAAGTTATTTTTGACGCAACCCTTGCCTTGGAGCGCCTAGACCAACTATTTGAAAAACAAGCTCCAAATCAAGTGAAACCAGCTCAGAATGACTTGAAGAGCTTGGTGGAAACTTTCCAACAGGAGCTAGGTCGTCTCTTGAGTCCCTTTGAAATCGAAGATTTGGAAAAGAGTTTGAAAGAAGATGGGACGAGTGCGGATTTGATAAAAGAAGCTCTACGTGAAGCTGTTTTGAATGGAAAACCAAACTGGAAATATATCCAAGCAATCCTACGAAACTGGCGACATGAGGGTATTAAGAGTGTAGCCCAGGTAGAAGCGAAACGTCAGGAGAGAGAGGCAACAAACCCTCAAAATGTTCAAGTTTCATCTGATTTTAAAAATGCCATGGACCTTTGGAAAGACTAATATTTAGCAATAAAAAAACTTGCCATAGGCAAGTTTTTTGTGCTCTTAATAAGTAATCCCCCAAACACTGACTGAACGCTCAGCAACTGGGAAGTCGCCGTATCCTTCGGCAGTAATAGTTACTTGTTCTGGATGGTTCCCAAGCAAATCAACAAATGTTCGATTTGCCCACTCTTGACCGACATACATGGTTTTGTAATTTTCTTGAGCGTTTGAGATAAGAACGGCGATAGGTGATTGGTCGTCAGTACCAGAACGGACCCAACCGATACAATTAGGATCATCAAAGTAGTCCGTTTGCTCACCGTAAGCTAACTCTTTTCGGATAGTTAGCAAACGGTTAAGGACATCTTTAAAGTCTTGCTGGGCAAATTGACCAGAAATACCGTAGTAGTCTCCGTAAAAGACACAGGGAAGACCCTGTTCACGCAAAAGAATAAGAGCATAGGCTGCTGGCTTAAACCATTCTTCAACAGTAGATTCGAGGGCTTGACCGCGTTGTGTATCATGGTTTTCGACAAAGGTCACAGCTCGATCCGGATTGATTTGAGCCAGACTATCATCAAAAATAGTTGTTAAATCATAGTCAGCTCCTGCCTGGCTTGCCTCAAAGAGATTCATATGAAGGCGAACATCAACAAGATCAAAGCGTTCTTCAATCTTTTCAAGATAATCCAGATTAGCTTCCTTATCAGGATTCCAGAATTCTCCGAAAACATAGAAGTCTTGACCATATTTTTCCTTGATATCGCGTATGAAATTGCGCATAAAGAAAGAGTCAATGTGCTTAACTGCATCTAAGCGAAAGCCTGATACACCAGTCGTTTCGATAAACCAATTTGCCCAGTCATAGATATTCTGGATGACTTCGGGGTGTTTGAAATCCAGGTCTGCGTACATGAGATAGTCGTAATTTCCGTTCTCATTGTCGACTAATTCTTCATGAGCCCAACCTTTATTCTCTCCCTGAATGAGATAGATGCCAGACTTACGACGTTTAGCATCGTAGTCAGTTCCTGTGAAGTGGTACCAGTGCCAGTGAAAATCGTTGTAGGTGTTTTGTCTACCATCAAAAGTAAAACCGGTCCAACCATTGATGGTGAAAGGTTCTCCTAGTTCGATTGTGCGGTCTTCTGGATCCACTTCGATAACTTGAAAGGATTCTAAATGATCTGCAGCTGCCTTGTGGTTTAAGACGACATCAGCCATCGGTTGGATTCCGTGAGATTTCAGTGTTTGAATGGCTTGGAGATAATCTTCTTTGAAGCCATACTTGGTACGAACAGTTCCTTTTTGGTCAAATTCACCAAGGTCGAATAGATCATAGACTCCATAACCAACATCTTTTTCGTTTGTAGCCTTAAAAGCAGGTGGCATCCAGATATGACTAATTCCTAAGTTAGCTAGGTGTTCAGCATCGTTAGTTAGTCGTTCCCAGTGTTTTCCGTCATGGGGGAGATACCACTCAAAATATTGCATTAGGGTTTGATTTTTCATAGAAAGTCCTCATACTTAACAATTTGACAATCATTTTACCACAAAGCTGTACAATACGCAAACGTTTGCGCTGCAAAATATACGGGTCTTATTTTATGTCCATTTTTTATCTTAGACATTGGAAAAATATGAAGGGGAGACTGTCTGTTGAAATCGATTGATGAAAATGAAGGATAAAGGGCCATCTTTCCTATGAAATCAATGTAGAAAAACCAGTTTCTGTTTTGTGAAATTTTCAACAAATTTGATATAATTGTATCTATGAAAAAAGTATTCGTCAGCCGGCGTGTCGAAATAAAGCTGAATAAGGGTCAGATGGTTTTGGAAGAGATTGATTTTCAAGAGCTATCTGAAACGGATCAAGAAGTTGAGCTTTTTAATCAAAGTAAACAGTTTTTTTAGGAAGGCTTATTTATCCCGTCAAAATAAGGGAATTGGATGGTTTGTATCTAACCAGAAAGTTTCTTTTGGCCAATCCTTCTTTGAAAGTTTGTTTGAAAAAGCCAAACAAAGACGCGCTACCTACTATCAAGATGAGTTGACAACTGCCTTTCGTTTGTTTAATCAAGAAGGCGATGGATTTGGTGGCATGACACTGGATCTTTATGGAGATTATGTTGTTTTTTCTTGGTATAACTCCTATATCTATAGCCTTCGTCAAGAGATTATAGCTGCCTTTGCTCAGGTGTTTCCAGAAGTCCTAGGTGCCTATGAAAAAATTCGTTTTAAAGGTTTGGATTATGAGTCTGCTCACGTCTATGGTCAAGAAGCAGCTGATTTTTTCACTGTTCTTGAAAATGGAGTCTTGTACCAAGTCTTTATGAATGACGGTCTTATGACAGGGATTTTCTTGGATCAGCATGAAGTTCGTGGGAGCCTGGTTGATGGTCTAGCTATGGGGAAATCCTTACTCAATATGTTTTCCTATACAGCCGCTTTCTCAGTTGCTGCAGCCATGGGAGGTGCCAGTGAAACGACTTCTGTGGATCTAGCCAAGCGTTCGAGAGAACTATCAGAAGCTCATTTTCATGCTAATGGACTGAGTCTTGATCATCATCGATTGATTGTCATGGATGTCTTTGAATACTTTAAATATGCTAAGAGGAAGGGGTTGAGCTACGACGTGATTGTTCTGGATCCGCCTAGCTTTGCCCGAAATAAAAAACAAACCTTCTCTGTAGCGAAGGATTATCACAAGTTGATTTCCCAAAGCCTAGAGATTTTAAACCCCGGTGGAATCATTATCGCTAGTACCAATGCGGCTAATGTTTCTCGTCAAAAATTCACAGAACAAATCAACAAAGGATTTGCAGGAAGAAAGTACCAGATTTTAAATAAATATGGACTTCCAGCAGACTTTGTCTACAACGAAAAAGATGAAAGTAGTAATTACCTCAAAGTGATTACCATGAAGGTTAGTAAATGAAATTAATTGTTTCCGTAATGCCAAGAAGTTTAGAGGAGGCTCAGGCTATTGATGTGATGCGGTACCATGATGCCGATATCATTGAGTGGCGAGCTGACTTCTTACCAAAGGAAGCTATTTTGCAGGTAGCACCCGCTATTTTTGAAAAATTCGCGGGTCGTGAGCTTGTTTTTACCTTGCGTACTCGTGCTGAGGGTGGTCAAATTGAACTCTCGTCAGAAGAATATGTTCAAATTATCAAGGAAGTAGCCCAGCTTTATCAACCAGATTATATTGATTTTGAGTATTTTAGCTACAAGGATGTTTTTGAGGAAATGTTGGAATTTCCAAACCTTGTCTTAAGCTACCATAATTTCCAAGAAACACCTGAAAATCTAATGGAAATCTTGTCCGAGTTAACAAGTTTAAATCCTAAAGTTGTAAAAATCGCGGTTATGGCTCATACAGAACAAGATGTATTGGATTTGATGAACTTTACACGTGGCTTTAAAACATTGAACCCAGAACAAGAATATGTGACGATTTCTATGGGGAAATGGGTAAGGTTTCTCGTATCACTTCAGATGTGACGGGTTCTAGCTGGTCTTTTGCGAGTCTGGACGAAGCCAGTGCTCCAGGACAGATTTCACTTTCTAGCATGAAAAAAATTCGGGAGATACTAAATGAAGATTGATGGCTACACACGTTTAGCAGCTGTAGTCGCAAATCCCATCAAACACTCCATTTCACCCTTCATTCACAACAGAGCTTTTGAAGCAACCAATACCAATGGGGTTTATCTTGCTTGGGAGGTAGAAGGAACTGACTTGGCAGAAACAGTTGCCAATATTCGTCGTTATCAGATGTTTGGAATCAATCTTTCTATGCCCTACAAGGAGCAGGTCATTCCTTATCTGGATCAATTGAGTGAAGAAGCTCGTTTGATTGGTGCTGTCAATACGGTTGTGAATCGAGAGGGAACTTTAATTGGATATAACACAGATGGCAAGGGATTCTTTAAGAGCTTGCCTTCTTTTAAAATATCTGGAAAAAGAATGGTTCTGTTAGGGGCAGGTGGTGCAGCTAAAGCAATTTTGGCGCAGGCAATCTTAGATGGGGTCAGTCAGGTTTCTGTCTTTGTACGATCGGCTTCAATGGGAAAAACACAACCTTACTTAGAGAAGCTACAGCATGAAACAGGATTTAGAGTAGATTTGTTTGCCTTAGAGGATGCTCAAGAGCTCCAAGAGAACATTCGAAAAGCGGACCTCTTGGTCAATGCGACCAGTGTGGGTATGGATGGAGCATCTCAGCCAATCCCAACAAGTATTGTATTACCAGAGAAGCTTTTGGTAGCAGATGTGATTTATCAACCCTTTGAAACACCATTTCTAAAGTGGGCAAGAAGTCAGGGAAATCACGCTGTCAATGGACTAGGCATGTTGCTTTACCAAGCAGCTGAAGCTTTTCAGTTATGGACTGGCAAGGAAATGCCAACAGATCAAATCTGGGAATTATTAAAACAAAAGTATCAATAAATGAAAAAGGAGAACTGCTATGAAAATCAAAATAGACCTTCCCCACCATCCCTATGATATTCAGATTGAAAAAGGATGCTTGTCTCAAGCAGGAAAATGGTTGCGGGAACTTTGGCAACCGCAAAAAGTCGTTATCATTACCGATAACCATGTGGCTTCTCTCTATGCAGAAAAAGTAAAATTGAGCCTAGAGGATGCTGGTTTTCAAGTGGCAGTTTTTGACTTCCTAGAGGGTGAAGAGCGAAAAAATTCTAACTACAGTTCAAAAGGCGTATGAATTTTTGGTCAAGCAAGATTTGACTCGTAGTGATGGGTATCGTAGCTCTAGGTGGTGGAGTTGTTGGTGATTTGGCTGGTTTTGTAGCCTCAACTTACATGCGAGGTATTCACTTTGTTCAAATTCCAACCAGTTTGACTGCTCAAGTCGATTCTTCAATCGGTGGTAAGACAGGAGTGAATACTCCTTTTGCTAAGAATATGGTGGGAACTTTTGCCCAACCAGACGGCGTTTTGATTGATCCAACCGTTCTTGAAACCTTAGGTAAACGAGAGTTGATTGAAGGAATGGGTGAAGTCATCAAGTATGGCTTAATTGAAGATCCAGAACTCTGGAACCTATTATCTGATATGGATGGTTCTGTAGAGAGTATTTTGGAACATTCAGAAAGTTTGATTGAGCATTCCTGCCGGGTCAAGCGCAAGATGGTAGTCGAGGATGAATTGGACAATGGTATTCGTCTGTATCTCAATTTTGGTCATACCATTGGCCATGCTATTGAAGCAACTGCTGGTTATGGACGTGTCATGCACGGTGAGGCAGTAGCGATGGGAATGGTTCAGGTCTCAAAGGTCGCAGAACAAAAAGGCCTCATGCCAGTGGGAATCACTCAGTCAATCCGAGAAATGTGTCAGAAATTTGGACTTCCTGTTGATTATGAAAACTGGGATGTTGATAAGCTTTATCAGGCCTTGACTCATGATAAAAAAGCGCGTGGCAACACCATGAAATTAGTTTTGGTACCAGAACTTGGTTCAGCCACTATTCACCCCGTCTCACTCGAAGAAATGAAAGATTACTTGGTAAAATAAGGAGAATGTATGAGATATTTAACAGCAGGAGAATCACATGGTCCCTCGTCTGACAGCGATTATTGAAGGAATTCCAGCAGGCCTTCCTTTAACTGCCGAGGATATCAATGAGGATCTCAAACGTCGCCAAGGAGGTTACGGTCGTGGTGGCCGCATGAAGATTGAGAGTGATCAGGTTGTCTTTACTTCTGGTGTTCGTCATGGAAAGACGACAGGGGCTCCCATTACCATGGATGTCATTAACAAAGACCACCAAAAATGGTTGGATATCATGTCTGCAGAGGATATTGAAGACAAACTTAAAAGCAAACGAAAAATCACTCATCCTCGCCCTGGTCACGCTGACTTGGTAGGAGGTATCAAATACCGCTTTGATGATTTGCGAAATTCCCTGGAACGTTCATCTGCCCGTGAAACGACTATGCGGGTGGCAGTTGGGGCTGTGGCTAAACGACTATTGGCTGAGCTTGATATCGAAATTGCTAACCATGTTGTTGTCTTTGGTGGTAAGGAAATTGATGTTCCAGAAAACTTAACAGTCGCAGAGATTAAAAAACTAGCTGCCCAGTCAGAAGTTTCTATCGTTAACCAAGAACGTGAGCAGGAAATCAAGGACTATATTGACCAAATCAAACGTGATGGTGATACCATTGGTGGTGTTGTTGAAACGGTTGTCGGTGGTGTTCCGGTTGGTCTGGGTTCATACGTCCAATGGGATAGAAAACTAGATGCAAGGTTAGCTCAAGCAGTTGTCTCCATCAATGCCTTTAAGGGTGTGGAATTTGGACTAGGCTTTAAAGCAGGTTATCTCAAGGGTAGCCAAGTCATGGATGAAATCCTATGGTCACCAGAAGACGGCTATACTCGTCGAACTAATAACCTTGGAGGATTTGAAGGTGGCATGACCAATGGACAACCAATTGTTGTTCGCGGAGTTATGAAACCTATCCCGACCCTCTACAAGCCACTGATGAGTGTCGATATTGAAACCCATGAGCCTTATAAGGCAACGGTGGAGAAGTGATCCAACTGCTCTTCCAGCGGCTGGTGTCGTTATGGAAGCAGTCGTAGCAACGGTCTTGGCCCAAGAAATTCTAGAGAAATTCTCCTCAGATAATCTGGAAGAATTAAAAGAAGCTGTTGCTAATCATCGGGAGTATACAAAGAATTATTAAGGAGTTCTTATGGCAAAAACCATCTATATCGCAGGGCTTGGTTTGATTGGTGCTTCCATGGCACTGGGAATCAAACGAGATCATCCTGATTATGAAAATTTTTGGGATACAATCGTAGTCAGGCATCTAGAGATATTGCCTTGGAGCGAGGAATGATTGACCGTGCGACGGATGATTTTGCCAGTTTTGCTCCACTTGCAGATGTCATCATTCTTACCCTGCCAATCAAGCAAACCATTGCTTTTTTTACAAGAATTGGCAACTTTGGACTTTGAAAAGAAGGTGTCATTATTTCTGATGCTGGATCGACCAAGTCAGCTATCGTGGCTACAGCTGAGAAGTGTTTTGCAGATAAGCCTGTTCGCTTTGTAGGGGCTCATCCCTATGGCAGGGAGTCATAAGACAGGAGCAGCTTCTGCCGATGTTAATCTTTTTGAAAAATGCCTACTATATCTTCACGCCTTCGAGCTTTAACAACCCAGGATACGCTCGAAGAAATGAAGGACTTGCTGTCAGGTCTGCACGCTCGTTTCATTGAAATCGATGCTACAGAGCATGACCGAGTGACTTCTCAGATCAGTCATTTTCCGCATATCTTAGCATCAGGATTGATGGAACAAACTGCCAGTTATGCTGAAGAGCATGAGATGGCGCGACGCTTTTGCGGCCGGTGGATTTCGTGATATGACTCGGATTGCCGAAAGTGAGCCAGGAATGTGGACTTCTATCCTCTTATCCAATCGAGAGACCATTATTGAACGCATCGAGGATTTCAAGGGGCGTTTGGACGAGATTGAGCAAGCAATCAGCAAGGGTGATGAAAACCAAATCTGGAACTTTTTCAATCAAGCGCGTGAGCAACGCCAAGCTATGGAAATCCATAAACGTGGAGGAGTAGATAGCTCATTTGACCTCTATGTCGATGTTCCCGATGAGGAAGATGTTATCTTGCGCATCTTGGAATTGCTACGAGGAACTTCCTTGGTCAATATCCATATCAATGAGGAAAACCGTGAAGATATTCACGGGATTCTGCAAATTTCCTTTAAGAATGCTCAGGATTTAAAACGTGCTGAGCAAGTCATTACAGAAAATACTGACTACACAGTCGTAATTAAATAAGGAGGACAATTATGTCAAATATTTATGATAGTGCAAATGCACTTAGTCGTGGATTACGAGAATTGCCTGAATACAAGGCGGTTAAGGAAGCTAGAGATGCCATCCAAGCAGATGCAGAAGCAAGCAAAATTTTTGCAGATTATATTGCTTTTCAGCATGAAATCCAAGTGATGGCCCAAACTGGTCAAATGCCAGACGCTTCTTTCCAAGAAAAAAATGGAAAGCTTTTGGCAAGTTGATTCAGGGCAACGCTCTCTTGTCAGAATTCTTTGCAAAACAGCAACAACTTTCTATCTACCTTTCTGATATTGAAAAAAATTGTCTTTGAACCAATTTCAGAACTTCTAAAAATAAGAATTTACCTCATAAAGTCAGGAATTTTTAAGAAATTTCTGACTTTTTATGATAAAATAAGAAAAAGTATTGTCAGTATGAGGTCTAGTATGAAGTTAAAAACAAACGTTAGGCATTTGAATGGTAGTATTCGCGTACCAGGGGATAAGTCCATCAGTCATCGCTCTATCATTTTTGGGAGCTTAGCTGAGAGCGAGACCAAGGTTTATGATATCTTACGTGGTGAGGATGTTTTGTCAACTATGCAAGTTTTTCGCGACCTCGGCGTTGAGATTGAGGACAAGGACGGTGTCGTTACCATTCAAGGTGTCGGTATGGATGGTTTGAAAGTTCCTCAAAATGCTCTAGATATGGGGAATTCTGGGACCTCTATTCGTTTGATTTCAGGTGCCCTTGCTGGTGCAGACTTTGAAGTGGAGATGTTTGGGGATGACAGTCTTTCCAAACGTCCGATGGACCGTGTGACTCTCCCTTTGAAAGAAATGGGTGTTACTATTTATGGCCAAACAGAACGAGACTTGCCACCCTTATACTTAAAAGGGACAACAAAATTAAGACCTATTCATTATGAATTGCCGATTGCCTCTGCTCAAGTTAAGTCAGCTTTGATTTTTGCAGCATTGCAGGCTCAGGGTCAGTCAGTCATCATTGAAAAGGAGTGCACTCGTAATCATACAGAAGATATGTTACGTCAATTTGGAGGAGACTTGAGTGTCGATGGTAAGAAAATCACTGTCCAGGGACCACAGAAACTAAGTGGACAAAAGGTTGTCGTTCCAGGAGATATTTCGAGTGCAGCTTTCTGGTTAGTAGCTGGTTTGATTGTTCCAAATTCTCGAGTGGTGCTCAAGAATGTTGGTATTAATGAAACACGAACAGGTATTATCGATGTTATCCGTGCTATGGGTGGTAAATTGGACATTACTGATATTGATCCAATTGCTAAGTCTGCAACCTTGACTGTCGAAACTTCAGACCTCAAAGGAACCGAGATTGGTGGAGCTTTGATTCCGCGTTTAATTGATGAATTACCAATTATCGCGCTCCTTGCTACCCAAGCTCAAGGGCAAACGGTTATCAAAGATGCAGAGGAACTTAAGGTTAAAGAAACTGACCGTATTCAAGTTGTTGCTGATGCTTTAAATAACATGGGGGCAGCTATTACTCCTACAGCAGACGGAATGATTATCAAAGGAAAATCTGCTCTTCATGGAGCCAGAGTCAATACATTTGGTGACCACCGTATCGGCATGATGACAGCCATTGCAGCTCTTTTAGTTGCAGATGGAGAGGTCGAATTGGATCGTGCAGAAGCTATTAATACTAGCTACCCAAGCTTCTTTGATGATTTGGAGACCTTGATTCATGGCTAAGGTTTTACTAGGTTTTATGGGTGCAGGAAAATCTACCATCGCTAGAGGATTTAGATCCTGACTTTGTAGACATGGATGCCATGCTGGAAGAACGACTGGGGATGTCGATTGCTCGTTTCTTTGAAGAAAAAGGAGAAGCAGCCTTCCGTCAGATAGAAGAAGAAGTTTTGGCTGATCTGCTAAAGACAGATCAAGTTATCTCCACAGGTGGAGGAATAGTCATTTCTCCTCGAAATCGTGACTTGCTGAAGGAAAATTCCGACAACATTTATCTAAAAGCAGATTTTGAGACCCTTTACCAGCGAATTTCAGCTGATAAAGGACAATCAACGTCCGCTATTTTTAAACAATAGCAAGGAAGATTTAGCTGCGATTTTTGATGAAAGACAGGCTTGGTATGAAGAAGTAGCTAGCCAGATTGTAGACGTGTCAAGCTTAAGCCCAGAAGAAATTATAGAGGAACTGAGATGAAAATTGCCTATCTAGGTCCCAAAGGATCTTTTTCGCACCATGTGGTGCAGACGGCTTTTCCTCATGAGGAACTAGAGCCTTTTTCAAATATTACGGACGTTATCAAGGCCTATGAACAGGGATTAGCAGACTATTCAGTAGTGCCGGTTGAAAATTCCATTGAAGGTAGTGTTCATGAGACTCTGGACTATCTTTTCCACCAGGCTCGCATTCAAGCTGTGGCAGAGATTGTTCAGCCAATCCATCAACAGTTGATGGCAGTGCCAGGGCAATCTAAAATTGAGAAAATCTTTTCTCACCCACAGGCCTTGGCCCAAGGGAAGAAATTTATAGATGAGCATTATCCAGATGCTCAATTAGAAGTAACGGCCAGTACAGCCTATGCTGCGCGATATGTTTCTGAGCATCCTGATCAACCATTTGCAGCCATTGCTCCAAAAAGCTCTGCTGAGGAATATGGATTAAAACTGGTTGCTCAAGATATTCAAGAGATGGAAGCCAATTTCACTCGCTTTTGGGTTTTGGGGCCTAACTTACCACAAATCCCTTTGAAAGCAAGTTCTGAAAAGATGAGCCTGGCCTTGACCTTGCCGGATAATCTACCAGGAGCCTTATATAAGGCACTTTCTACCTTTGCTTGGCGCGGGATTGACCTGACTAAGATTGAGAGTCGCCCCCTAAAGACAGCCTTGGGTGAATACTTTTTTATCATTGATGTGGACTATGCTGATAAAGAATTGTTCACTTTTGCTCAAAAAGAATTAGAAACGATTGGGTATCCAGTATAAAATACTTGGAGCTTACCCTATCTATACCATACAGGATAAAGGGAAGGAGAAGGAATGACTAGAGAAAATCCTCTGACACACCATGAAAAATTACGTTATGACTATCTCTTGAAAAATATTCATTATCTCAATGAAAAGGAAAGAAGAGAGTTTGCTTTTTTGCAAGCTAAATTAGATGGTCAACAAAACGTACGTCCAGTTGTAACAGAAGAGGCAGATGATGTAGCCTATCAAGAATTTACTGAATCTAACATAGGCCTACCTAGTTATACAAATCGTAGTCGTGCAAGTCGTCGTACTGGCCAACCCCAACCAAAACTAAGCTTCCAAAGCAAAAGAAACCTAAGAAAAAAAGAGTTTTTCGAATCAAACGTATTCTCGCATGGTTAGGAATGCTTTTGATTTGTGCGGCGGTTGGAATGATTTTCATGTTCTTAAAGGGATTCCAATCAGCGAATCCAAATAGCTCAAATGGACCGAAAGATGCCAAAGCCGCACAGGTTGAAGTTTTCAATGGGCAGGATACCCGAGATGGTGTCAATATTCTTATTTTGGGAACAGATGGCCGTATCGGACAGAATAGTTCAGAAACACGGACGGATTCTATCATGGTTCTGAATGTTAGTGGTAAAGATAAGAAGCTTAAGCTGGTTAGTTTTATGCGAGATAACCTAGTTTATATCGATGGCTATAGCCAAGTTATTAACGGTCAAAAACAAGCAGACCATAAGTTGAACCTGGCCTACGAATTAGGTGAGCAAGAAGGAAAACAAGGAGCTGAAATGGTCCGTAAGGTCCTAAAAGATAATTTTGACTTGGATATCAAATACTATGCCCTTGTCGATTTCCAAGCCTTTGCGACTGCCATTGATACGCTTTCCCTGACGGCGTGACCATTGATGCTCAATTTTCAACCCTAAACGGTGTTCCAGTTACAGAAGCTACAGTTGGGGATGATTTGCATGCTACAGAAACCGAATCACCAACACAAACTATTAAAGTTGGGACACAACAAATGAATGGTTCAACACTTCTCAACTATGCACGCTTCCGTGATGATGATGAAGGGGATTATGGACGAACTCGTAGACAGCAACAAGTCATGACTGCTGTTTTACAGCAGATAAAGGATCCTACAAAACTCTTCACTGGTTCTGAAGCACTTGGTAAAGTATTCGCTATGACGTCTACCAACATTCCTTATACCTTCTTACTGACTAACGGTTTGTCAGTCCTCGAGGGCGGTCAGAATGGTATTGAAAAACTAACAATACCAGAGCTTGGTGACTGGGTAGACGATTACGATGTCTACGGAGGTCAAGCCCTTCGAGTGGATCAAAAGGCTTATCAGAACAAGCTAGCCCAAATGGGATTTAGATAATATGTAACAATCAATCAAAGCTTGAAACATCTAATAAAATAGGTGTTTCAGGCTTTGATTTTTCACATAATCAGATGGATTTTTTGACCATTTTTATGGTATAATGAAATGATGTAATTCTATAGAAGAGGAAGAGAATGGGATGAGTGATTTAAAGGCAATTCAAGCTCGTAGTTTAGAGATGGCTGAATATTTTGTCGCCTTTTGTAAAGAACATGGCTTGCTCTGTTATTTGTGTGGTGGAGGAGCGATTGGAGCTTTACGACATAAAGGGTTTATCCCCTGGGATGATGACTTAGATTTCTTTATGCCGCGCAAGGATTATGAAAAATTAGCTGAGTTATGGCCTCAATACGCGGATGAGCGATATTTCCTATCAAAGAGTGATAAAAACTTTGTCGATCGCAATCTCTTTATCACTATTCGAGACAAGGAAACAACATGCATCAAGCCCTATCAACAGGACTTGGACCTTCCGCACGGCTTGGCCTTGGATGTTCTTCCCTTGGACTACTACCCTAAAAATCCAACAGAGCGCAAGAAACAGGTCCGTTGGGCTTTGATTTATTCCCTCTTCTGTGCACAAACCATTCCAGAAAAACATGGAGCTCTCATGAAATGGGGCAGTACGATTTTATTAGGATTAACTTCTAAATCACTACGTTATCGTATCTGGAAAAAAGCTGAGAAAGAAATGACCAAGTATGGACCAGCAGAAAGTGATGGTATCACAGAATTATGCTCAGGTCCAGGATACATGAAGAAGAAATATCCAATTCAGGCCTTTGAAGATAGTATTTTTCTACCATTTGAAGGGACAGAGATGCCTATTCCAGTTGGGTATGATGCCTATCTCAGTACAGCTTTTGGTGATTATATGACACCACCACCAGCAGAAAAACAAGTGCCTCACCACGATGCCATTATAGCAGATATGGATAAAAGCTATACAGATTATAAGGGAAGAATATGGTGGATAAGAAGAAAATTCTATTTTTTATGTGGTCCTTCTCTAGGTGGAGGTGCAGAAAAAATCCTTTCAACGATTGTTTCAAACTTAGATCCGGAAAAGTATGATATTGACATTCTTGAAATGGAACATTTTGATAAAGGATACGAATCTGTTCCTGAAAATGTAAAAATTTTAAAAGCTTTTCAAGATTATCGCCAACCAAGATGGTTAAGAGCGCTTTTATGGAGATTGAGAATTTATTTTCCGAGACTTACAAGACGTTTACTTGTAAAAGATCAATATGATGTAGAGGTTTCCTTTACAATCATGAATCCTCCTCTTTTATTTTCTAAACGAAAAGAAGTGAAGAAGATTTCTTGGATTCATGGAAGTATTGAAGAATTCTTAACAGATAGATCAAAGCGTGAATCTCATAGACGACAATTGGATGCTGCTGATACGATTGTGGGGATTTCAAAGAAAACCAGCAATTCTATCAGAGAAGTTTATCCAGAATACTCACAGAAATTGACTACAGTCTATAATGGTTATGATTTTGAAAGTATTTTAGAAAAATCAAAAGAGAAAGTAGCAATAGACATAGCTCCTCAAAGTATCTGTACCATTGGACGTATTGAGGAAAATAAAGGTTCTGACCGAGTAGTAGAAGTTATACGACTGTTGCACCAACAAGGTAAGAAATATCACCTCTACTTTATAGGTGCTGGAGAGATGGAAAGTGAATTGAAAAAAAGAGTGCTAGAATACCAACTTGAAGACTACATTCATTTTTTAGGCTATCAAAAGAACCCTTATCAGTATCTCTCTCATATGAAAGTCCTATTATCCATGTCCAAACAGGAAGGTTTTCCTGGGGTCTATGTTGAGGCCTTGAGTCTAGGGGTCCCCTTTGTGTCTACCGAGGTTGGCGGAGCAGAAGAATTATCTCAGGAAGGTCGATTTGGTAAAGTCATTGATAGTAATCAAGAAGCAGCTCAAGCGATTGATAACTACATGACAGGTGTATCAAGCTTTGATGTTAATGAAGCTAGCCAATTTATTCAACAGTTTACAATTGCTAAACAAATTGAACAAGTAGAAAAACTAATAGAGGAGTAGCATGGAAACTGCATTAATTAGTGTCATTGTTCCAGTCTATAATGTGGCGCAATACCTTGAAAAATCAATAGCATCCATTCAGCAACAAACCTATAAAAATCTCGAAATTATTCTTGTTGATGATGGGGCGACAGATGAAAGTGGTCGCTTGTGTGAACAAATTGCTGAGCAAGATGAAAGAGTTTTGGTCTATCACAAAGAAAATGAAGGCTTATCTCAAGCTCGAAATGATGGATTGAAGCAAGCGCACGGGGACTATGTTATTTTTATAGATTCGGATGATTACATTCATCTTGAAATGATTGCTAGCTTATATCAACAATTAATCAAAGAAGATGCTGACGTTTCCAGCTGTGGGGTTATGAATGTCTATGCCAATAGTGAGAGTCCCCAAACTGAAAACCAGGATGATTATTTTGTATGTGATACTGAAACATTCCTTAGAGAATATTTAATTGGTGAGAAAAATACCTGGTACTATTTGTAACAAACTCATCAAGAAAGAGATTGCAACACAGTTAAGTTTTCCAAAAGGGCTTGATTTATGAAGATGCCTATTATCATTTTTGATCTCATTAAAGTAGCTAAAAAGTATGTTATGAAATACCAAACCATACTATTACTATTTCCACCGAGGAGACAGTATTACTACCAAACCATATGCGGAAAAAGATTTAGCCTACATTGATATTTATCAAAAAAATTTTTATAATGAAGTGGTTAAAGACTATCCAAGCTTAACAGAAGTAGCTTTCTTTAGACTTGCATATGCGCATTTCTTTATTTTTAGATAAGATGCTCTTAGATGATAATTTCAAAGAGTTTAAAGACTATCCAAGAATTTATCGTTATTTGAAAAAAACATGCCTTTTGCTATTTTTAAAAAAATACCATTTTTTTAGAAAAAGGAAGACGTATTAGTGCTTTTAGCATTATTTGTAAATGTAAGATTGTATAGAATATTATTGTTCAAAAAATATTGAGCAATCGAAAAAATTAATTAGAAAAAGGAGGGTAGAGATGATTGATGGCAAACGAATGTTGCTAACTGTTACAATTTTTAGTTATATCATAACCATAATAAGCGGTTTTGCTTATTTGTTCACCAGTAATAACGTTGGACTACTGACAACTTTACTTTTACTTTTAATTAGTAGTCTGTTACTTTGCTGGAATAATATCAAATATTATTTGATTCACTTTATATTCTTTATTACAATTTTTATATTTTTTTGGTTTCTAGACCTACTATTGATTATTTCAGGAATGGAGCACTAGATACCTATCAACCGATTGCTTATCGATTTGCTTTCTTAGTTGTTATCGTATCCATTTTAGGACTGACAGTAGGTGGCTTTATAGCAAGTTATTATCTTACTCGAAAACAGCAAAACTGATGTAAGAGTGGAAAAAAAATCAAATGTCAATTATGTAAAAAATTTGCGATTTGTTTCATTGAGTGTATTTTTGCTTACCTATCCTTTTTATTTCCTTAGACTATTTGAGCGCTTGCTATTCCGTTTGCAAACTTCTTATTACAATTATTATGCAAATTTTGAAAGTCAACTGCCCTACTTTACTTATATCTTGTCGACTTTCACAGTTTATGCTATGTGTGTGTACCTAGCGACAAAACCTAAAAAGTCACATGCGACAATGGTATTAGTAGCTTTTATCACAGCTAACTTAATCCACTTAGTGATTGGTACCAGAAATCCCTTCATTCTAAGTTTGATTTTCGCCTTTGTATACTACTTTATGCGTGAACAAACGGAGAAAGGTAAATGGATTGGTTTCAAAGAAAAAATAGCCATTTATCTTGGGACACCGGTTCTCATGCTTGCGATGGGAGCACTAAACTATGTTCGTGATAATGCTCAAGTGTCCCATAGTGGAGTTTTTGATCTATTACTCGATTTCATTTATAAACAAGGAACTAGTTTTGGAGTTTTAGCCAGAGGATTCTTGTACAATAGTAGTCTTCCTTATAGAGACTTCCGAAATTTCACTTTTGGTCCGATTGTCGACTATTTTGCAAGAGGTAGTATCGGAATCATCTTCGGTGCTAAACCATTTGAACATACGACAAATAGTATCGAACTAGCGATTGACAGTAATAGTTACGCCCATAATCTGTCCTATCTCGTTTTAAATAAAGAATACTTAAAAGGGCATGGGATTGGAAGTAGTTACATCATGGAATTGTATACTGATTATGGTATGTTGGGACTATTTCTACTAAGTTTGTTACTTGGTATGCTCTTTATAGCTATGCTACAAGTAGCTTATCGCTCAAGACCAATCCTATTTGCTTTATCTTTGTTAATCTTGAATAATTTATTCTTTATGCCTAGAAGTAGCTTCTCAGAAAGTTTCTTTAATCTTTTTACAATGCAATTCTGGGGAATTGTTCTTATTATCATTTTCGTAGCAAAAATGCTTACAAAAGAAAAATCATCACTTAATTAAAAAAAGGGGAAATACATGTTTGAACATTATTCTGTAGCTGATTTGTTTGCAAATCTTTATAAAAAAACGTAAAGTGAATTTATTAGCTTTTACTAGTCTTATTTGCTCTCATAGCTGTACCATTTACTTTAAAAAGCTGTTAAAAAAATAAAAAAATACAGTCAAAGATTCTACTAGCTATTCAACTTATATTACTTATAAGATAACTGCTCCAGCTGAATCATCAAAAACAATTTTTGAATCATCAAGTTGGTGGCTATAGTGACTTCTATGCAAAACTAATTGATGGTAATCTAAACGGTGCCTTTTCTTTTTAATGATGTTGATTCTGATAAAATGAAAGAAATCGCAAAATGATTTAGATACAACAGAAACAGCATTAAAAAATTCTGCAAGTGACTATTGGACAAAAAAATTAACGATCAATCCATTAATTGATGATGCAGGTGTAACTGTTAAAATTTTAACTCCAAGTAAGGAAGTAAATGATTTCCTTGAAAGCAAATTTGACTCTTTGATTGATAAGTTTAAGTCTACTTTTACAGATGTTAAAATTGAAAAACTTGAAACAGTTAACTCTACAGAATTGACTCCGAATGGAGAAGTTGCGCTTGGATTTAACTTGAAAAACCTTATTTTACGCTTAGTGATTATTGGTGTCCTCTGTGTAGTCTTAGTTATTTTAGCAAATATCCTAGTATATCTCTTTAATCCAACTATCAATCGTGCAGGTGATTTTTCTGCTTATCAAGTAGATTTCGTTTCAACTATTACCACTGTTGAAAATCTTTCTGAACTCCTAAGTTATATGTGCCAAGGCCAACCATTAGCAATTGTAAGTTCAGATAATCATATCTTGAATAAATTGAAGTCAGAATACAAGTTGAATCTTGAAGGAGTTCAGTTTGTTAATTTGCAGAATGTCAAAGAACTTTTAGCATTTGAGAATGTACTATTTGTAGAAGAATATGGTGTCACTCGCTATAAGAAATTTGAAGAAAGTTTGCAAGAAGTGAGAAATCTCAATCGTTCTGTTTTAGGTGTTATTGCTTTTGCGCTCTAATATCAATCATCAAGAAAAAATTAAGAATACAGAAAAAGAGGACTGAAGGTTCCTCTTTTTTTCACCGATCATCATCGAGTAAGAAATAGGATTTTAAGCTAAGTAGGCTTTTTAACTAAGTTTATGATATAATAAATCAACGAGGTAAATTGAATGAAAAGTATTAAGTTAAATGCCCTGGCTTATATGGGTATTCGTGTTTTAAATATCATTTTTCCAATTTTGACGGGTACTTATGTTGCGCGTGTTTTAGATCGTACAGATTATGGTTATTTTAACTCTGTCGATACTATTCTGTCTTTTTTCTTGCCTTTTGCAACCTATGGAGTCTATAATTACGGACTTCGAGCTATTAGTAATGTAAAAGATAATAAAAAGAATTAAATAAAGTCTTTTTCAAGCCTTTTTTTATTTGTGTGTAGCTTTGTACGATTTTTGACAAGTGTTGTCTATCTGTTCTCCTATCCCTTATTCTTTAATAGTAATCCTGTCATCAAAAAAAGATCTTTTTGGTAATGGGAGTTCAACTGATTGCTCAAATCTTCTCAATCGAATGGGTCAATGAGGCACTTGAAAATTATAGCTTTTTATTTTATAAAACAGCTTTCATACGTGTTCTCATGCTTGTATCCATCTTTTGTGTTTGTAAAAAATGAGCATGACATTGTTGTGTATACACTGATTATGAGTCTTTCAACTCTTATCAATTATCTCATTAGTTATTTTTGGATTAAGAGAGATATTCAGTTTGTTAAGGTTTCGTTAGAAGAGTTTAAACCTCTTTTCCTACCTTTGACAGCCATGTTGATCTTTTCAAATGCCAATATGTTATTTACTTTCCTAGATCGTCTATTTCTGGTAAAAACTGGGGTTGATGTAAATGTCAGCTACTATACAATCGCACAACGCATTGTGACTGTCATCGCTGGTGTAGTTACAGGTGCGATTGGAGTCAGTGTTCCTCGCTTGAGTTACTATCTAGGAATCGGGAAAAAAGAAGAGTATGTAAATTTGGTGAATCGAGGAAGTCGTATTTTTAACTTCTTCATCATCCCTCTTAGTTTTGGTTTGATGATTTTGGGACCCTATGCAATCCTTCTATATGGTAGTGAAAAATATATTGGTGGTGGAATCTTAACATCCCTCTTTGCATTTCGTACCATTATTCTTGCCCTAGATACTATTTTAGGATCTCAAATTCTTTTTACAAATGGATTTGAAAAAAGAATTACAGTTTATACGCTATTTGCTGGTGGATTGAACCTCATTTTAGATTGCCTTCTCTATTTTAATAACATTATTACACCAGAGTATTATCTGATTACGACTATGATATCAGAAAGTTTTCTACTAATACTTTATGTTATCTTTATTCATAAGACTAAGCTCATTAGTTTAGGACATATCTTTTCAAAATATACTGTACGTTATTCTCTTTTTCGCATTGACATTTGTTCCTATCTACTTTTTTTAGTTAATCTTGTTTATCCAGTCAAAATGGTTATCAACCTATCCTTTCTTAATCAATATGCTGATTATCATGGCTTTTTATCAGCTATTAGTTATATTGGTTTACTTGTTTGGACAAAAGATAGTATCTTTTATGAATTTTTAGGACATTTTTGTTTCGCTTAAAAGACGTATAAAAAAATCTTAGGAGGATTAGATGAGAAGATTAAGTATTGAAGAAGCTAAGCAGATTGAGCTTGATATTTTAGCCTATATTGACTCTTTTTGTAAGAAGCATAATATTGACTATTTTTATTAATTATGGTACCTTGATTGGGGCTATCCGTCACAAAGGTTTTATTCCTTGGGATGATGATATAGACCTCTCTATGACACGTGAAAACTACGACCGTTTTATCCAGTTATTTCATCAAGAACAATCGAAATATAAGATTTTAGCTTTGGAAACCGATGATCAGATACTATAATAATTTTATTAAGGTTGTAGATTCGACAACGAAAAATAGTAGATACACGAAATACAAAAACTTATGATTCTGGAATTTTTCATTGATATTTTTTTCCAATGGATTCTTTCAATGATCCTAAAGTTATCGATGTGTGCTATAAGTTGGAAAGCTTTAAATTATTGTCTTTCAGTAAACATAAGAATATTGTTTATGGAGATAGCAAGTTAAAAGACTTGATTCGTACCTTCTTCTGGTTTATTTTTCGTCCTATTTCTCCCCGTTATTTTTGCAAGTCAAATTGAAAAGCAAATTCAAAAGTATAGGGTAAAAGATGGAAAATATATCGCTTTTATTCCTTCCAAGTTTAAGGAAAAAGAAGTCTTTGCCAAAGAAGTTTTTGAAGATTTAATTGAAGTTCCTTTTGAACATCTGATGCTTTCAGCACCGAAACAATACGATACTATTTTGGAAAGCAGTATTATGGTGATTATATGACTCTCCCACCAAAAGAAAAACAGTTTTATAGTCACGAATTTGAAGCCTATCAATTGGAGGATTAAATGCAGTACTTAGAAAAAAATGAAATTAAAGAAATTCAACTAGGTATTCTGGACTATGTTGATGAAATTTGTAAAAAAAATGACATTCCTTATTTCCTCAGCTATGGAACCATGTTGGGAGCTGTTCGTCATAAGGGAATGATTCCTTGGGATGATGATATCGATATTTCACTGTATAGAAAAGACTATGAGCGTCTATTAAAAGCGATTGAGGAAGATAATCATCCTATTTATCGAGTTCTTTCTTACGATACTTCTTCATGGTATTTCCATAATTTTGCAGCTATTCTTGATACATCAACAGTTATTGAAGATAACGTAAAATATAAGCGTCATGATACGAGTTTGTTTATTGATGTCTTTCCAATCGATCATTTTTCAGATTTGAGCATCGTTGATAAGAGCTATAAATATGTTGCCTTGCGTCAGCTTGCCTATATCAAAAAAGAACGTGCAGTACACGGAGATAGTAAATTAAAAGATTTCCTTCGTTTGTGTATCTGGTATCCTCTTAGACTTGTTAATCCGAGATATTTCTATAAGAAAATAGATCAATTAGTTAAAAATAGTGTGACAGAAAATCCTGCATATGAAGGAGCCATTGGAGTTGGGAAAGAAAAAATGAAAGAAGTCTTTCCAGCAGGAACTTTAAAAGAACTGATTTTAACAGAGTTTGAAGGTCGGATGGTACCTATTCCAAAGAACTATGATGCTTTTCTAACACAGATGTATGGGGATTATATGACTCCGCCATCAAAAGAAATGCAGGAGTGGTATAGCCATAGTATAAAAGCCTATCGAAAATAAACATTTTATAGGCTAGATAGATGTTCTAAAGATGCTCGCTTGATTCATCAAGTGAGCATCTTTAGACTCAATTCCAACGCCATTCTTTTGATAAAATCATTTAAATCTTGTATAATAGATAGAACTGAAAGTATGAGGTTACGAACTATGAAAATGAAACAAATCAGTGATACGACTTTAAAAATCACGATGTCTCTAGAAGATTTGATGGATCGTGGAATGGAAATCGCTGACTTTCTCGTTCCACAAGAAAAAACAGAAGAGTTTTTCTATGCAATCTTGGATGAGCTAGAAATGCCAGACAGTTTTTTAGATACAGGAATGCTTAGCTTCCGAGTGACACCGAAGCCTGACAAGGTTGATGTCTTTGTAACGAAATCTAAGATTGACCAGAACTTGGATTTTGAAGATTTGGCAGATCTTCCAGATATGGATGAGTTGGCGAAAATGTCCCCAGATGAGTTTTTGAAGACTTTGGAGAAAACCATGGCAGAAAAAACCAAAGAGGATATTGAAGCTATTCAATCTTTAGAGCAGGTTGAAAAAGAAGAGGAAGCAGCGATTGAGGAAATTTCTGAACTTGAAGAAGGAAAAAGAGAACCTTATATCTACTACATCTTACGATTTGACGACTTAACTAGTTTGGTTTCTTTTGCAAAAACAGTTGATTACCAAATGGAGACTTCAGAACTTTACAAGATGAATGACCAATATTATCTAACAGTTTTGGTAGATGTAGAGGATCATCCAAGTCTTTATCCAGCTTGGTTATTGGCACGCATGCGCGAATTTGCGGATGATAGTGATATCAGTCGCTCAGTCCTTCAAGAATATGGACAAGTCATCATCAATCATGATGCTGTTCAAGGACTTCAAAAAGTATAAGTATGTTTATAAATGAGGCAGAGAGAATTTCTCTGTCTTTTTCGATTTGAATAATATAGAACAGTCTATTGGAAGTAGGACCATGTTCCCAGCTTGATTAAATGATAAAAAAACGATATCATAGAAGGAAGTAAGCGAGGTAAAGTATGGACCAAGGACATTTACAAAAAGAGGTTGAGGAAATCCTAGAAGATGTATTGGCAAAGGCTTCTCTCCATGAGGGAGCTCTCTTTGTTTTGGGCTTATCTTCTAGTGAGGTGATAGGAGGTCGCATCGGGAAAGACTCTAGCCAAGAAATTGGAGAATTAATTGTTCAAAAAATCTTAGAAATCTTGTCAGCAAGAGGGATCCATCTAGCAGTTCAGGGATGCGAACATGTTAACCGTGCCTTGGTAGTGGAACGAGAGGTCGCAATCAAATACAATCAGGAGATTGTAAGTGTTTTACCGACTCTGCATGCAGGAGGTTCTGGTCAATTGGCAGCCTTTCGTTATATGAAAGACCCAGTTGAGGTTGAATTTATCAAGGCAGATGCAGGGATCGATATTGGTGACACAGCTATAGGGATGCATATCAAGCATGTCCAAGTACCTATTCGTCCAGTTTTAAAATCAATCGGCCATGCCCACGTAACTGCCCTTGCAAGCCGTCCAAAACTGATTGGAGGGGCGCGTGCTCAATATCCACAAGATTTTATCAGAAAAATATGAGTAAAAAACGAAATCTCTCATCTGCTCAGCAGGTGGGAGTTTTTTGTAATCAAGAAGCGTCATTAATTTCCGAGCAGATTCTAAGTATTTTTAGGAAGGTAGGTATATAATAGAGCTATAAAAATATTATCTATATTCATATATATAACAAGAAAGGTGATGAAGATGAAAAAATGGCAAGCATCTGTATTGGTTTGCACTAGTCTGGTCTGTCTATCGGCTTGTAAAAATCAGACGACGAACGAGGCTGATAGTAAAAATGGAGACAAACAAGAGCAAGTTAGCTCTCAAACTGCAAAAAAAGGAGAAGAAGTTCCAGACTTTGAACTCACGGGAGTTGATGGTAAAACTTATCGCCTATCGGATTACAAAGGCAAAAAGGTCTATCTCAAATTTTGGGCATCTTGGTGCTCTATTTGTCTAGCCAGCCTCCCTGATACCGATGAACTTGCAAAAGAAGCAGGCGATGACTATGTTGTCTTGACAGTGGTTTCTCCTGGTCAAAAAGGTGAGCAAGCTGAAGAGTCCTTCAAAAAATGGTATGAAGGTTTGGACTATAAAAATCTACCTGTCCTTCTAGATTCTTCAGGTAAACTTTTGGAAAGTTACGGAGTCCGTTCATATCCGACTCAGGCCTTTATTGATAAAGAAGGCAAACTAGTTAAGACTCAGCCAGGTTTTATGGACAAAGAAACTATTTTACAGACCTTAAAGAGTATAGATTAGAGGTTTATTATGAATGATAAATTAAAAAAATAATCCTGTCGATTGGGAATCATTATTTTCCTTATTTTTAGGAGTTTTTATTTCTTTTTGGGAAAAAAAGAAAGCGCTAGCTATACCGACACCTCTCAAATTGAGAAGGCAGCAGTTAGTCAGGGGCAAAAAGTCACGAAAAAAACTGATCAAGTAAAAGATGCTGACTTACATGATATCTATCTAGCTGGAGGTTGCTTCTGGGGAGTCGAAGAGTATTTTTCACGAGTAGCGGGTGTGACAGATGCTGTTTCTGGTTATGCTAATGGTAGAGGAGAAACAACCCAGTATGAATTGATTGGCCAAACCGGGCATGCTGAGACTGTTCATGTGACCTATGACGCCAATCAAATCTCCTTAAAAGAAATCTTGCTCCATTATTTCCGGATTATTAATCCAATCAGCAAGAATAAGCAAGGATAATGACGTGGGAACCCAGTATCGGACTGGTGTCTACTATAAGGATGAACAAGACCTAGAAGTTATCAATCAAGTCTTTGATCAAGTTGCTCAGAAATACGACCAGCCTCTAGCGGTTGAAAAGGAAGCCTTAAGAAATTTTATCGTGGCTGAAGATTACCACCAAGACTATCTCCAGAAAAATCCTAACGGCTATTGCCATATCAATGTCAATCAAGCAGCCTATCCTGTTATTGATGCGAGTAAATATCCAAAACCAAGTGACGATGAATTGAAAAAACTCTTATCACCAGAGGAGTATGCAGTGACTCAAAATAGTCAAACAGAACGTGCTTTTTCAAATCGTTACTGGGATAAATTTGAAGCAGGTATTTATGTGGACGTAGCAACTGGAGAACCCCTCTTTTCTTCGAAAGATAAATTTGAATCGGGTTGTGGTTGGCCAAGTTTTACCCAGCCTATCAGTCCAGATGTTGCGACCTACAAGGAAGACAAGTCTTATAATATGGTCAGAACAGAAGTCAGAAGTAGAACTGGTGATTCCCATCTAGGACATGTCTTTACAGATGGACCTCAGGACAAGGGAGGTCTACGCTATTGTATCAATAGTCTATCCATCCGTTTTATTCCTAAGGATCAAATGGAAGAAAAGGGTTATGGTTATTTGTTAGATTATGTTGAGTAAGTTTTCTCAACCATATAAGTTAAAAAGCCAGATCTCCTGTTTGGAGTCTGGCTTTTATGGTATACTTAGGATATGCATAGAAAAACAGTGATTGATTTTAGGGCTTTGGGCGAGCGATACACCTTTATCCAACCTATCAAAGAGTTAAAAACCAGAGATTTAGCAGAAGTGACGGACTTATTAGCACAAGTAGAAAACTACCAAGAGAAAGGCTATTATGTGGTAGGTTATGTCAGCTACGAGGCTGCACCTGCTTTTGAGAAAAAGTTAGCAGTACACTCGGGTCGCTTGTTAGGAGAGTATCTCCTCTATTTCACTATTCATGATAGTGTAGAAAAAACCAGCATTCCCCTGGCTTATGAGGACGTAGTTTTACCATCAAACTGGCAGGAAGTAACATCTGCAGAGGACTATGAAAAGGCTATTGACCAGATTCATCATCATTTAAGACAAGGGGATACTTATCAGGTTAATTATACGGTTCAACTCAAACAGCATTTAAGTGCCAATCCTTTTGCTATCTACAATCGCATGGTGGTTGAGCAGGAAGCGGGATACAATGCTTACATAGAGCACGACGACATGGCAGTGATTTCCATGAGTCCAGAACTCTTTTTTGAGCAAAATGGTCGTGAGTTGACTACTCGTCCTATGAAGGGGACAACTAAACGTGGTTTGAATGACGATGATGACTTGAAAGAGGCAGTTTGGTTGGAACAAGATCCCAAAAATCGCTCAGAAAACATGATGATAGTAGACCTCTTGCGCAATGATATGAACCGTCTGTCTGAGGTAGGTAGTGAGCATGTGGAACGTTTATGCCAGGTGGAACAGTATTCAACAGTTTGGCAGATGACTTCGACCATCAAGAGTCAGTTACGATCGGATGTTAATCTAGTAGAAATCTTCCGTTCTCTCTTTCCATGTGGCTCCATCACTGGGGCTCCCAAGATAGCGACCATGGAAATTATCAAGAACTTAGAACCACAAGCTAGAGGAGTCTACTGTGGGACTGTTGGTCTCTTACTTCCCAATGGGCGACGAATTTTCAATGTAGCTATTCGAACTATTCAACTGCATCAAGGACAAGCCATCTATGGAGTCGGTGGAGGCATTACTTGGGATAGTACTTGGGAGTCAGAATACCGTGAAGTCCATCAAAAAGCGGCAGTTCTCTATCGTAAACAGCCTCGTTTTCAACTGATTACAACAGGGAAAATTAGCCATAAAACCTTGCTCTTTGAAAATCAACATCTGGAAAGACTACGAAAAGCAAGTCGTTATTTTGCCTTTCCATTTGACCCAGAAGTTCTGAAACAAGAGATAGAGAAAGAGTGTCAATCTTGTGATTACCATCTAGACTACCGTTTGCGAATCAGTCTCAGCAAGTCTGGAGAGACTAAAATCGAACGACAAATATTAACGCCACTTAGCTCTAGCTTCTGTCAGGCCGAACTTTGTCAACAGGAGGCTGATTTGCAGCAGACCTTTACCTACTTTAAGACGACACACCGACCACATTTGACAGTGGGAAATCAGGAAATCATCTATCACACTGCTGATGGAAAATTGCTTGAAACCTCTATTGGGAATCTGGTCTTAAAAATGGATGGCAAGCTCTATACCCCACCTAGTACTCTTGGCCTGTTACCAGGGATTTATCGCCAGCATTTACTTGAAAGCAGACAGGTAGAAGAGAAGGTCTTGACAATAGAAGATTTGGCACAAACAGAAGCCATCTATGGCTGTAATGCAGTAAGGGGCTTGTATGAGTTGTCAGTAAAGGAGCACTAAATGAAACTTATATTTTTACACGGTTTGGGGACAGTCAGCAGATAGTTGGAAAGAAGTTCAGTATTTGCTGGCAGATTATCCCTCTGAAGCCCTGGACTTATTTCCTTCAGGAGTTGGGACCTACCAAGAAGCCAAGGAACGCATTTATCAGCACTTATCAAAGGAAACAGAGCCTTTTGTCTTAGTTGGCTTATCTTTAGGGGCTGCACTTACATTGGAGCTTTCAAGTTTTGAGATACCAAATCTTCAGGCCTTAATTTTATCAGGTTGTCCATTGAAACTAGCGGGAAATATCCCTTTTTATATTCAATCTCTGATATTTAAACTACTCCCAAAAAGGATATTTGAGAAGCAGGGAGCAGACAAATCGCTTTTAGTTGGAGTATCTGAAGAATTAAAAACACTTGATTTAAGAGAGATTGCAAAGAATTGTTCCTATCCCACTTTGTTAATCTGTGGTAGTCAGGATAAGCCTAATCTAAAGTCTATGAAAGGTCTGCAACAACTGATTCCAAATTCTCAGATTCAGATTATTCCTGATGGACCTCATGTTCTGAATAGGGCCAAACCAAAAGAGTTTGCAGAAATAACTAGAAGTTTTCTTGAATTGCTGAAACAAGTTTGATAAAATAATATTGAGATTGATATTGATATTATAATTTTAGGAGAAAATCATGAACAAACGTCATTTATTAAAACTAGGCCTAGTTTCTTTACCTGTCCTTGCTCTGTTTTTACAACCTGTTGTGGCAGATGAAAGTATCCATTTTTCGAGCTGTAAGGAAGCTTGGGAGAATGGATATGCAGATATTCATAAGGGAGAACCAGGTTATTCTGCTACTCTGGATAAGGATCATGATGGAATCGCTTGTGAATCGAAGAATGCGCCTAAGGGAGTTTTAAAAGAGAAAAAGACGAGTACATCTCAAGCTAACAACAATGTAGCGCCAAATAGTGCAGCACCTGCTCCTAGTGCAGAAGCTGTAAGTGGTTGGGTTCGTCAAAATGGATCTTGGTACTATTTTTCTGCAAATGGGAAACCAGTAACAAATACTTGGCAGGGTGCATATTACCTCAAATCAGATGGAAGAATGGCTGAGAATGAGTGGGTATACGATAACTATTACCAAGCTTGGTATTACCTCAAATCAGATGGTTCCTATGCCCGCAATACATGGCAAGGAAGTTACTATCTCAAATCAGATGGTAAGATGGCTCAGAATGAATGGATTTATGATTCTTACTACAAAGCCTGGTATTACCTCAAATCAGATGGATCTTATGCGCATAATGCTTGGCAAGGTGCATACTACCTCAAGTCAAATGGTAAAATGGCTCAGAGTGAATGGGTTTATGATTCTTCTTACCAATCTTGGTACTATTTAAAATCAGATGGATCTTATGCTCGTAATGCATGGCAAGGAAACTACTACCTCAAATCAGATGGTAAAATGGCAAAAAATGAGCGAGTTGATGGCGGGCGCTACTATGTAGACGCCTCTGGTTTGTGGAAACCATAGAATAGAAAAAATTTGGGAAAACAATGCAAACCTTTGCACTGATTGGCAGATTTTGTTATACTAGTACTGTAAGCATTTTCAATTGAGAATAAGGAGAATAAGATGAGTCAAAAGATTATTGGGATTGACCTTGGTGGGACATCTATCAAGTTTGCTATTTTAACGCTGGAAGGAGAAATCCAAGAAAAATGGTCTATCAAGACTAACATTTTGGATGAAGGAAGCCATATCGTAGACGATATGATTGAATCGATTCAACACCGTTTGGGCTTACTTGGATTATCTGCTGAAGATTTTCGTGGAATTGGTATGGGTTCACCTGGTGTGGTTGACCGTGAAAAAGGAACTGTTATCGGTGCCTATAACCTCAACTGGAAAACTCTTCAACCAATCAAAGAAAAAATGGAAAAAGCCTTAGGTATTCCATTCTTTATCGACAATGACGCCAACGTAGCCGCTCTTGGTGAACGTTGGATGGGTGCTGGTGAAAACCAACCAGACGTTGTCTTTATGACACTTGGTACAGGTGTTGGTGGCGGTATCGTGGCAGAAGGAAAATTGCTTCACGGTGTTGCAGGTGCTGCAGGTGAACTTGGACATATCACAGTTGACTTTGACCAACCAATCGCATGTACGTGTGGTAAAAAAGGCTGTCTTGAGACAGTAGCTTCAGCTACAGGGATTGTCAACTTGACTCGTCGTTATGCAGATGAGTACGAAGGCGATGCAGAGTTGAAACGCTTGATTGACGACGGTGAAGAAGTAACTGCTAAAACTGTCTTTGATTTGGCAAAAGAAGGGGATGACCTTGCTTTGATTGTTTACCGTAACTTCTCACGTTACTTGGGTATTGCATGTGCCAACATCGGTTCAATCCTAAACCCATCAACAATCGTTATCGGTGGAGGGGTATCAGCTGCAGGAGATTTCCTTCTTCAGGGAGTGCAAAAGGTTTACGATGAAAATACCTTCCCTCAAGTTCGCACAACAACTAAATTGGCTCTTGCAACTTTAGGAAATGACGCTGGAGTTATCGGAGCAGCATCTCTTGTCTTGCAATAAGAAATAAAAAGGAGAAAATCACTTTCTTGAAGCGAGTGATTTTCCTCCTTTCTTTTTTTATGCTATACTAGTTAAGACAATAATTGAGGTGAGAGTAAATGACAAAAGCAGATAAAATTTTTAAAGAAAATATTGAGCGAATTCTCAATGAAGGTGTCTTTTCAGAACAAGCTCGTCCCAAGTATAAGGATGGAACAGTGGCTAACTCTAAGTACATCACAGGTGCTTTTGCAGAGTATGATTTGTCTAAGGGTGAATTTCCAATCACGACTTTGCGTCCCATTGCTATCAAATCAGCTATCAAAGAAGTGCTCTGGATTTATCAAGACCAGACTAATAGCTTAGAAGTTCTCAATGACAAGTACAATGTTCACTACTGGAATGATTGGGAAGTGGGAGACACAGTACTATTGGGGAGCGTTATGGGGCTGTGGTTAAGAAGCACGACATCATCAATAAAATCCTCAAACAGTTGGAAGCCAATCCTTGGAACCGTCGCAATATCATCTCGCTTTGGGATTATCAGGCCTTTGAGGAGACAGATGGCCTTCTTCCATGTGCCTTTCAGACCATGTTTGATGTCCGTCGTGTAGATGGGGAAATCTATTTGGATGCGACCTTGACCCAGCGTTCTAATGATATGCTGGTAGCTCACCACATCAATGCTATGCAGTATGTGGCTCTTCAAATGATGATTGCCAAACACTTTGGTTGGAAAGTTGGAAAATTCTTCTACTTTATCAACAATCTTCATATCTATGACAATCAATTTGAACAAGCTCAGGAATTGCTCCGTCGTCAACCTTCAAATTGCCAACCACGTTTGGTCTTGAATGTACCAGACAAGACCAACTTTTTTGATATTAAAGCAGAAGATTTTGAGTTGGTTGACTACGATCCAGTGAAACCGCAGTTGAAGTTTGATCTAGCTATTTAAGAACAAAAAAAGAAGTTGGATTTCCAACTTCTTTTTTTGTTTATTAACGTGATACGCGACGGCGAGCTGCTTTTTTACGGTTTTCTTCGATGAAAGCTGCTTTTTGTTCTTCTGGTTCAATCACTTTCTTTTTGAATGCGTATACTGCACCTGCAACAGCAGCAACAGTTCCTGCAACACCTGTTACGAGACCTTTAGCAAATCCTTTAGCCATGAGTCTTCCTCCTTTTATTTATAAATCAGACGGAAATAGCTCAAGAGATAGCATTTTTCTGCCTGTCCATTTTGTGATATAATAATAGTAACGAAAAAATGGGAATTTTTCAAGGAAAAACGATGAAAACAAAAATAATTGTGATTGTTGGTCCAACAGCTGTTGGAAAGACTGCACTAGCCATTGAAGTTGCTCAGCGATTTAATGGGGAAGTAGTCAGTGGAGATAGCCAACAAGTCTACCGAGGGCTAGATATTGGAACAGCCAAGGCTAGTCCAGAGGAGCAGGCAACTGTCCCTCATCACTTGATTGATGTGAGAGATGTAACCGAGTCTTACTCGGCTTTTGATTTTGTTTCAGAGGCCAAGACAGCTATTGAGGATATTCAAAGCCGGGGTAAGCTTGCCATTATTGCTGGTGGGACAGGTCTTTATATCCAAAGTCTGCTAGAAGGATATCATTTAGGTGGGGAGACACCACATGAGGACATTTTAGCTTATCGTGCTAGTCTAGAGCCTTTTTCAGATGAGGAGTTAGCCCATCTCCTAGAGCAAGCAGGCCTTGAAATTCCCCAATTTAATCGTCGTCGTGCGATGCGTGCCTTGGAAATTGCCCATTTTGCTCAAGATTTGGAAAATCAAGAAAGTCCTTATGAAGCTCTGATTATCTGCTTGGACGATGAGCGTAGTCAATTGTATGAACGGATTAACCATCGTGTGGATTTGATGTTTGAAGCTGGACTATTGGATGAAGCTAAGTGGTTGTTTGAGTATTATCCAGATGTGCAGGCAGCCAAAGGTATTGGCTACAAGGAACTTTTTCCTTATTTTAGAGGGGAGCAAAGTTTGGAGGAGACTAGTGATAGTCTCAAGCAGGCGACTCGTCGTTTTGCCAAGCGTCAGTTGACCTGGTTCCGTAACCGCATGCAGGTAACCTTTTATCAGATTGGAGAATCTGGTGTGAAAGAGCGTATTTTCAGCCAGATTGAGGAGTTTTTAGATGATTGAAACGGAGAAAAAAGAAGAGCGTGTCCTGCTGATTGGTGTTGAACTCCAGGGCATGGATAATTTTGACCTTTCCATGGAAGAACTGGCTAGTTTGGCTAAAACGGCAGGGGCAGTTGTAGTCGATAGTTACAGACAAAAACGTGAAAAATACGATTCCAAGACCTTCGTCGGTTCTGGTAAGTTGGAAGAAATTGCTCAAATGGTGGACGCAGAGGAAATCACGACAGTCATTGTCAACAACCGTCTGACACCTCGTCAAAATGTCAATTTAGAAGAAGTTCTAGGGGTCAAGGTTATTGACCGTATGCAGTTGATTTTGGATATCTTTGCCATGCGAGCTCGAAGCCATGAAGGGAAACTTCAAGTTCATCTTGCCCAGCTCAAGTATCTCCTACCTCGTCTAGTTGGTCAAGGAATAATGCTTAGCCGTCAGGCAGGGGGAATTGGCTCCCGTGGTCCAGGTGAGAGTCAGCTGGAGCTTAATCGTCGTAGTGTTCGCAATCAGATTACAGATATCGAACGTCAACTCAAAGTCGTTGAGAAAAATCGGGCGACAGTTCGAGAAAAACGTCTAGAGTCAAGCACCTTCAAGATTGGTTTGATTGGCTACACCAATGCTGGGAAATCAACTATCATGAACACCTTGACCAGTAAGACCCAGTATGAGGCGGATGAGCTCTTTGCGACTCTGGATGCGACAACTAAGAGTATTCATCTGGAGGGCAATCTTCAGGTTACTTTGACTGATACCGTTGGATTTATCCAAGACTTACCGACAGAGTTAGTATCTAGTTTCAAGTCAACCTTGGAAGAAAGTAAGCACGTAGATCTCTTGGTTCATGTTATCGATGCCAGCAATCCTTATCACGAGGAGCATGAAAAAACGGTTCTATCTATCATGAAAGATTTGGATATGGAGGATATTCCTCGTTTGACCCTTTATAATAAAGCGGATTTGGTGGAAGATTTCACGCCGACTCAAACGCCTTATGCACTGATTTCTGCCAAGTCTGAGAATAGTCGCGAACAGTTGCAGGCTTTATTGCTGGATAAGATTAAGGAAATTTTTGAACCCTTTACTTTGCGTGTACCTTTTTCTAAGTCTTACAAGATTCATGATTTAGAAAGTGTTGCGATTCTTGAAGAACGTGACTACCAAGATGACGGCGAAGTCATCAGAGGCTACATTTCTGAGAAAAATAAATGGAGATTAGAAGAATTTTATGACTGATATCAAAACATTAGCACTCAAGTATGGTGGCTATACAAGTCTAGACAAGGTCTATTTGGACCAGCTACTAGCTGGTAGGTCTGAAGAGGAGCAGCTAGCTCTCATCACCCCTCCCCCCAGCGTGGTGAATGCCTACTTTGCAGAACTTTACCAGAAAAAGCCTCAAGCTGCGACAGATTATTTTGCAGAAGTAAGTCAGGAGCTGAATCTATACAATGTTGAGCCAAGTTTCACAGAAGAAAGCAAACCTTTTATCCGCCTCAATCTCTCAGGAAAGTCTTTTGGTTTTTGCTATGAGAGAGAAGGTCTTGGACGGATTTTCTCAGAAGTTGAGGAAGTCATCACGGATGACTTACTCTTTTTGAGATTGCGCAAATTTTTCCCTCATCAACTGGTCTTTGAGGAGTCTGGAAAGATTTACATGAAAGCTGTCGGAGATGAGGAAGTTGTTAGCGTGGAAAATCTCACAGCCTTGACAGATTTGGAAAGTTTGTCAGATGGTCGCAAGCGTCTCAAAGGATACAGCCAAGAGGATTTGCTACAAGAAGCTAAATCTTTCTCTGGCAAGTTTTATTACCGCTCGGAAAACCGCACTGCTATGTTATATTTTTGATTAATTAGAAAGTATCGAATGGATATTCAATTTTTTTAGGAACGGGGGCTGGTCAGCCCTCTAAAAGCCCGCAACGTTTCAAGTCTCGCTCTGAAACTCTTGGACGAGATTAACGAAGTTTGGCTCTTTTGACTGTGGAGAAGGAACGCAAAATCGCATTCTGAAACTACAATTCGACCACGTAAGGTCAGCAAAATCTTTATCACCCACTTGCATGGAGACCATATCTTTTGGATTTGCCAGGTTTTCTCTCTAGTCGTGCCTTTTCAGGCTAATGAAGAGCAGACTGATTTGAAAATCTATGGACCTCAAGGCATCAAAGTCTTTTGTCTTGACCAGTCTATCGAGTATCAGGGTTCTCGCTTTGCCCTATAAGATTCATTTTCCATGAATTTGACCAAGATTCCTAGGGAAAGATTCTCGAAACAGATAAATTCATGGTGTATGCAGAAGAGTTGGATCACACTATTTTCTGTGTCGGCTATCGTATCATGCAAAAGGATTTAGAAGGCACTCTGGATGCTGAGAAGCTCAAGGCTGCTGGTGTACCTTTTGGACCACTCTTTGGAAAAATCAAAAACGGTCAGGATGTCATCCTAGAAGATGGCACCGAGATCAAGGCAGAAGACTATATCTCAGCACCCACGACCCTGGTAAGATTATCACCATTTTGGGAGATACTCGAAAAACAGACGCCAGTGTCCGTCTAGGTGTCAATGCGGATGTCCTTGTCCATGAGTCAACTTATGGCAAGGGTGATGAGAAAATTGCCCGCAATCATGGTCACTCAACCAACATGCAAGCTGCTCAGGTTGCAACAGAAGCAGGAGCCAAACGACTCTTACTCAACCATATCAGCGCCCGTTTTCTTTCAAAAGATATCAGCCAGCTAAAAAAAGATGCGGCAACAATTTTTGAAAACGTCCATGTAGTTAAAGATTTGGAAGAAGTGGAAATCTAGAAGATTGAGAAAGGATAAAGATGCGTACTGATTCTCATTACGGGAGCTAGCGGAGGTCTAGCCCAAGAAATGGTCAAACTCTTGCCAGATGACCAACTCATCTTACTCGGCAGAGATAAGGAAAAACTAGCTCAACTATACGGAAATCATCCTCAGGCAGAATTGGTCGAGATGGACATTACCGATGCTCAAGCCCTAGAAGACCTAGTAGCTGAACTTTACCAGCGCTATGGAAAGATTGATGTTTTGATTAATAACGCAGGATATGGGATTTTTGAGGATTTCGATAAGATTTCTAATCAAGATATTCGTCAGATGTTTGAGGTTAATACCTTTGCTCTCATGAATCTGTCTCGTTTGGTTGGAACTCTTATGAAGGAGACTCGAAAAGGACATATCATCAATATCGTCAGCATGGCAGGATTGATAGCGACTAGCAAGTCTAGTCTCTATTCAGCGACCAAGTTTGCGGCCATCGGTTTTTCAAATGCTCTTCGCCTTGAGCTCATGCCCTATGGTGTCTATGTGACGACGGTTAATCCCGGTCCTATCCGTACAGGGTTTTTCGACCAGGCTGACCCAGACGGGCACCTATCTAAAATCAGTCGACCGCTTCCTACTCGAGCCAGATGCAGTAGCTAAAAAAATTGTTAAGACCATTGGAAAAAACAAACGGGAACTCAATCTCCCAGCCTTGCTAAATTTAGCCCATAAATTTTATACTCTCTTTCCTAAGTTAGCAGATAAGTTAGCTGGGGAGACTTTTAATTATAAGTAAAATCTCACTCACACCTCAAAAGTTAGTCTAAAATACTGGCTCTTGGGGTGTTTTTTGTGAAATTTCACCAAGTATTGCAAATCAATTCTTAAAGTAGTATACTAGAAATATCGTTTATGAAAACGTTTGCGTTTTTATTGATTATAGGAGACAAGACATGGAATTATCAGCCATTTATCATAGACCAGAATCAGAGTATGCTTATCTTTATAAAGAAAATCAGTTGCATATCCGAATCAGAACAAAGAAAGATGATATTCAAAAGGTCATTTTGCATTATGGTGATCCCTTTATTTTCATTGAGGATAAGTATGAAGCCAAGAAGGAAATGACAAAAGTAACCTCAGATGCTTTATTTGATTATTGGCAGGTTACAGTGTCTGTTGATTTTGCACGGATTCAGTATCTCTTTGAACTTCTTGATACAGAAGGCCAGGGTGTCTACTATGGTGATAAGGGTTGTGTAGAATATACTCAAGAAAACTTGGATGCTGATGGAAATGGCTTTAAACTTCCTTACATTCACGAAATCGATGGTTGCCAGGTTCCTAGTTGGGTTTCAGAAGCTGTGTGGTATCAGATTTTTCCTGAACGCTTTGCCAATGGAAATCCTGACCTAACTCCAGATGGAGCTAGAGAGTGGGATGCAGAGATTTCCCCGGGTAGAGATGACTTTTTTGGTGGAGATTTGCAAGGAATTATCGACCACCTAGACTATCTAAAATACTTGGGAATCACAGGACTTTACCTATGTCCGATTTTTGAAGCGACGACCAATCACAAGTATGATACAACGGATTATTTTGAAATTGATCGTCATTTTGGAGATAAGGAAGTCTTTCGTAATCTAGTCGATGAAGCTCATAAACGGGGCATCAAGATTATGCTAGATGCGGTGTTTAATCATATCGGCTATCAGTCGGCTCAGTGGCAAGATGTTCTGAAGAATGGAGAAAAGTCAGCTTATAAGGATTGGTTCCATATTCAAGAATTTCCAATTACTGAGGATAAGCTTAAGAAGGCCAGAGAATTACCTTATCATACATTTGCTTTTGCCAGCTATATGCCTAAGTTAAACACAGCCAATCCTGAAGTTAAAGACTATCTTTTGAGTGTTGCGACCTATTGGATTGAAAATTTTGATATCGATGCTTGGCGCTTGGATGTTGCCAATGAAATTGACCACAAGTTCTGGAGAGATTTCAGAAATGCAGTTCTGGCTAAAAAGCCTGATTTGTATATTTTAGGTGAAATCTGGCATACTTCACAACCTTGGCTAAAAGGGGATGAGTTCCATGCAGTTATGAACTACCCACTTTCTGAAAGTATCAAAGACTATTTCTTGCGTCAGCATAAAAAGACAGAGCAGTTTATTTCAGAAATCAATAGCCAGTCAATGTACTACAAGCAACAAATTGCTGAAGTGATGTTTAACCTTCTGGATTCTCATGATACAGAGCGCATCCTCACAACTGCCAATGGAAATATCCAGCATGTCAAGGCAGCCCTAACTTTCCTCTATCTTCAAAAAGGAACTCCTTGTATCTATTACGGAACGGAGCTGGCACTAATAGGTGGACCAGATCCTGATTGCCGTCGTGTCATGCCTTGGGACCGCGTGTCTGAGGACAATGATATGCTGAATTTCATGAAGAAATTAATCCAAGTCCGTAAGGAAGTTGCAAACATTATTCAGCATGGTTCATATAGCTTGCAAGAAGTGAAACCAGATGTTATTGTCTTGGAATGGACCTACGAACGAAAAGAGGTTCAAGCTATCTTTAATCAGTCTAAGGAAAATTTTGTCTTGGACAGAGATTCAGTTGATTTGTCTAGTCATTGTCAGGTTAAGGAGGGACAACAAATCATCTTACCAGATGGATTTGTGGTCTATATTTCTGAGTAAAAAGGATCAAATAATGGCACTCAAGGAAGTTTATGATTATTTTCGTCACTATGATAAGGACACTTATCAAGTTGTCGCCTGTATGGGCAATGAACCATCGGAAGAAGATGTTCAGGATTTTGAAACTCAATATGGCATTTCTCTTCCAGAAGATTTCAGAGAATTCACCATGTCAGCTCTTGGAGGCCTCTTTATGGAAGTCAGAGAAGAGCTATGGCCAAGAGCCAAGGCATATGACGTAGCTCCTTTTTGGACCTTCTGCCGAGGTATTAAGGTCTTGGGAATTGCAAATGGCATCCCAGACTTCTTAGACATTCGAATTAAAACCAAGGAATTACATGATTTAGGATTTGTTGATTATATTCCATTTCTGTCTATCATCGGTGATGGAGATGTAATTTTCTGCTTTGATAAGGACAATCATATAGTAGCTCTAGATTGGTATAACAGTGGAGAAACGGAAGAGCTTGAATGTGATTTTTCAGGACTTTTACTCCAGCAAATTGCAGAGTTAGAAATGCGTAAAAATGAGATGTTCAAGATGTTGAAAGAAAAGAAGGATAATCAGTAACCGAAGGTAAATTCAGAATAGTTTTTCAGTAACAGCTGTTTCACTGATAGAAACAGCTTTTTTGGCGTATTGATCCAAATGTACATTTTAAAATTTAAGCTTTTCTACAAATTATAGAAAAAAATAAATCAAAAGTATGATTTTTATAGGGATTCTATTGAAGTATCTTATGTTATTTAATAAAAATAGAAATAATTAAAACAAGAAAGTATAACGTTTTCACAAAAAAATAGAAGCGGTTCCTTAATAAGGAGAAGCCTATGGGAAAAAGATCATTGGAATCGAAAAAAAGAGTCTATAGCATCCGTAAATTTACGGTCGGGACATGCTCAGTGCTTATCGGAACATGCGCTATTTTATTTGGAACCAATCTAGCTAATATAAGTACTATATCTGCAGATGAAACTCCAGTCGCTGTTGCTACAGAAAATGTGGATAAGGAAATCACTAAAGAAGAAGCTGTTGTTGAAAAGGCTCCTGAATGACCTGTAACAACAGAATCTGTCACCAGTGAAGTAGTTGGAACTGAACATGAAGTAGAGAAAAAAGAGGAGGCTCCAACTACTGGAGCTACTACCGAGAAGAAAGAAACTTCCGAAATAGAGAAACAAGCTCCAGCTGTGACTCAAGATCAATCTGCTCAAACAGAGAAACCAGAGCTTAAACCTGCAACTAATGATGAGGTAAAACAGTTGATTGAGGATAGAAAAGTAGAATTTAACCAAAACTGGCATTTTAAACTCAATGTCAATGCAAAAGACGCTATCAAACCAGATGCCGATGTATCAAGATGGAAGAAATTAGACCTTCCTCATGACTGGAGTATTTACAATGACTTCGACCATGATTCTCCTGCCCAAAACGAAGGTGGACAACTTAATGGTGGTGATGCTTGGTATCGCAAGACCTTTAAACTCGATGAAGAAGACCTCAATAAGAATGTTCGTATCACCTTTGATGGGGTTTATATGGATTCTCAGGTCTATGTCAATGGCCAGCTAGTTGGTCACTATCCAAATGGTTATAACCAATTCTCATATGACATTACTGACTATCTCAATAAAGACGGTCGCGAAAATGTCGTCGCAGTCCATGCCATTAATAAACAACCAAGTAGTCGTTGGTATTCAGGAAGTGGTATTTACCGTGATGTTAACCTTCAAGTTACAGATAAGGTCCATGCTGAAAAGAATGGAACAACCATCTTAACACCAGACCTTGAGAACAACAGAATGGCAAGGTTGATACTCATGTAACAAGTAAGATTGTCAACACAGATGACAAAGATCATGAAATTCTTGCTGAATACCAAATTATTGAACGTAACGGTCAAGCTGTAACAGACTTGGTTCGTACAGATAGCCAAGTCTTGAAAGCACATCAATCAACAAGCTTAAATGCTATTTTACAAGTTGAAAAACCAAAACTCTGGACAGTTCTTAATGATAAACCAGCCCTTTATGAATTAGTGACTCGTGTTTATCGTGATGGTCAATTGGTCGATGCTAAGAAGGACTTGTTTGGTTACCGTTACTATAACTGGACACCAAATGAAGGCTTCTCTTTGAATGGTGAACGCATTAAATTCCATGGAGTTTCTCTTCACCACGACCACGGAGCTCTGGGGGCTGAAGAAAACTATAAGGCAGAATACCGTCGCCTGAAACAGATGAAGGATATGGGTGTGAACTCTATCCGTACAACCCACAACCCAGCTAGTGAGCAAACTTTGCAGATTGCTGCAGAACTAGGTTTGTTGGTTCAAGAAGAAGCCTTTGACACTTGGTATGGTGGTAAGAAACAATATGACTACGGACGTTTCTTTGACAAGGACGCCACTCACCCAGATGCTAAGAAGGGCGAAAAGTGGTCTGATTTTGACCTTCGTACCATGGTCGAAAGAGGCAAAAACAACCCAGCTATTGTCATGTGGTCTATCGGTAATGAAATAGGTGAAGCAGACGGGAAAGCTCGTTCTCTAGCAACTGTTAAACGTTTAGTTCAAGTGATCAAGGCAGTTGATAAAACACGCTATGTTACTATGGGAGCAGACAAGTTCCGCTTTGGTGATGGTAGTGGTGACCATGAAAAGATTGCCAATGAACTTGACGCGGTTGGATTTAACTATTCAGAAGACAACTACAAGAAACTTCGTGCAAAACATCCAAATTGGTTGATTTACGGATCTGAAACGTCTTCAGCTACTCGTACACGTGGAAGCTATTTCCGCCCAGAACGTGAATTAGTACATAGCAATCAAGCTTACCGACATTACGAGCAATCAGACTACGGTAATGACCGTGTTGGTTGGGGTAAAACAGCAACTGCATCTTGGACTTTTGACCGTGACAATGCAGGCTATGCAGGTCAGTTCATCTGGACAGGTACTGACTATATCGGTGAACCTACTCCATGGCATAACCAAAACCACACACCGGTTAAAAGCTCTTACTTTGGTATCGTAGATACAGCTGGTATTCCAAAACATGACTACTTCTTGTATCAAAGCCAATGGGTTTCTGCTGAGAAGAAACCAATGGTTCACTTGCTTCCTCACTGGAACTGGGAAAATCCTACTCTAAAAGCGAATGTAGCGGATGCAGATGGTAACATTCCAGTCCGTGCCTATTCTAACGCTGCAAGTGTAGAACTATATTTGAATGGTGAAACTCTAGGCAAGAAGACATTTACTAAAAAACAAACAAGCGATGGACGCACTTACCAAGAAGGTGCCAACGCTAATGAACTTTACCTTGAATGGAAGGTTGCTTTTGAAACTGGTACTTTGGAAGCAGTAGCTCGTGACGAAGCTGGGAATATTGTTGCTCGGGATAAGATTACGACTGCTGGAGAACCTGCAGGGGTTCGTTTGGTCAAAGAAGAAAATGCTATCGCGGCTGACGGGAAAGACCTCAATTATATCTACTACGAAATTGTTGATAGTAAAGGTAATGTAGTTCCTACTGCCAATAACCTTGTACGCTTCCAGTTGCACGGACAAGGTCAGATTGTCGGTGTGGATAACGGGGAACAAGCAAGCCGTGAACGTTACAAAGAACAAGCAGATGGTTCATGGATTCGAAAGGCCTTTAATGGTAAGGGTGTTGTGATTGTTAAATCAACCGAGCAAGCAGGTAAATTCACCTTGACAGCTCACTCTGATTTCTTGAAATCTGGTCAAACAACTATCTTCACAGGTAAGAAAGACCAAGAGGAAAAAACAATTCTTGGTACAGAGGTAACTAAAGTACGTACAGTTATCGGTCAAGCAGCGAAAATGCCTTCAAAAGTAGGGTTTATCTACAGTGATGGCAACCGTGCAAAACATCCTGTAGAATGGTCAGCAGTTGATGTTAACAAACCAGGTATTGTGACTGTGAAAGGTGTGGCAGATGGACGCGACGTCGAAGCGCGTGTTGAAATCTTGGCACTCGAAACAGAATTACCTGTAGTTAAGAGAATTGCACCAAGTACCGACCTAAGTGAAGTTGACAAATCTGTTTCCTATGTAGTATCGGATGGTACTTTAGGAAGCTATGATGTTGATAGATGGGAAGTGGCAACTGAAGATCAAGCTAAACTAGCGATCCCAGGATCTCGCATCCAAGCTAAAGGAATTTCTGGTGAAGATGAAATCGCTGCTACATTCGTAGTTGCAGAAGGAGAAGTGGCTAATCCGGTAATACCAAGTGTAACTGTGGCGGATCAAGCGGTTGAAGGTCTTTCAACTGACCAGCCTGTAAAATACCACAAGCTTGCTTATGGAGTAGCTTTGCCAGAGGTCAAAGCTACAGCTGAAAATGCTCAAGTGACAGTTATTCAAGCGAATGAAGCAAATGGTATGCGTGCAAACATTTATGTTCAACCAAATGATGGTGGAGCACTTCAAACTTATGCTATCCAATTCTTACAAGAGGCTCCTCAGATTGAACGTTTGAGCCTAGATGTCGAAAATGCAGCTACTCTGAAAGAAGACCAAACAGTTGGTATCAAGGTATCGGCACACTATCAAGATGGTACTCAGGCTATCTTAAAAGCTGACAAAGTGACTTTTTCAAATACAGGTGAAGGAGATGTAGCAGTTCGTAAAGGTATGCTTGAATTGCACAAACCTGGTCAAGTAACTCTGAAAGCTCAATTTGAAGGAGCAGAAGGTCAGATTGACTTGAACATCCAAGCAAATACTGAAGATAAAGTTGTCCAAGCTATCCGCCCAGTCAGCGTAGTAACAGGTTTGAACCAAGAGGCAAGTCTACCTGCTACCGTAACTGTTGAATATGACAAAGGATTTCCAAAGGTTCACAAGGTTACTTGGCAAGCAGTTCCTAAGGAAGACCTTGCTAAGTATCATAGCTTTGATGTCTTAGGTAAAGTTGAAGGAATCGAGAAAGAAGCACATGCCAAGGTATCTGTAGAAGGTATTATTGCTGTTGAAGAAGTGAGTGTAACAACTCCTGTTTCAGAAGCTCCTCAATTACCAGAGAGCGTCCGTACTTACCACTCAAATGGACAAGTATCTTCAGCTAAAGTAACTTGGGATGCTATTGATCCAAGCCAATATGCAAATGAAGGTAGCTTTACAGTGACAGGACGTGTGGAAGGTACTCAGTTACCAACAAAACTTCATGTTCGTGTATCTGCTCAAACAGAAATTGGTGCAAATATTTCTGATCAGTGGACAGGTTCAGAGTTGCCACTTGCCTTTGCATCAGACTCAAATCCAAGTGACTCAGTAGCCAATGTCAATGACAAACTAATTTCATATAATGATCAACCAGCAAATCGCTGGACAAACTGGAATCGGATAAACGAGGCATCTGTAGGAATTCTCTTTGGTGATTCTGGTATTATGTCTAAACGTTCAGTTGATAACTTCAATGTAGCCTTTCACGAAGACTATGGTGTTGGTGCACCCAAGTCCTATGTCATTGAATACTATGTAGGAACAGATGTTCCTACAGTTCCTAAGAATCCAAGCTTTGTAGCTAGTGAAGACCATGTCTTTAATGACGACAATAACTGGAAAGAAGTAACAAACCTTAAAGCTCCAGATCAAGTAAGAGCTGGGGAAATGACCCACTTTAGTTTTGATAAAGTCAACACATACGCAGTTCGTATCCGTATGAAAAATCCTGATGATAAATGGGGTACTTCTATCACAGAAATTCAAATCTTCTCTAAACAAGTAGCTGCAGCCAAGAAAGCTAAAGCACAAATCCAAGTAGATGGAAAAGATTTGCCAAACTTTAACCCAGGCTTGACTGACTACTATCTTGAAACAAGCCAAGGAAAAGCTCCGGCTGTTACAGCAAGTGTCACTGAAAAATGGTATTGCAACAGTTGTACCAAGCGTACGTGAAGGAGATCCAGTCCGTGTTGTTGTCAAGGCTGAAAACGGTGATATCCTAGGTGAATACCGCCTACACTTCACAAATGATAAAGATTTGCTCGCGAGTAAACCTGTTGCTGTTGCCAAATCATCTCGCTTGGTTGCTAAAGGACAAACCCTTGAGTTACCTACGAAAGTCCCTGTTTACTTCACAGGTAAAGATGGCTATGAAGTCAAAGACTTGGCTGTTGACTGGGAAGCAGTGCCTTCAGAAAATCTAACAAAAGCAGGTGAATTTACAGTTCATGGTCGCGTTTTGGGTACTGATTTAACTGCTGAAGTAGCTGTTCGTGTAACGGATAAACTCGGTGAAAATCTATCAGACAACCCTGACTTTGATGACGATAGCAACCGCTCATTTGCTTCAGCAACCAACGATATTGATTCAAGTTCACGTGACCGTGTAGACTATGTCAATGATGGCTCAGACGACGAAAGTCGTCGTTGGACTAACTGGTCTCCAAACCCATCAGATAATCCAGAAGTTTCAGTAGGTGTTATCTTTAAGGAAGCTGGTAAGATTGTTGAACGCACAGTAGCTGAAGGAAGCATTCGATTCTTCTCAGATGGTGGAACAGACGCACCTTCCAAACTAGTTCTAGAACGCTACGTTGGTCCAAACTTTGATGCACCAGAATATTATTCTAACTATCAACCATACGATCCGGAACATCCATTCAATACACCTTCTAACTGGGAAAAAGTTGAATACCGTGCAGATCAAGAGATTCAAGCGGGAACCGATATCCATGTAACCTTTGCTCCAGTCAAAGCTAAGGCAATGAGATGGCGCATGGAAAGAAAAGCTGATACCAAGGGTGTAGCTATTACAGAAATGGCCTTCATCGCTCCAAGTGAAGAACCTAAGGACAGTACAGCTGCAAAACTTTTTGTGGATGGTAAAGAGATTGCTGACTTCTCTGAAGATCGTGTGGATTACCAAGTAACCTACAGTGGAAACCGTCCTAAAGTAACAGTAGAAGCTGGTGAAAATGTAGCAGCAACTGTTGTCGATAGTGGAGATGATAAACTCCCAGTCTTGGTACGTCTCGTTTCAGAAAGTGGTAAACACGTTAAGGAATACCGTATCCAATTGACTAAAGAAGAAGTTGAAGTGCCAAGACAGAACCAGCCGTTCACGAAATTCCAGAATATACTGGTGGTGTCAATGGAGAAGAAGCAGCTGTTCTTGAAGTCCCAGAGTTCACAGGTGGAGTGAATGCTGTTGAAGCAACAGTCAATGAAGTTCCAGAATACAAAGATGAGCAAACAATGGTGTCTCTTGCTATGTCTCAAGATAAGACTTATCAAGCGCCTGCTAGCCATCAACATATTCTCCCAGAAACAGGTACTAAAGGAAAATGCTAATCTTGCAACAGCAGGCCTTGTAGGTATGCTTCTTGGATTGTTTGCAATGGGTAAGAAAAAAGATCAAGAATAGAATGGTCTAACATCATCTAAATCCAAGAAAGTGGGTGGCTGAACCCATCTCGACAATAAAAAGTGGACAAAGCTAGTTCCTTAATGATAGGACTAATATTTGTCCGCTTTTTTTATGTTTCTTCGTATAAAAAAATACCTAGGCACAGATGTTAAAGTTGATTACCAACTTCATAAATAACAAAAAAACAAATAAGAAAGCCCTTTGTGGCTTTTTATTTTTCATAAAAAAATGGTAAAATAGTAAGAGTAGAAATGGAGTTCTAGAAATGAAACGAATTGATCAATTTAAAAATAAGAAAGTATTAGTCCTAGGTTTGGCCAAATCTGGTGAATCTGCAGCTCGTCTCTTGGACAAGCTAGGTGCCATTGTGACTGTTAATGACGGTAAACCGTTTGAGGAAAATCCAGCAGCTCAAAGTCTTTTGGAAGATGGGATTAAGGTTGTAACTGGTGGACATCCTTTGGAATTATTGGATGAGGATTTTGCCCTCATGGTAAAAAATCCAGGGAATCCCTTTATAGCAATCCTATGATTGAAAAAGCACTAAAAAAAGGCATTCCAGTATTGACTGAAGTTGAGTTAGCTTACTTGATTTCTGAGGCACCAATCGTCGGTATTACTGGTTCAAATGGTAAGACAACGACGACAACCATGATTGGAGAAGTATTGACTGCAGCTGGGCAAAATGGCCTCTTATCAGGTAACATCGGTTATCCTGCTAGTCAAGTAGCCCAAACTGCTACAGATAAGGATACCCTTGTCATGGAACTTTCTTCTTTCCAATTAATGGGAATCCGGGAATTCCATCCTGCAATTGCTGTTATTACCAACCTGATGCCAACACATATTGACTATCACGGTTCTTTTGAAGCTTATGTTGAAGCTAAGTGGAATATCCAAAGTAATATGACAGCAGCTGATTACCTAGTATTGAACTTCAACCAGGAATTAGCTAAAGAACTAGCGACAAAGACAAATGCGACTGTAGTACCATTCTCAACACTAGAAAAGGTTGACGGAGTTTATCTTGAAGATGGTTTCTATACTTCCGTGGCGAAAAAGTCATGGCAGCTGATGAGATTGGTGTTCCAGGTAGCCACAATGTAGAAAATGCTCTTGCAACCATTGCTGTAGCTAAACTTCGTGGTGTTGACAATGAAACCATCAAGGAAACCTTGTCAGCCTTTGGTGGTGTGAAACACCGTCTCCAATTCGTAGATGAAATCAAGGGTGTGAAATTCTACAATGATAGTAAGTCAACCAATATCTTAGCAACTCAAAAAGCCTTGTCTGGATTTGACAATAGCAAGGTTATCTTGATTGCTGGTGGCTTGGACCGTGGGAATGAGTTTGACGAATTGGTTCCAGATATTACTGGACTTAAGAAAATGGTCATCCTCGGTCAGTCTGCAGAACGTGTCAAGCGTGCAGCAGATAAAGCCGGTGTTGCTTATGTTGATGCAACGGACATAGCGGATGCAACTCGCAAGGCTTTTGAACTTGCAGAAGAAGGAGATGTGGTTCTCCTCAGTCCTGCTAATGCAAGCTGGGATATGTATGCTAACTTTGAAGTACGTGGAGATCTTTTCATCGACACTGTAGCGGAGTTAAAGGGATAATATGAAAAAAATAGTATTTACAGGTGGGGGAACGGTTGGACACGTTACCCTCAACCTTTTGTTAATGCCTAAGTTTATCGAAGATGGCTGGGAAGTTCACTATATTGGTGATAAGAACGGGATTGAGCATCATGAAATTCTCAAGTCAGGTTTGGACGTCACCTTCCATTCTATTGCAACAGGAAAACTTCGTCGTTATTTCTCATGGCAAAATATGGTTGACGTCTTTAAAGTTGCGTTTGGAATTCTTCAATCGCTCTTTATCATGCTTCGAGTTCGTCCACAAGCCCTTTTTTCTAAGGGTGGATTTGTATCTGTTCCGCCTGTTATCGCAGCGCGAGTATGCAGAGTACCAGTCTTCATCCACGAGTCTGACCTCTCTATGGGCTTGGCCAATAAAATCGCCTATAAGTTTGCGACCAAGATGTACTCTACTTTTGAACAAGCGTCTAGTCTCACTAAGGTAGAGCATGTTGGAGCCGTGACTAAGGTTTCTGGTCCAGTTGAGGAAGAACCTGAAGAAATGGTGGACATTCGAACTTATTTTTGATAGTAAGTTACCAACTCTTCTCTTTGTTGGAGGTTCTGCTGGGGCGCGTGTCTTTAACCAACTAGTTACAGACCACAAGGAAGAACTGACTAGTCGCTATAATATCATCAACCTGACAGGAGATGCTAGTTTAAATGAACTAAGCTCAAACCTCTACCGTGTTGACTATGCGACGGAACTCTATCAACCACTCATGAATCTGGCTGATGTGGTCATCACTCGTGGTGGTGCCAATACTATTTTTGAACTCCTTGCTATGGCTAAATTGCACGTCATTGTGCCACTGGGTCGTGAAGCCAGCCGTGGAGATCAGATTGAAAATGCAGCCTATTTTGTGAAGAAAGGCTATGCAGAGGAGTTGCAAGAGAGTGACTTGACCTTGTCTACTTTGGAAGAAAAAGTAAATCAACTTTTGACCAACAAAGAGATCTATCAAAACACGATGAAGAATTCTCAGGAATTAAAATCTGTGGCAGATTTTTATGAGCTACTAAAAAAAGATTTATCATAAGGAAAATTGATGTCAAAGGATAAAAAGAATCAGGACACTCAAGGCAAGGAATTGTCAGAGTGGCAAAAACGAAATCAAGAATATCTTCAAAAAAAGGCTGAAGAAGAAGCAAAACGAGCTGCGGAAGAAGCTCGTGAAAAAGAAGAACAAGCAGCAAAGTCTGCTTCTGAAAATACTCAAGAATTGTCAGAATGGCAGAAACAAAACCAAGAGTATTTGAGTAAAAAAACGGAAGAGGAATCTGTAAGTTCTGAAGAAGTGGACCAAGAATCCGAAAAATCTGAAGAGAAGGATTCAGATACTAGCGATGAGACTTCAAATGAAGAGAAAGATTCGGAGAAAATTTCACAAGAAGACGCTAAGAGTCAGGATCAAGTAGAGAAAGAAAAAGTTGACGAAAAGGTTAAGAAACAGAAAAAGGTAAAAACCAAGAGTAAACCTCCAAAACCGGCCATTCCTTCTATTCATATCTGGCGAGCAGTTACAATCCTCGTCCCAAGTTTCTTAATCTTGTTCTTGTCTATTTATCTTCTAACTCCTTTGTCTACTCTGAAACATATTGAGGTTACGGGGACTGTTCAGACAACTGCAGACCAAGTCAAAGAAGCTTCTGGTATTCAGGATAGTGACTATACAATTAGCTTGCTCTTAAATAAAGATAAGCATGCTGAAATGGTTAAATCAGATCGCTGGATTGAATCGGCTAAGATAGTTTATCAATTCCCAGTTCACTTCACCATTGAAGTGAAGGAATTTGAAATTGTAGCCTATTCTGTTTCAGGAGATAACTATTATCCAATCTTATCTAGTGGAAGTATTGAATCAACAGCTGTTAATGCGGCTAACTTACCTGAAAAATACATATCTGTTCTCTTTAATGATGAGGAACAGATTAAAACCCTAATTTCTCAGCTAAATGAAGTTAGTCCAGAAATTAAGCAAGAGATTGAGAAGATTGAACTTGCACCAAGTAAGGTAACAAGTGACCTTCTAAAGATTACCATGTATGATACAGACGAGATTTTGGTGCCATTATCAGAACTAGGGAAGAAATTACCTTACTATAGTAAGATAAAACCACAGTTGACAGTACCTAGTGGTATTGACATGGAGGTCGGTATCTATAGCTATAGTCTAGTGGATAAGGCTCTGGATGACGAAAGAGTCAAAGCCAAAGAAGAGGAAAAGAAGAAGCAGGAAGAAGAGAAGAAAAAACAAGCTGAGCAAGGAAATCAAGATCAAACAACACAGACGACTCAAACAACACAGAGTCGCTAAGTTTCAGATGATTCGTTCAGTTACTTGTTTTTACTTGACAAGTACCGCTTTAAATAATAGAATAGTAAAAAACCTTTAAAGCAGTCCAGAGAGGCAGCTAAGGTTAGACGGTGAAAGGGTGGAGACTACCCATTTTTCGTGGAACCTTGCTGTAGGCAGGTTCCTTTTTTCATGCTCTCTCGCTGACAAAGGTAAAAGGAGAAAAGTATGCGCGAAGCTCGTCCAGTCATTGCTCTTGATTTTCCAAGTTTTGAGGCAGTCAAGAAGTTTTTAGCACAATTTCCAGCAGAAGAGAGCCTCTATCTAAAGGTAGGTATGGAGCTCTATTATGCTACAGGTCCGGAAATTGTTTCTTATTTAAAAGACTTAGGTCATAGTGTCTTTCTGGATCTTAAACTCCATGATATTCCCATACGGTTAAGTCAGCCATGAAGGTTTTGTCTCATCTGGGTGTTGACATGACCAATGTTCATGCCGCAGGTGGTGTAGAGATGATGAAGGCTGCGCGTGAAGGTCTTGGAAAAGAAGCCAAATTGATTGCTGTTACCCAGTTGACTTCAACTTCTGAAGAACAAATGAGAGACTTTCAAAATATTCAAACTAGTCTTCAAGAATCCGTCATTCATTATGCCAAGAAAACTGCTGAAGCCGGTTTAGATGGTGTGGTTTGCTCGGCTCAGGAAGTTAAACTCATCAAAGAGGCGACAAGCAAAGATTTTATCTGCCTGACACCGGGTATTCGACCAGCAGGCGCTGCAGTTGGAGATCAAAAAAACGAGTCATGACGCCAGCAGATGCTTATCATATTGGTAGTGACTATATCGTTGTCGGACGCCCAATCACTCAAGCCACGGATCCAGTAGCAGCTTATCATGCTATCAAGGATGAGTGGAACCAAGACTGAAAATTAAAAAAATAGATTATAAAAACAAAAAGGAGAGATCCCATGACACTTGCTAAAGACATTGCTAGCCATCTATTGAAAATTCAAGCCGTTTACCTTAAACCAGAAGAGCCCTTCACTTGGGCATCTGGTATCAAGTCGCCGATTTATACAGATAACCGAGTGACGCTTGCTTATCCAGAGACTCGTACCTTGATTGAGAATGGTTTTGTAGAAGCCATCAAGTCAGAATTCCCAGAGGTAGAAGTGATTGCAGGAACAGCGACTGCGGGTATCCCACATGGTGCCATTATAGCTGACAAGATGAACCTGCCATTTGCTTACATCCGTAGCAAACCAAAAGACCATGGGGCTGGAAACCAAATCGAAGGACGTGTAGCCCAAGGCCAAAAGATGGTCGTTGTGGAAGATTTGATTTCAACTGGGGGATCAGTTTTAGAAGCCGTAGTTGCTGCCAAACGTGAGGGAGCAGATGTTCTTGGTGTTGTGGCTATCTTCAGCTATCAATTGCCAAAAGCAGATAAGAACTTGCAGATGCTGGTGTCAAACTAGTAACACTTTCAAACTACAGCGAACTGATTCACCTAGCTCAAGAAGAAGGCTATATCACACCAGAAGGACTTGACCTCCTAAAACGTTTTAAAGAAGACCAAGAAAATTGGCAAAATGTCTAAATAGAAAGACACTCAGGTATTCATAGAACTCCCTGAGCTTTTTGTCTAATGGAAGGTTTATAACCATAGTCTCTGTTTAGAGTAGGATAGGCGGAGTGAATCTGTATCATCTTTAACTTCTAGTTCTTAATCTGTTTGCCTTTATGATGAAAAGTACAGACAAATTTTTTGAAAACATCATGAAAAAGTTTTAAACTATTCTAGTAAACAAAAGTAAACGTTTACGTTTAAGGAGGACTATTGATGTCATATAAAAACAAGCAATGCAGAAGGACCTGTAGATTTTATAAATACCTATGATTTGGAGCCTATGGCCCAACAAGTTATTCCCAAAGCTTCTTTTGGGTATATTGCAAGTGGTGCAGAGGACACTTTTACTTTGAGAGAGAATATCCGAGCTTTTAACCACAAACTCATTGTTCCTCGGACCTTATGTGATGTGGAAAATCCAAGCACAGAGATTGAATTTGATGGTGAAAAACTATCTTCACCAATCATTATGGCACCTGTTGCAGCCCATAGACTAGCTAATGAGCAAGGAGAAGTTGCGACTGCGCGTGGAGTACACGAGTTCGGTTCACTCTATACAACTAGTTCCTACTCAACAGTTGACCTGCCAGAAATTTCTCAAGCCCTTCAAGGTACACCTCATTGGTTCCAATTCTACTTTAGTAAAGATGATGGCATTAACCGTCACATTATGGATCGCGTCAAGGCAGAAGGTTATAAGGCTATTGTCTTGACTGCCGATGCGACAGTAGGAGGTAACCGTGAGGTAGACAAACGCAATGGTTTTGTGTTCCCAGTTGGCATGCCTATCGTAGAAGAATACCTACCTCAAGGTGCTGGTAAGTCAATGGACTATGTCTATAAATCAGCCAAACAACGCCTATCTCCACGAGATGTTGAGTTTATCGCAGAATACTCAGGACTTCCTGTTTATGTCAAGGGGCCACAATGCCGTGAAGACGTTGAACGCTCACTGGATGCAGGGGCTTCAGGTATTTGGGTAACCAACCACGGTGGTCGACAAATTGATGGTGGACCTGCTGCTTTTGACTCGCTACAAGAAGTGGCTGAAGCAGTAAATAAACGTGTGCCAATCGTTTTTGACTCGGGTGTTCGTCGTGGTCAGCACGTCTTTAAAGCCTTGGCTTCAGGAGCTGACTTAGTAGCCATTGGACGACCTGTCATTTATGGTTTAGCCCTTGGTGGTAGCGTTGGTGTACGCCAAGTCTTTGAACATTTGAATGATGAATTGAAGACAGTTATGCAGTTATCTGGAACACAGACAATTGAAGATGTGAAACGATTCAAGCTTCGTCACAATCCATATGATCCAAGTTTCCCAGCTGATTCACATGATTTAAAAATTGTATTAGTAGTAAAACAAACCTCCACTCCAAGTGGAGGTTTTTGAGTTATGTCTTTGTAAACATGAAAGAGAGTTTAAAAAAAGTGGACTTAACGAGTATATAAGAAAAAAATTTTTAATACATTTTAAACTATTTTTAAAAATTTTTAGGAAATTTAGTTGACAAATGTAGATTTTGAGAGTATACTGATAATTGTAATTGACAAATGTAGATTTTGGAGGTGTGCTGATGCAGATTTCAGATGCAGAATGGCAGGTCATGAAGATTATTTGGATGCAGGGAGAGCAGACTAGTAGCGATCTTATCAAAGTATTAGAGAAAAGGTTTAGCTGGTCCAAGTCCACGATCCAGACACTCTTGGCCCGTTTGGTGGAGAAAGAATGTTTGACTAGAGAAAAGCAGGGCAAGTCCTTTATCTATTCAGCCCTGTTGACACAGGAAGATAGCAAGAAGTTACTTGTCCAGGATATCAAAGACAAGGTTTGTTCCCGCAGGATGAAGCAGTTACTTGCTGATTTGATCAAAGAATGTGACTTTACCCTAGCTGACTTGGAAGGCTTGGAAGGAGTGATTGCTGAGAAAAAAGCGAGTGCTGTGGCAGAAGTAAGATGTAATTGTATGTAAAGGAGACGATATGTTAAATCTATTTGTATCTATTGTTGTTTTAGGAATGATTGCTTTTATCCTCTTTTGGTTTTTCAAAAAACCGCAAGAAGATGCTAAGAGAGCCCAGCAAAAAAATGGCTATCAGGAGATTCGAGTGGAGGTCATGGGGGGATACACTCCAGGAACTATTATCCTCAAAAAATCGCAACCAGCTCGTATTATTTTTGATCGAAAAGATCCTTCACCTTGCTTGGACCAAATCGTTTTCCCAGACTTTGGTGTGCATGCTGATCTGCCTATGGGAGACCAATATGTGGTTGAAATCACTCCTGAAGAAGCAGGTGAGTATGGTTTCTCTTGTGGCATGAATATGATGCACGGTAAGATGATTGTAGAATAGGAGAATGATATGACTGAAATTGTAAAAGCAAGCCTTGAAAATGGTGTTCAAAAAATCCGTATCACGGCAGACAAAGGCTACCATCCAGCCCACATTCAACTGCAAAAAGGGATTCCTGCTGAGATTACCTTTCACCGTGTGACACCTTCAAACTGTTATAAAGAGATTCTCTTCGAAGAAGAAGGGATTCTAGAACCAATCGCTCAAGACGAGGAAAAAGTCATTCGCTTTACGCCTCAAGACTTAGGCGAGCATGAATTTTCATGCGGCATGAAGATGCAAAAGGGGACCTACACCGTTGTTGAAAAAACCAAAAAGTCTCTCAGTCTTTTACAACGTTTTTGGATTACTAGTATCTTTACTGTGCCTCTTGTGATTCTCATGATTGGGATGTCTACAGGAGGAATTAGTCACCAAGTTATGCGTTGGGGCACCTTTTTAGCCACAACACCCATTATGCTGGTAGCTGGAGTTCCATATATCAGAAGCGCCTGGGCTAGTTTTAAAAAGCACAATTCCAACATGGATACCTTGGTTGCTCTGGGAACCCTAGTGGCCTATTTCTATAGCTTAGTTGCCCTCTTCACTGGTCTGCCCGTTTACTTTGAAAGTGCTGCATTTATCCTCTTCTTCATTCTTTTGGGAGCAGTTTTTGAGGAAAAAATGCGAAAAAAATACTTGCAGGCAGTCGAAAAATTATTAGACCTACAAGCAAAAACAGCAGAGGTTTTGCGTGATGATGTTTATGTTCAAATACCTCTAGAACAGGTCAAAGTTGGGGATCTCATTCGCGTTCGACCAGGTGAAAAAATTGCCGTTGATGGGACTGTGTTAGAAGGTGAAACGAGTATTGATGAATCAATGGTGACTGGGGAAAGTATTCCAGTCGATAAATCAGTTGGAGATGCTGTTATTGGGTCAACTATCAATAATAGTGGTACGATCATCTTTAGAGCTGAAAAAGTGGGTTCTGAGACTATGCTGGCTCAGATTGTGGACTTTAGTGAAAAAAAGCGCAAACGAGTCGTGCTCCTATTCAAGATTTGACAGACAAGATTTCTGGGATTTTTGTACCAGCAGTTGTCATTTTAGGACTTCTTACTTTTTGGGTCTGGTTTGTTCTACTTGGAGATAGCTTTGTGACTTCACTTCTCTACGGAGTTGCTGTTTTGATTATTGCCTGTCCTTGTGCACTAGGACTCGCGACACCGACAGCACTCATGGTTGGAACAGGACGAAGTGCCAAGATGGGGATTCTTCTCAAAAATGGTACAGTTCTACAGGAAATCCAAAAAGTCCAAACCATTGTTTTTGATAAGACAGGAACCTTGACCGAAGGGAAGCCAGTAGTGACAGATGTTATTGGTGATGAAAGAGAAGTGCTAAGTTTGGCTGCTTCATTGGAAGATGTATCTCAACACCCGCTAGCTCAAGCTATTGTTAATCGTGCATCTGAACTAGGAATTAGCCTTTACCCAGTGGAAAACTTCCAAGCCTTGCATGGAAAAGGTGTGACTGGGACTATTAATGGGAAACAAGTCTTGCTGGGTAATGCTAAACTTTTAGCTGACCTTGCTATTCCACATGATTATCAAGAACGATTTGATTTGCTTGAGAAGGAAGCAAAAACAGTTGTCTTCCTATCCGTAGATGGTCAGTTAAAAGGCTTAATTGCCTTGCAGGATGTCCCTAAGGAAAATGCTCGAGAAGCTATTGCTAAATTGAAAAAACGTGGTCTTAGAACGGTCATGCTTACCGGAGATAATGCTGGAGTAGCGCATGCGATTGCAGAGCAAATTGGAATCGAAGAAGTGATCGCAAATGTCTTGCCAGAGGAAAAGGCACATGAAATTCACAAGCTTCAAAAGAATGGCAAATTGGCCTTTGTTGGAGATGGGATCAATGATGCACCGGCCCTCAGTGTAGCCGATGTCGGAATTGCCATGGGCTCTGGTACAGATATTGCTATCGAATCAGCAGATCTTGTCCTTACAACCAACAATTTACTAGGATTGGCACGTGCTTTTGATATGAGTAAGAAGACCTTTAATCGTATTCTACTCAATCTTTTCTGGGCTTCTATCTATAACCTCATTGGTATTCCGATTGCAGCAGGAGTTTTTTCAGGACTTGGTTTAGTGCTCAATCCAGAACTTGCAGGATTGGCCATGGCCTTTAGTTCAGTCTCTGTTCTAATCAGCTCTCTCATGCTTAATTTTACTAAAGTCGATTAAAAAGGCGGTCTTAACCGCTTTTTTTGCTATTCTAAAACAGATTTTCAAACCGCTTTCAAACTGTACTGTAATAGAGAATGGAGTATTCTGAGCATATACTTAGAAATCTAAAATCAAATGTGATAAATTAGGATTGTAAATTTACAGAATCGTTTTCAATTACTATATAAAAGCGTTTTTTTGTAAATATATGAAATTATTTTTGAAGGAGAGTTATCATTATGACTCAAGGGAAAAATTACTGCATCAGCAGCAATGCTCAACGTATTGAAAAACATGGGGCGTAGACACTATCTACGGTATCCCATCAGGAACACTCAGCTCACTTATGGACGCTTTGGCTGAAGACAAAGATATCCGTTTCTTGCAAGTTCGCCACGAAGAAACAGGTGCTCTTGCAGCGGTTATGCAAGCTAAATTTGGCGGATCTATCGGTGTTGCAGTTGGTTCAGGTGGACCTGGTGCAACTCACTTGATCAACGGTGTTTACGATGCAGCTATGGATAACACTCCATTCCTTGCTATCCTTGGATCACGTCCAGTTAACGAATTGAACATGGATGCCTTCCAAGAATTGAACCAAAATCCAATGTACAACGGTATCGCTGTTTACAACAAACGTGTAGCTTATGCAGAGCAATTGCCAAAAGTGATTGACGAAGCTTGCCGTGCTGCCGTTTCTAAAAAAGGTCCAGCTGTCGTTGAAATTCCAGTAAACTTCGGTTTCCAAGAAATCGACGAAAACTCATACTACGGATCAGGTTCTTACGAGCGTTCATTCATCGCTCCTGCTTTGAACGAAGTTGAAATCGACAAAGCTGTTGAAATTTTGAACAATGCTGAACGCCCAGTTATCTACGCTGGTTTCGGTGGTGTTGGTGCTGGTGATGTGATCACTGAATTGTCACGTAAAATCAAAGCCCCAATCATCACAACTGGTAAAAACTTTGAAGCTTTCGAATGGGACTACGAAGGTTTGACAGGTTCTGCTTACCGTGTTGGTTGGAAACCAGCCAACGAAGTAGTCTTTGAAGCAGACACTGTTCTCTTCCTAGGTTCAAACTTCCCATTTGCTGAAGTTTACGAAGCATTCAAAAACACTGAAAAATTCATCCAAGTGGATATCGACCCTTACAAACTTGGTAAACGTCACGCCCTTGACGCTTCAATCCTTGGAGATGCAGGTCAAGCAGCGAAAGCAATCCTTGACAAAGTGAATCCAGTTGAATCTACTCCATGGTGGCGTGCAAACGTTAAGAATAACCAAAACTGGCGCGATTACATGAACAAGCTTGAAGGTAAAACTGAAGGTCCATTGCAATTGTACCAAGTTTACAACGCTATCAACAAATACGCTGACGAAGATGCGATCTTCTCAATCGACGTCGGTGACTCTACTCAAACATCAACTCGTCACCTTCACATGACACCTAAGAACATGTGGCGTACATCTCCACTCTTTGCGACAATGGGTATCGCCCTTCCTGGAGGTATTGCTGCTAAGAAAGACAATCCAGATCGCCAAGTATGGAACATCATGGGTGATGGTGCATTCAACATGTGCTACCCAGACGTGATCACTAACGTTCAATACAACCTTCCAGTTATTAACGTGGTCTTCTCAAATGGTGAATATGCCTTCATCAAGGACAAATACCAAGACACAAACAAACACTTGTTTGGTTGTGACTTCCCTAATGCTGACTATGCGAAAATCGCTGAAGCGCAAGGTGCTGTAGGATTCACTGTAAACCGTATCGAAGATATCGATGCAGTCGTTGCAGAAGCTGTTAAATTGAACAAAGAAGGTAAGACAGTTGTGATCGATGCCCGCATCACACAACACCGTCCACTTCCAGTAGAAGTTCTTGAGTTGGATCCAAAACAACACTCAGAAGAAGCAATCAAAGCCTTCAAGGAAAAATACGAAGCTGAAGAGCTTGTACCATTCCGCCTCTTCTTGGAAGAAGAAGGATTGCAATCACGCGCAATTAAATAATTCCTCTCGAGGAACTGAAAAAGATCGGAGTAATCCGGTCTTTTTATGGAGGATAGTAAATGAATTTAAATCAACTAGATATTATCGTTTCAGATGTTCCCCAAGTCTGTGCTAGCTTGGAGCGTATTTTGGATAAAAAAGCCGATTATGTTGACGACAGTTTTGCTCAGTTCACGATTGGCAGTCACTGTCTCATGTTGTCTCAAAATCATTTGGTTCCTTTGGAAAGTTTTCAGTCAGGAATCATTCTACACATTGAAGTTGAAGATTTGGAACAGAATCAAAAGCGTGTGAAAGAATTAGGGATTGAGATTTTACATGGGCCAGTTGTAACTGATTGGGGAACCGAATCCCTGCTAGTAAGTGGCCCTGCTGGTCTAGTCATTGATTTTTATCGTATGAAATAAGGCGCGTAGTCATTTGAAGTTAACCTTAGCTATTTTTAAAACAGAAATTGAGAATATGAAACTATTAAAAGATCGGATTAATCCGGTCTTTTTCTTTTTATGTCTTTTCTGTTAAAATAGATTCAATAGGATATTTTAAGGAGAAAAAGATGCCAACAACTTTCTTTCTATTATTTGGCTTAATGAGTTTAGGCTTTGCTGCCTTCACCTATTTCATGTTCGACATTTTTATCTTTAGTAATTACAGAAATGCCAAGAGATGCACCGAAAGAACGGAAGGAGTCATTATCCGATATTCCTATGCTCTTTATAACGGGATTAGTCTCCCAGTGGTTGAGTACACTGTCGACGGGAACCAATACAAGGTTGTAGGTCCAAAATTTCTATCTGCTATTTCAAATACAATCAGTACTCCCTTAGGTTCGATCGCATCTGATGTTAAAATGGATAATTTTGAAGATGGGGAAATTCCTCAGGTGTTAAGATACAAAATTTATAGGAACAGTTTTATTTCCCTAACAAAATCACCTTTAATGGAACGATTTCCAATTGGAGGAAAGGTAACTGTTTATTATGATCCTAAAAACCAAAAACATTCCTATGTAGAAAGACCTTTAAAACCAGGTCGTTATGCATGGTTGACTAAATGTGTTGTCTATCTCCTCGTTTTTATGATGATTGCCTTGGCATTCTTTATCGTGTTCATTCTTCCAAATCTTGTCAATTAAGTCTTTCGATATAATAAAGAAGTCTATATCGTTACTATTTTTTTATAAAATCTTCTCCCTACTTTATAAGATAAGAAAAAAAGAGTTCAATTAGGACTCTTTTTTTGCTATAATGAGGGTGAAAAATTAGACAGGAGATGTAACATGTCAGAACCATTATTTTTAAATTCCGTAATGCAAGAAAAAATCTGGGGTGGTACTAAACTTCGTGATGAGTTTGGCTACGACATTCCAAGCGAAAAAATTCGGAGAATATTGGGCAATTTCAGCTCACCCAAATGGTGTTTCTAAGATAGCTAATGGCCGTTTTGAGGGAACAGACCTAGCTACTTTGTATGCGGAACACCGTGAGTTGTTTGGCAACCGTCCAGAGCTAGTATTTCCACTCTTGACTAAAATCCTTGATGCCAATGACTGGCTCAGTGTTCAAGTCCACCCAGATGATGCTTATGGACTAGAGCATGAAGGCGAACTTGGAAAGACAGAGTGCTGGTATATTATCGCTGCAGATGAAGGTTCAGAGATTATCTATGGTCACAATGCCAAGTCAAAAGAAGAACTCCGTCAGCAAATCGAAGATAAGAACTGGGATGCCTTGTTAACCAAAGTACCTGTAAAAGCTGGAGATTTCTTCTATGTACCAAGTGGAACCATGCACGCTATCGGTGCAGGTATCTTAATCCTTGAAACGCAACAGTCTAGTGATACAACTTACCGTGTCTATGACTTTGATCGTAAGGACGATAATGGCAACTTGCGCGAGCTCCACCTTGAAAAATCCATCGATGTTTTAAATATCGGTGAGCCTGCTAACAGCCGACCTGTGACTGTTAAAGCAGATGACCTGCGTTCAACTCTTCTTGTGTCTAATGATTTCTTCGCAGTTTACAAGTGGGAAATCACTGGAAAAGTTGACTTTGAAAAGACAGTTGACTACAGCTTATTTAGCGTCTTGGCTGGTCAAGGGAAATTGACTGTAGATGGTAAAGACTATCCAATCCAAAAAGGTAGCCACTTTATCCTTCCAAGTGATGTTGAAGCTTGGACTTTGGAAGGATCAGATTTAGAATTGATTGTAAGCCATCCATAAAAAGAAAAGACTTGAGATTGATTCTCAAGTCTTTTTTAATGATTACATAAATTGGGCAATAAAAACCACGATGATGATGATTGGTATGATATAACGAAGAAGGAAGAGCCAAACTTTGAAAAGTCCTCGTTTCCAAGGTGTTTCATCTAGATGAAGTTCTTTCATAGCCAGTGCTTTTTTGAAGATATAGCCTGTAAAAAGTGATAAACAGAGGGCACCAAAAGGCATGAGGAGGTTGGATACCAAGAAATCCATGGCGTCAAAGAAGGTCTTTCCAAAGATTTGGACATCTGCCATGACACCGTATGAAAGGGCTGAAGGGATACCAAAGACAAAAGTCAATACCCCTAAAATCATACTCCACTTAGCACGTTTACGATTGTCCTGATTGGTGATGTTACCAACGTTGATCTCAAGCATGACGACTGAAGAAGTTATCGTCGCAAAGAGGAAGAGCAAGAGAAAGAGAATATAAAAAATCGTACCAAAGGGCATATTGTCAAAGAGTTGTGGTAAAACGATAAAGAGGAGACTAGGTCCACCTTCAGACTGGATATTAAAGGATGACATAGCAGGGAAAATCGCAAGTCCTGCCATGATCGATACAGAAATGTTCAAGGCTACGATGGAAATTCCTGATTGGACCATATTGGTCTTCTTGTCCAGGTAGGAAGCATAGGTCAGCATGGCGGTAACTCCAAGTGATAGAGCAAAGAAAGATTGGCCCAGTGCATAGAGGAGTCCAGTACTTGTCAGTTTTGAAAAGTCCGGTTTGAGGAAGTAAACCACACCTTCCATGGCATTAGGCAAGCTGAGAGAGCGCCCGATAATAATGACAAAGATAATAAGAGTAGGGGCATCATGACCTTAGATGCTCTTTCAATTCCTTTTTGAACGCCGTGTGAAACAATGAAAATATTCAAGAAGATAAAGGCTGCTTGTGCTCCTAGGGCAATAACTGGATTAGAAATGATGGAAGAGAACTGCTGGGCATAATCTCCAATTCCGATTAGGTGGAATAATCTTCCAATTTCGATACCAAGGTATACCAGAATCCAACCCCCAATAACACTATAAAATGAGAGAAGGATGAAAAGGGCAAAGGCGCCAATCCAACCAATAAAATTGTATTTATGATTGTTTCCAAGCTTACCAAAGGTTTTGATTGCTGATACACCAGCGCTTCGACCAAGGGCAAATTCAGCCAGTAAGAGAGGAAATCCAATCAAAAGTGTCGAGATGAGAAAGACTAGTAAAAATCCTCCACCACCATTGGCAGCAGTCATGTACGGAAACTTCCAAACAGCTCCAAGACCAATAGCAGAGCCAGCAGACGCAAGGATGAAGCCCAGTTTCGAGCCCCATTGCGATTTTTCAGACATAGTTAAAACTCCAATCTATTTTCTAAAATAAGAAAAGGCTACTTGAGTTGTCAAATAGCCTTCTCTCAATTGCTCTTTATGAGCTTTTTATTTGATTGATAGACTTGATTATCCTATCATGTTTTCTGGAGCCTGTCAAGAAAGCGATTTTAAAGTTTTCAAAAGTTTCTCAAAAAGTTAAAAATTTTTCGTAAAACCACTTGACTCTGACCTAAGGGGAGGGGTTATACTATCCTTGTAAGGAGAAAATCATGTACCATATCAAAGAAGCTGCGCAGCTTTCGGGTGTCTCTGTAAAGACCCTGCACCATTACGATAAGTTAGGACTCTTGGTTCCTTTAAAGTCGGAAAACGGTTATCGAACCTATAGTCAGGATGATTTGGAACGACTTCAGATCATTCTTTATTACAAATATCTAGGCTTTTCTTTAGAAAAATAGCAGAGCTATTAAAGGAAGAAAGGACAGATTTATTGCCCCATCTGATTAGGCAACTGGACTATTTAACTCGAGAAAGGCAACATCTGGATACCTTGATATCTACCTTGCAAAAAACCATACAAGAACAAAAAGGAGAAATAAAAATGACCATTGAGGAAAAATTCACTGGATTTAGCTATCAAGACAATCAAAAATACCACCAAGAAGCAGTAGAGAAATATGGTCAAGAAGTCATGGATAAGGCTCTCGAACGTCAAACTGGTAGAGAAGATGAGGCTACAGAAACCTTCAACCAAGTCTTTCAAGCCCTGGCTCAAAATTTCAAAGATGGACTACCTACAACAGCAACCGAAAACCAAGAAGAAGCAACCAAGCTCTTACAGGCCATTCGTACGTATGGGTTTGATTGTTCTATTGAAGTCTTCGGTCATATCGGTAAAGGCTATGTCTATAACCCAGAGTTTAAGGAAAATATTGATAAATTTGGACCTGGAACAGCTCAATACACTTCAGATGTTATTGCCCACTATGTTCGAACTCAGACAAAATAAAAATCGGCGGAGTAATCTCTGCCGATTTCTTACTTTAAAGTTTAATCAAAATGCAAGCTTCCTGCCACCCATCCGGTACAGAGGGCAGAAGTAATGTTAAAGCCACCCGTATGGGCATTGATATCCAGCACCTCCCCTGCAAAGTGAAGACCAGGTACCAGTTTACTTTCCAGAGTTTTGGGATTGATTTCTTTGAGACTAACGCCACCTTTAGTTACAAATGACTTGGCAAGGGACATCTTTCCAGTCACAGGAATCTTGAGGGACTTGATAGATTGGAGAAGTTGGTCTCGTTCTTTTTCAGTTAGTTGTTTGACTTTTTCTGGGTATCCTTGTACCAAGAATTCTGCCAAGCGTTCTGGCAATAAAGATTTCAAGGCATTTTTCAGGGATTTTTCACGATTTTCTTCTAGAAAGTTTACTAAGTCACTTTTCAGAAAGTTGCGGCAAGACATCTAAAGAGAGGATTTCACCACCCTTGACAAAGCTTGACATACGTAGAGCAGCAGGACCTGACAAACCAAAGTGGGTAAAAAGTAGGTCATGAGTAATGACATGCTTGCCATAGCTTAGAGTCACATCGTCTAGTGAGATTCCCTGCAAAGCCTTGTGTGGAAAATCTGTCAGCAAAGGACTCTCGGCCGCTTCAAGTTCGGTAATGGTATGTTTAAAGTGACGAGCGATCTCATGGCCAAAACCAGTCGAACCAGTGGAAGGATAGGACTTCCCACCTGTTGTGACAATGAGTTTATCACAAGTGAAAGTCTGGTCTGCTGACTTGAGGACAAACTGGTCGTCTATCTTTTTAACAGAAACAATCTCTGTTTGAGTCATGACTTGTCCGCCCAATTCCGAGATTTTCTTTTCTAAAGCTTCGATAATAGTCCGAGATTTGTCGCTAGCAGGAAAGACACGCCCGTGATCTTCAACCTTGAGTTTGACGCCATTTTCCGTAAAAAAGTTGATAATATCATGGTTATCAAACTGGGAGAAGACGCTGTATAGAAAGCGCCCATTTCCAGGAATGCCAGCTAATAGGTCATCTAGGGTTCCGTTGTTGGTGACATTGCAACGACCACCACCAGTTCCAGCTAATTTTTTTCCAAGTTTTCTATTTTTTTCGATGAGAAGTGTTTTCTGCCCGTAAAAGCTACTGGAAATAGTAGCCATCATTCCAGCAGGACCACCTCCGATGACAATCGTATCAAAATGTTTCATAAAAGTATTGTACCATAAAAAAACAAGAGATGATAAGTCATCCCTTGTTTGATTGATTAACCAATTTCATATCCCATGAGAAGTCCACCTTCTTCTGCATAAAAACTGCAGAGCCCAGAAGTAGGGATAATTTTAATATTCGCTGCTGGGAATTTTTCACGCAAGAGCTCTGAGAGCTGTTGGCAGAATTTTTCATTACTGCGGTGAGCCATGACGATACGACCACCGGCATAGCCAGCTTTGATCAGTTCTTCATAAGCAGCTTGAAGGGATTTTTTAGCACCACGAGCCTTTTGGAGCAGTTCTAAGGTTCCAGTTTCACTTGCTTCGCCAACCATACGAATATTGAGGAGTCCGACAACTGTACCAATAAGCTTACTTAAGCGACCGTTTTTAACCAGGTTATCAACCTTAGCAAGAACGAACAACAACTTCGTTTTTTCTTGGTAAGTAGTAATAACTTCAACCACTTCTTCAAAAGAAAGTCCTTGGTTGATCAAGTCATTGATTTTCTCAACAATTAGGTCAACTTCCCCACCAGCAGACAAACTATCAATAACGTGAATCTGAGTGTCAGGGTGGTCTTCGAGATAAATGTTTTTAGCTAATTGCGCGCTATTGTGGCTACCAGAGAGAGTTCCTGTGATGGTCACTACAAAAATATGTTTGGCACCTTCAAATGCTCGTAAATAATCATCAGGACTAGGGCAAGCTGATTTAGAAGCTTCAGAAGTCGCATACATAGTTTCCATCATCTGATCAATATCCAGATTGGCATCATCGACAAAGACCTGGTCCGCAACTTGAATCGTTAATGGGACACTGACAAATTCAGTATCAAAAGCAGGATTTGCCAGTTGACGATAATCACAACCAGAGTCAGCTATAATCTTCCAAGTCATAGAATTTCTCCATCTTTATCACTTATACATTGACAAAGGTTCTGTCTTTTTTTACAATTATATCATGAAAGCCCTTGAAACAAAAGTAGTACCTCTCTGTTGTCACAAGTAGAAAGAAATTGTTATGTCTGAACGTAAAATATCTGAAAAATCGCTTGAAAATCTTAGAAAATCCAATCAAGAATCTAATTTGCTAACCAGAGAAGCGATTGAAACAGCTCTTTTGCAACTCTTGGAGAAAAAGGAGTTAGCTAAGATTAGCATTTCTGAGCTAGTCAAACGTGCTGGCGTTTCTCGTGCAGCCTTTTATCGAAACTATGATTCCAAAGAAGAGATTTTAGAAAGTGTCTTTAAACGTAGCGTCCATAACATCATGGAGCAACTAAGTCATTACGATGTCAAGACGGATCTCTATCTAGTTTGGGTTCATCTTTTTCGAGAAGCCAAGAAAGAAGCCAAGGTTATTCAGCTTGCCCTGGACTATCACTTGGAAAAAATCTTTGTGCAAGCTATGCAAGAATTTCTAGAGAAATACTACGGGAAATCAAAAGGTGTCAGCTCTTACCTGCATTCATTTTGGAGTTCGGCCATCGTATCAGTCTTGCTTAAATGGATCAAGATGGGATGAAGGTTCCTGCTGAGAAAATTGCAGATTTACGCTTGCCATTTTTCAAAAAATAAGTTAAGAGGAGAAAAACTATGACAGAAAAAAGACTGGCTTGGGATGAGTATTTCGCTGCTCAAGCTCTATTGATTGCCAATCGTTCAACCTGTAAACGTGCCAAGGTAGGAGCCGTTTTAGTTAAGGATAACAAGGTTGTTTCAACAGGCTATAATGGCTCTGTATCAGGAACAGAACATTGTATTGACCACGACTGTCTGGTGATTGAGGGTCACTGTGTCCGCACTCTTCATGCAGAGGTAAATGCTATTTTACAAGGGGCAGAACGTGGCGTTCCAAAAGGCTTTACAGCTTACGTTACTCATTTTCCATGCCTCAACTGTACCAAGCAACTGCTTCAGGTAGGATGTGAACGTGTTGTTTATATCAATCAATACCGTATGGATGACTATGCCCAACATCTTTATCAAGAAAAGGGAACAGAATTAACTCACCTACCACTTGAAACAGTACAAGCAGCTCTCCAAGAGGCTCACCTAATCTAGAAATTATAAAAAAATAAATGGTTTAGAAAGCTTTTTAAGCCATTTTTTGATATAATAAGAAGAATAAATTGAAAGAAGGAATTCTGAAAATGGGAAAACTTGAAGTTATTAATCATCCACTGATTCAACACAAATTGTCAATCTTGCGTCGCACTGACACTTCTACAAAAGCTTTTCGTGAGTTAGTTAACGAGATTGCAATGTTGATGGGATATGAAGTACTTCGTGATCTTCCACTTGAAGACGTTGAAATCGAAACACCTATCACAAAAACAGTTCAAAAACAATTGGCTGGTAAAAAATTAGCGATTGTTCCAATCTTACGTGCAGGTATTGGAATGGTTGATGGATTGTTGAGCTTGGTTCCAGCAGCAAAAGTTGGGCACATCGGTATGTATCGTGATGAAGAAACCCTTCAACCAGTAGAATACTTGGTAAAATTACCTGAAGATATCGACCAACGTCAAATCTTTGTGGTTGACCCTATGCTTGCAACAGGTGGTTCTGCAATCTTGGCTGTTGATTCCCTTAAAAAACGTGGGGCTTCAAACATCAAGTTTGTCTGCCTGGTATCTGCTCCAGAAGGTGTAAAAGCTCTCCAAGAAGCTCACCCAGATGTAGAAATCTTTACTGCAGCTTTAGATGAACGTTTGAACGAACATGGCTATATTGTTCCAGGTCTTGGTGACGCAGGAGACCGCTTGTTCGGTACAAAATAAGATTCTAAGGATAGACTAAAACTGCTTATTGGTTTTAGTTTCGAAAGGAGGTTGAATTTTTGTGTCTGTCTTTAGAATGGAGCAAAAATTTGACCTTTTTTGACCAAAAAGATATAATAATCCTGTATCGAGTCGTTTGACTAAGAAATATTGAAATCAGAAGGAGAAAAGAATGATTCCTGTAGTTATTGAACAAACAAGTCGTGGAGAACGTTCATATGACATTTACTCACGTCTTCTAAAAGATCGTATCATCATGTTGACTGGACCAGTCGAAGACAATATGGCAAACTCAGTTATCGCCCAATTGCTTTTCTTGGATGCCCAAGATAGTACAAAAGATATTTACCTTTATGTAAATACACCAGGTGGGTCTGTATCAGCTGGTTTGGCAATCGTTGATACCATGAACTTTATCAAGGCAGATGTCCAAACTATCGTTATGGGGATGGCAGCTTCAATGGGAACAATTATTGCCTCAAGTGGAGCAAAAGGCAAACGTTTCATGCTTCCAAATGCAGAGTACATGATTCACCAACCAATGGGTGGTACAGGTGGTGGTACTCAGCAAACAGATATGGCTATCGCTGCTGAACATTTGCTTAAAACTCGTAAGACTTTAGAGCAAATTCTTGCAGATAACTCTGGTAAATCAGTTGAGCAAATACATGCAGATGCTGAACGTGATTACTGGATGAGTGCTCAAGAAACACTTGAATATGGTTTCATTGATGAAATTATGGCCAATAATTCTTTGAATTAATCTACTAAAGCAAACTCGACTGAGTTTGCTTTTTTTGGTATAATAAGAGGAAGATTACTAGAAGGAAGATGAATTATGTTTCAAAAAGAAAATCGGTCTGGTCTGATTATCTACCTATACTATAATCGTGATGCAAAAAAACTCGCAAATTATGGCGATATTTGTTATCACTCAAAAAAACACCGTTATCTACAACTTTATGTTCCAACAGAAGAAGTAGAAAACCTGGTAGGTCGTTTAGATAAAGAGAAATTTATCAAGAAAGTGAGACGATGTCACATCCAAGAATTAGAAACTCCTTTCGTTGGGAACCTATAAAAACCAACGAAAACGTTATCATTTAAAAAAGTGAGAGAAACTTGTTGACAATTTTCTGATAATTCGGTATATTCTTAACATGTAATTTAAATTGAACATTAAAAGGAGATAAACATGAAGAAAAAAATTTTGCATTGTCACTCGTAGCTCTTGCAAGTACAGCACTCTTAGCAGCTTGTGGGGAAGTGAAGTCAGGAGCATCGAATGCAACTGGTAACCCAATTGATGAAAAAGTTGTAAAAATTGGTTTCAACTTCGAAGAGACTGGAGCAGTAGCTGCTTACGGTACATCTGAACAAAAGGGTGCTCAACTTGCAGTTGATCAAATCAATGCTGCTGGTGGTGTTGATGGAAAACAAATCGAAGTTGTAGATAAAGATAACAAATCTGAAACTGCTGAAGCGGCTTCAGTTTCTACAAACCTTGTTACTCAATCAAAAGTAGCAGCTATCGTAGGGCCTGCGACTTCTGGAGCAACTGCTGCTGCAGTGGCAAACGCTACTCAAGCTGGTGTGCCATTAATCTCGCCAAGTGCTACTCAAGATGGTTTGACAAAAGGACAAGACTTCCTATTTATTGGAACATTCCAAGATAGTTTCCAAGGAAAAATCATCTCAAACTACGTTTCAAACAAATTGAACGCTAAGAAAGTTGTTTTGTATACTGATAACTCAAGTGACTATGCTAAAGGTGTTGCAAAAGCTTTCCGTGAATCATTTAAAGGTGAAATCGTAGCTGATGAAACATTTGTATCAGGAGATACTGACTTCCAAGCAGCTCTTACAAAAATCAAAGATAAAGAATTTGATGCAATCGTATTACCAGGTTACTACACTGAAGCAGGTAAAATTGTAAACCAAGCTCGTGGTATGGGTATTGACAAACCAATCATCGGTGGTGATGGATTTAATGGTGAAGAGTTTGTTCAACAAGCAACAGCAGAACGCGCATCAAACATTTACTTCATCTCTGGTTTCTCATCAACAGTTGATGTGTCAGATAAGGCGAAAGCTTTCCTTGAAGCATACCGTGCGAAATACAATGAAGAGCCTTCAACTTTTGCAGCTCTTGCATATGACTCAGTTTACCTTGTAGCAAATGCAGCAAAAGGTGCAAAAACTTCAGTCGATCTCAAGAACAACCTTGCTAAAACACAAAACTTCGAAGGTGTTACAGGTCAAACAAGCTTTGATGCAGATCATAACACTGTGAAAACAGCCTTCATGATGACCATGAATAATGGTAAAGTAGAAGCAGCAGAAGTCGTAAAACCTTAATTTTATAGATATCGTAAATGGGGAATGAGCTTTTACTCACTCCCTGTTTCGGTGTTTATAAAGGGATTATTTTTTTATATAAATCCTAAGAAAAATAATTAGAAAGAGTGAACCATATGCTTCAACAACTTGTCAATGGTTTGATCCTAGGAAGTGTTTATGCGCTGCTAGCCTTGGGTTATACCATGGTTTATGGAATTATCAAACTCATTAACTTTGCCCACGGTGATATCTACATGATGGGTGCTTTCATGGGTTATTTCTTGATTAATTCCCTACAATTAAATTTCTTTTTAGCCTTAATTTTATCGATGATTGGTTCAGCCATTCTCGGTGTTATCATTGAGTTTCTAGCTTATCGCCCACTGCGTCATTCAACTCGTATCTCTGTACTGATTACAGCTATCGGGGTATCCTTCTTATTGGAATACGGAATGGTCTATCTGGTGGGTGCCAATACTCGTGCCTTCCCTCAAGCAATCCAAACTGTACGATACGACTTGGGACCAATTAGTCTTACAAATATCCAATTGTTGATTTTGACTGTCTCAATTGTCTTAATGATTCTTTTGCAACTTATCGTACAAAAACCAAGATGGGGAAAGCTATGCGTGCCGTTTCTGTAGATAGCGATGCTGCTCAGTTGATGGGGATTAACGTGAACCGTACAATCAGCTTTACCTTTGCTTTGGGTTCAGCTTTGGCTGGAGCAGCAGGTGTCTTGATTGCCCTTTATTACAACTCTCTCGAACCATTGATGGGAATGACTCCAGGTATTAAATCTTTCGTTGCTGCCGTTCTTGGTGGTATCGGTATCATCCCTGGTGCAGCTCTTGGAGGTTTTGTAATTGGTCTATTGGAAACTTTTGCAATTGCTTTTGGATTGTCAGATTTCCGTGATGCCATCGTGTATGGAATCTTGCTCTTAATCTTGATTGTTCGTCCAGCTGGTATTCTTGGTAAGAATGTGAAAGAGAAGGTGTAAACAATGAAAGTAAATGTAAAAGCTAATATTCTCTGGATATTCCTTTTGTTGCTTGGATATGGTATGATTAGCCTCTTAGTTTCACTTGGTATTTTAAACCTTTTCCATATTCAAATTCTGGAACAAATCGGTATTAATATTATTCTTGCAGTAGGACTTAACCTAATCGTTGGTTTCTCTGGCCAATTTTCACTTGGACATGCTGGATTTATGGCTATCGGTGCCTATGCAGCAGCTATTATTGGATCAAAATCTCCAACTTATGGTGCCTTCTTTGGAGCTATGTTGCTCGGCGCCATCATTGCTGGTTTGGTTGCCCTCATCGTAGGAATTCCTACCCTTCGTTTGAAGGGGGATTATCTTGCAGTTGCGACACTTGGGGTTGCTGAGATTATTCGTATCTTGATTGTCAATGGTGGTAGTCTAACTAATGGAGCAGCAGGTATTTTAGGAATTCCAAACTTCACTAACTGGCAAATGGTATATATCTTTGCCGTGATTACAACTATTTTAACACTGAACTTTTTACGTAGTCCAATCGGTCGTTTAACCTTGTCTGTTCGTGAAGATGAAATTGCGGCTGAGTCAGTAGGGGTCAATACAACAAAAATCAAAATTATTGCTTTCGTATTTGGAGCTATGACTGCAAGTATTGCAGGATCACTCCAAGCAGGATTTGTCGGTTCAGTTGTACCAAAAGATTATAGTTTTATCAACTCTATCAACGTTTTAATCATCGTTGTATTTGGTGGTTTGGGATCAATCACAGGATCAATTGTCGCGGCCATTGTTCTTGGAATTTTGAACATGTTACTCCAAGACGTTGCTAGCGTTCGTATGATTATCTATGCTTTGGCTTTGGTACTTGTTATGATTTTCAGACCAGGTGGACTCCTTGGTACATGGGAATTGAGCCTATCACGTCTCTTTAAAAAAGGTAAGAAGGAGGGACAAAACTAATGGCATTACTTGAAGTAAAAAACTTAACCAAACATTTTGGTGGTTTGACGGCTGTTGGAGATGTAACTCTCGAATTGAATGAAGGTGAACTTGTTGGCTTGATTGGACCGAATGGAGCAGGGAAAACAACTCTTTTCAACTTGCTGACAGGAGTTTATGAACCGAGTGAAGGAACTGTTACTTTGGATGGACACCTACTAAACGGGAAGCAACCTTATAAAATCGCATCCCTTGGTTTAGGGCGTACCTTCCAAAATATTCGTCTTTTTAAAGACTTAACAGTTTTGGATAACGTTTTGATTGCATTTAGCAACCATCATAAACAACATGTATTTGCTAGTTTCTTACGCTTACCAGCTTTTTATAAGAATGAAAAAGAATTGAAAGCCAAAGCTTTAGAATTACTAAAAGATCTTTGATTTAGATGGTGATGCTGAAACTTTAGCAAAAAACCTAGCTTATGGTCAACAACGTCGTTTGGAGATTGTTCGTGCTCTTGCCACAGAACCTAAAATTCTTTTCTTGGATGAGCCTGCAGCTGGTATGAATCCACAAGAAACGGCAGAATTGACTGAGTTGATTCGTCGTATCAAAGATGAATTTAACATTACCATCATGCTGATTGAACATGATATGAACTTGGTCATGGAAGTCACTGAGCGTATCTATGTTCTTGAGTATGGTCGTTTGATTGCTCATGGAACACCAGATGAAATCAAGAACAATAAACGTGTTATCGAAGCTTATCTTGGAGGTGAAGCCTAATGTCTATGTTAAAAGTTGAAAACCTCTCAGTACACTACGGTATGATTCAAGCTGTACGTGATGTGAGCTTTGAAGTCAATGAAGGAGAAGTTGTTTCTCTTATCGGTGCTAACGGTGCTGGTAAAACAACCATCCTTCGTACTCTATCAGGACTTGTTCGTCCAAGTTCTGGTCGAATTGAATTTTTGGGTCAAGAAATCCAAAAGATGCCTGCACAGAAGATTGTGGCTTCAGGACTTTCTCAAGTACCAGAAGGTCGTCATGTCTTCCCTGGTTTGACAGTTATGGAAAACTTGGAGATGGGAGCTTTTCTTAAGAAAAATCGTGAAGAGAACCAAGCTAATTTGAAGAAGGTATTTTCACGTTTCCCACGTTTGGAAGAACGTAAAAATCAAGATGCGGCTACCCTATCTGGTGGTGAACAGCAGATGCTTGCCATGGGGCGTGCACTTATGTCGACACCAAAACTTCTTCTTTTGGATGAGCCATCAATGGGACTGGCACCAATTTTCATTCAAGAAATTTTTGATATCATCCAAGATATTCAAAAACAAGGGACAACCGTTCTTTTGATTGAACAAAATGCCAATAAAGCACTTGCCATCGCAGATCGAGGATATGTACTTGAAACAGGTAAGATTGTTCTTTCAGGAACAGGTAAAGAACTCGCAGCATCAGACGAAGTCAGAAAAGCATATCTAGGTGGCTAAAACAATCCAGTGGATTGTTTTAGTCGGCGGATAAGGATTGCGTAGTAATCTTCGTATAATCTGGGAGACTAGTTTAGGTTGCGGATAAAGGATTGCGCAAGCAATCCACATTATTCCGGGGGACCTTTTTAGTCGGCGGATAGAGATTGCAAAGCAACCATAGAATCCACATAAGTAAATGATTAAGAGCTCTTAGGTGGAGCTCTTTTTCGTAAAGTTCACCAGATTTTTCTGAATCTTGAAAAAGAGATGAAAGCGTTTGATAGCTTTCCGTAAAAAGTGTATAATAAAACTATAAACATAAAGGAGATTTCCTATGGCAGTTAAAGATTTTTATGACTCGTAAGGTCGTTTATATTAGTCCTGATACAACTGTTGCGCATGCAGCAGATTTAATGCGTGAACAAGGCTTGCACCGTCTTCCTGTTATTGAAAATGATAAATTAGTAGGATTGGTGACAGAAGGAACAATTGCTGAAGCTAGTCCATCAAAAGCAACTAGTCTTTCAATCTTTGAGATGAACTACTTGCTTAACAAGACAAAGGTAAAAAGATGTCATGATTCGTGATGTTGTTACTGTTTCAGGATATGCTAGTTTGGAAGATGCAACCTATCTCATGTTGAAAAATAAGATTGGTATCTTACCAGTTGTTGATAACGGTCAATTGTATGGCGTTATAACAGATCGAGATGTATTCAGAGCCTTTCTTGAAATTGCTGGTTATGGTGAAGAGGGAATCCGTGTTCGTTTTATCACAGAAAAATGAAGTTGGGGTTCTTGGTAAGATTGTTTCTTTAATCGTTGAGGAAAAATCTTAATATTTCTCATACTGTTAATATTCCACGTAAAGATGGTAAGATTGTTATTGAAGTTCAAATTGAGGGAACAGTTGATCTTAGTTCTTTGAAGAAGAAATTTGAAGAAGAGAATATTTCTCGTAGATGAAATTACCAAAACTGCAGCAAAAAAACTCTAAAAAAATAAACTATCATTGTTTTATACTTGCGAAAAAAATTTTTTTCTAGTATAATAGTTTATTGTGAGCAAACCTCACTTACCCCATGCAAAGACTTGGGGTCATTAGACCAAAAGGAGGAACATATCAATGGCTAAATACGAAATTCTTTATATCATTCGTCCAAACATTGAAGAAGAAGCGAAAAACGCTTTGGTAGCACGTTTTGACTCTATCTTGACTGACAACGGTGCAACTGTTGTTGAATCAAAAGATTGGGAAAAACGTCGTCTTGCATACGAAATCCAAGATTTCCGTGAAGGACTTTACCACATCGTTAACGTTGAAGCAAACGATGACGCAGCTCTTAAAGAGTTTGACCGTCTTTGAAAAATCAACGCTGACATTCTTCGTCACATGATCGTCAAACTTGACGCGTAAGAAGGTAGATTATGATTAACAATGTTGTACTTGTAGGGCGTATGGTACGTGACGCTGAGTTGCGTTATACCCCATCAAATGTAGCAGTAGCTACTTTTACTCTTGCAGTAAACCGTACATTTCAAGAGTCAAAATGGTGAACGTGAGGCTGATTTTATCAATGTCGTCATGTGGCGCCAGCAGGCTGAAAACCTTGCTAACTGGGCTAAAAAAAGGCTCACTTATCGGGGTTACAGGTCGTATCCAGACTCGAAGTTACGATAACCAGCAAGGACAACGTGTCTACGTGACTGAAGTCGTAGCTGAGAATTTCCAAATGTTGGAAAGCCGTAGCGTGCGTGAAGGCCAAACTGGTGGAGGTCATTCTGCACCAAGTTCAAGTTATTCAGCACCTACACAATCAGTACCTGACTTTTCACGAGATGAAAATCCATTTGGAACAACCAATCCATTGGATATTTCAGACGATGATTTACCATTCTAATGGACAATTAATACTATAAAGGAGAAAAAACATGGCTCAACAACGTCGTGGCGGATTCAAACGCCGTAAAAAAGTTGATTACATCGCAGCAAACAAAATTGAATATGTTGATTACAAAGATACTGAGCTTCTTAGCCGTTTCGTTTCAGAACGTGGGAAAATCCTTCCACGTCGTGTAACTGGAACTTCAGCTAAAAACCAACGTAAAGTAACAACAGCTATCAAACGCGCTCGCGTAATGGCTTTGATGCCTTTCGTAAACGAAGATTAAAGAAAAGACCCTCACGGGTCTTTTTTTCACGAGCATAGAAATGTGAAAGCGAGTTGAGGTCCAGTGGACCTCTTTTTCATGAGTTCATAGAGTCAAGGCCCGGCTGGTTCTTTTTTCTTTCTCTATAAACGTGCTATAATGATAGAGTAGTAATTTTAAAGGAGTATCTTATGAAGGGAAACGCTATTATTAGAAAATTGATTGAATCGGATATCAAACACCTGTCCCAAGGTTTTATCAATCAGGGTTGGCCTGGTAGAGAGGAAATTTTGACTAGATATTTTCTGAAACAGGAAAGTGGGGAGAGAGAAGTCTTAGTTGCAGAGGTTGAGAGTGCTGTAGCGGGCTACATTACCATTTTGCCCTCTGCTAAACATGGTCCTTTTGCAGAAATCTATCCAGAACTTTCAGATTTCAATGTCTTTAAGCCTTTTCAAAATCAAGGTATTGGAAATCTCTTGATGGAAGAAGCGGAAAAACGAGTAAAACTCGTATCGGATAAGGTGACGCTTGGTGTTGGGCTTCACTCAGGCTATGGCCCTGCCCAGAGATTGTATATCAGACGGGGCTACATTCCAGATGGGACAGGTGTCTGGTATCGAAATCAACCCTTGGAAATGAATGCAACTAGCCAAAATAATGATGATTTGGTTTTGTATCTAGTAAAGGAATTCGGATAAGAGAAAAGGACTTTATTGGGGATGTGGGATTTGCCTACTTTATGGTATAATGGAAAGAGCGAATTAAAGGAGGTCTTACAATGGATGCCAAGTTAAGATACAAGGCTAAGAAGATTAAGATTATCTTTTTTGATATAGATGATACTTTACGAAATTCAAAGACTGGCTTTATTCCAAGCACTATTCCAACAGTGTTTCAACAATTACGCGAGAAGGGAATCTTGACAGGAATTGCGACTGGTCGAGGTATTTTGGCGTCGTACCAGAGATTAAAGCCCTCAAACCTGATTTCTTTGTAACCTTGAATGGTGCTTATATTGAGGACAAAAAGGGTAATGTCATATATAGTAATAAAATTGCTAGAGATAAGGTTGAAGAGTATATTGCTTGGACTAAGGAAGTTGGGATTGACTACGGTTTAGTTGGTAGTCATGAGGCTAAACTATCTAGACGAACAGAAATGATTAGCCAGGCTATTGATCCAATTTATCCTGATTTAGATGTGGACCCTGATTTTTATCAAAAAGAAGATATTTATCAGATGTGGACCTTTGAGGATCAGGGAGATGACTTGACGTTGCCTGAAAACTTATCATCGACTTTACGTCTAGTTCGTTGGCATGAACATTCGTCAGATGTGGTGCCGATTTCCGGTTCAAAAGCAGCTGGAGTTGCCAAGGTAGTTGACCAATTAGGTTTAAAACCTGAAAACGTCATGGTTTTTGGAGACGAACTTAACGATTTAGAACTCTTTGATTATGCAGGTATTTGTGTTGCTATGGGAATTTCTCATGACATAATCAAAGAAAAAGCAGATTATGTTACAAAAACATTAGAAGAAGATGGCATTTTTGATGCCTTAGAAGGATTTGGTATGGTAGAAAAAGAATTACATTTTCCACAAGTAGACATTGAAGCAGTAGATGGTCCAATTGCGACTATTAAGACAAATCATGGAGATATGCGCATCAAGCTTTTCCCTGAGCATGCACCAAAAACAGTAGCCAACTTTATTGCTCTATCAAAAGATGGTTACTATGACGGTGTCATTTTCCACCGTATTATTAAAGACTTTATGATTCAAGGTGGAGACCCAACTGGTACTGGTATGGGGGGCGAATCTATCTATGGTGAGTCATTTGAAGATGAATTTTCAGAAGAGCTTTACAATGTTCGCGGAGCTCTTTCTATGGCAAATGCTGGACCAAATACAAATGGTAGCCAGTTCTTTATCGTACAGAACCAACACTTGCCATATTCTAAGAAAGAAATTGCTCGTGGTGGCTGGCCAGAACCAATTGCGGAAATTTATGCTGAACAAGGTGGGACTCCTCATCTAGACCGCCGTCACACAGTATTCGGTCAACTTGCGGATGAAGCTTCTTATGAAGTTCTGGATGCAATTGCAGGTGTCGAAACAGGTGCAATGGACAAGCCAGTTGACGAAGTAGTCATTGAAACTATTGAAATTGAGGACTAAAATGAAAATCGGTGATAAGCTAAATGGCCGTATTACTGGGATTCAGCCCTATGGAGCTTTTGTTGAGTTAGAAACAGGAGTGACAGGCCTAATTCATATCTCGGAGATTCGGACAGGATTTATCGAAAATATTTACGAGGTTTTAAAAATTGGTGATGAAGTCCAGGTACAGGTAGTAGATTTTGATGAATATACTGGGAAAGCTAGCCTTTCCATTCGTACCTTGGAAGAAGAAAAGCATCAACTTCCTAGACGGAGACGTTTTTCGAATGATCGCATCAAACATGGTTTTGCACCGCTTGGTCGCATGATGCCTATTTGGACTCGAGAAGCCTTGGAGCATTTAAAGAAAAACAGTAATTGATAAATTTCTAACCATCTTTGATGTTATTTAATTTGTGGCAATAGAAGTATGAACGAAGAACAATTATTAAAATCAGGAGAGCGCATTAACCAACTCTTCTCTACAGATATCAAGATTATTCAAAATAGAGAGGTTTTCAGCTATTCAGTGGATAGTGTTCTCCTGTCTCGTTTTCCTCGTTTTCCTAAAAATGGGTTGATAGTGGATTTCTGTGCAGGTAATGGAGCTGTTGGACTATTTGCCAGTAGTCGTACCAAGGCTAAAATTCTCTCTGTAGAAATCCAAGAACGCCTGGCTGATATGGCTGAACGGTCGGTTCGTTTAAATGGCTTAGAAGAGCAGATGCAGGTTATTTGTGATGATTTGAAAAAAATATGCCTAGCTACATTCAGGGGAGCAAGGTCGATTTGATTTTTGTGCAACCCTCCCTATTTTTAAGGTGGACGCAAATTCTAATCTGAACGAAAGCGAACACTACTTGTTGGCTCGGCACGAAATTACGACCAATCTAAAAGAAATTTGTCGTAGTGCCCAAAGTATACTCAAATCTAACGGGCGTCTAGCCATGGTTCATCGTCCTGATCGTTTGTTAGATATTTTAGAAACCCTTCAACAACACAATTTAGCTCCAAAGCGGCTGCAATTTGTCTACCCTAAACGGGAAAAGGAAGCCAATATGCTTTTGATTGAGGCTATCAAAGACGGCTCCACTAGTGGCTTTAAGGTTTTACCACCACTCATTGTTCATAATAGTGATGGTTCCTACACACCAGAAATTCAAGAGATTTATTATGGATCATAAGGCTTATATGTATGTGGTTGAGTGCCGTGATGGTTCTTACTATACAGGCTATACAACAGATGTGAAGAAACGAGTTGCTGTCCACAATAGTGGCAAAGGAGCCAAATATACACGAGCTCGATTACCGGTAAAACTCATCTATGCTCAAGGTTTCGATAGTAAAGAAGAAGCCATGTCGGCTGAAGCCCTTCTCAAACGTAAGAAGAGAGCGCAAAAGGAAAGATTTTTATCTGAAAACCAAGAAAAAAATTTACTCAGTCATTTTGAAGAGTAGGGGGAGTCCTTTGACTCCTCTTACTTTTGTCAAAAATTGAAAAAAATGCTACAATAAGGAGAATAAAGAAACGAGGTATTATCATGTCTAAGATTCTAGTATTTGGTCACCAAAACCCAGATTCAGATGCTATTGGTTCATCAGTAGCCTTTGCTTATCTTGCAAAAGAAGCTTATGGTTTGGATACTGAAGCAGTGGCTCTAGGTACTCCAAATGAAGAAACAGCTTTCGTATTGAACTATTTTGGCGTAGAAGCGCCACGTGTTATCACTTCAGCTAGGCAGAAGGTGCAGAACAAGTCATTTTGACGGACCACAATGAATTCCAACAATCAGTATCAGATATCGCTGAAGTAGAAGTTTACGGAGTAGTGGACCACCACCGTGTGGCTAACTTTGAAACTGCCAGCCCACTTTACATGCGTTTGGAACCAGTTGGATCAGCATCTTCATCGTGTACCGCATGTTCAAAGAACATGGTGTAGCAGTGCCAAAAGAAATCGCTGGTTTGATGCTTTCAGGTTTGATATCAGATACCCTTCTTTTTGAAATCTCCAACAACTCACCCATCTGATAAAGTGATTGCACCTGAATTGGCTGAATTGGCTGGCGTTAACTTGGAAGAATACGGTCTTGCAATGCTCAAGGCTGGTACAAACTTGGCAAGCAAATCAGCAGAAGAATTGATTGATATTGATGCTAAGACTTTTGAACTCAATGGAAACAACGTCCGTGTGGCTCAAGTGAACACAGTTGATATCGCTGAAGTTTTGGAACGCCAAGCTGAAATCGAAGCAGCCATCCAAGCCGCAAATGTAGCTAACGGATACTCTGATTTTGTCTTGATGATTACAGATATCGTCAACTCAAACTCAGAAATTTTGGCTCTTGGCGCCAACATGGACAAAGTAGAAGCAGCTTTCGACTTCAAACTTGAAAACAACCACGCTTTCCTTCCAGGTGCTGTTTCACGTAAGAAACAAGTGGTACCACAATTGACTGAAAGTTTTAATGCATAATGTTCGATGGGAAACCCATTATTAAAAAGGAGTTTCGGCTCCTTTTTTGCTAGGAGAGAAGTATGTTGGAAAATGGCGATTTGATTTTTGTAAAGGACCTGTCAGATATGGGACAGGCCATCCAGGCATCAACTGGCAACTATAGCCATGTGGCCATCTTTTTGGACGATTCCATTTATCATGCAACGGTGGAAGGTGGCGTCCTTGCCCAATCTCCTGAAGATTTCTTTGAAGTTGAGAAAGTCTATGACCTTTATCACTATCCGAAAATCGATCACAAAGAAGTCAAAAAGCAGGCAGAAAGCCTTTTGGGTTCGCCCTACAATTCTTCCTTTTATCCGGATGGAGATGGTTATTACTGTTCCCAGTTCATTGCTGAACTACTCCCTATTTTTGAGACCATTCCCATGAAGTTTGGGAGTGATACACAGGAAATTAGTGATTTCTGGAGTGAATATTATAGAGAACTAGGGCTAGCTGTACCTCTGAATCAGCCTGGCACTAATCCGAGTCATTTAGCAACATCACCACTTTTAGTTTGTAAAGAAAGGAATCTTCATGATTCAGATTTTTAATCCATCTCGTTTGACACGACAACCATTCTTTAGAGATTTGGTTGACTATCTTGATCAGCATGATGATGTTATTCTCCGTGAAATCAAGGCTCAGTTTCCAGGGGTTGCAGTTGACAAGTATTTGGAGGAATATATTAAAGCGGGATTGATTTTGAGAGAGAACAAACGCTATTCTCTCAATCTCCCATTTCTAGAATCTACAAATTCTCTTGAACTAGACCAGGAAGTCTTTGTGAGAGATGATAGTCCTGTTTATCAAGAAATCCTGGAGAAACATTTTCAGACGGAATTACGCAATCAAACAAATGCAGCTATCCTAGAAGAGCGTACGGATTTTGCTAGGGAAAAGATGACCTTGTCTAATTATTTTTATAAGGTTAAGCATCAGTATCCACTGACGGAAGAACAGCAGAGACTGTATGAAATTTTAGGGGATGTCAATCCTGAGTATGCTCTTAAGTATATGACTACTTTTTTGCTCAAGTTCCTCAAAAAAGATCAACTCATGCAGAAACGTCGTGATATCTTTGTCGATAGTTTAGTTTTATTGGGCTACATCGTTCAAAAATGAAGATGGGAAATATGAGTTAGCTGTAAAATTTGATACAGAAAGATTAATTTTTATAAAAAGATAAAGGCTAGGGATTTTCCTAGCCTTCTTTTAATTTATTATAGATAACGTTCTGCGATAGCTGCATCTCCAGGGTAGTCTTCCTTCTTGCCTTGGACGATTTGGTAGCAATCAGCTCCTTTACCAGCGATAATCACAGCGTCCAGTTCTTGACTTGTAACAGACATAGCAGCCTTGATAGCTTGTTCGCGATCGACAATCTTTTCAACAGGATGATGGATATAGCTACTGATTTCATCTGCAATGGCCATCGGATCTTCATAGTTTGGATCATCAGCTGTTAGAAAGACTTGGATTTCAGGATGTTGATTGAGGAGAAGTCCAAAGTCCTTACGACGGCTTTCTCCCTTGTTTCCAGTTGAACCAAGTACTAAAGCAATCTTTCCAGTTTGATGAGTTTCAACGACAGAGATTAGTTTTTTAAGACTGTCACCATTGTGGGCGTAGTCGATGAAAACTTTTGCGCCATTTTTCTGTGTGAGAACTTCCATACGACCAGGTACGCGAGTAGTCGCAATCCCTTTTTTGATGTCTTCCAGACTAGCACCTAGACGAAGACAAGCAAGTCCAGCAGCGACTGCATTTTCTTGGTTGAAGTGCCCAATCAACTGAATATCATAGTCTCCAGCTAATTTACCAGTAGCTGAGAAGCTAAAGGCTTTGGAGTTTTCAATTTGATTACTTGATTGGCTACCGTAGAAGTCATGGTCTTGGTTCTCAACTTGTTCTTTCAGAACAGAGAAGTGATCCATATCGCTATTAATGACAACTGCTCGGCTATTTTTCATCAAGAGACGCTTGTGATAGAAATAATCTTCAAAGGTCGGATGCTCAATAGGTCCAATATGGTCAGGACTAATGTTGAGGAAGACACCGACATCAAAGGTTAGGCCGTAGACTCGTTTCACCAAGTAGGCTTGGCTGGATACCTCCATAATAAGATGAGTTCTTCCATTATCAACTGCCTGGGCCATCATCTCAAAGAGATCAATACTTTCAGGAGTTGTTAGAGCAGATTTAAAGAAAGTCTTACCGTCCAAAGTCGTGTTCATGGTTGACAACATAGCTGGACGATGTTCTTGATTTAAGATGTTATAAGCAAAGTAAGCTGCCGTTGTTTTTCCTTTAGTTCCAGTGAAAGCAAGAAGTTTTAATTTCTCTTGGGGGTTGCCATAAAACTCCATGGCAATCAAACTCATGGCTTTCTTAATATCGCTAACGACGATAACGGGAATACCGACTTCATAGTCTTGTTCTGCTACATACCAACCAAGACCTTGTGCAATTGCTGAAAGGAGAAATTCTTTTTTGAAGGCTGCTCCTTTGACAAAAAAGAGACTATTTTCTTGAGCTTTTCGGCTATCGTAGCAGATGCTATCAAAAACGACATCATTGTGATAATAATGGTAATGTCCTTGGTCAATAATCTCACGGAAGAGATCGTCTTTCTTTAAAATATCTAATACGGTTTCAATCTTTATCATACTTTCTATTGTAAACTGAAAGTCTGAATTTTACAAGTAACAAGGAAAAGTTTATAATGGAAGATAAGGAACATTTCCTAGTTATTAAAAATGAATGAGGAAGTTATGTCTAACGAAAATAATCATCAGCAGGCCCAGATGTTACGAGGGACTGCCTGGCTAACAGCAAGTAACTTTATCAGTCGCCTCCTCGGGGCTATTTACATTATTCCCTGGTATATCTGGATGGGGACTTATGCTGCAACGGCTAACGGTCTCTTTACCATGGGCTATAATATCTACGCCTGGTTCTTGTTGATTTCGACAGCAGGTATTCCAGTTGCAGTTGCTAAGCAGGTCGCTAAATACAATACCATGCAAGAAGAAGAGCATAGTTTTGCCCTGATTCGAAGTTTCTTGGGCTTTATGACTGTGCTAGGACTTGCCTTTGCCTTGATTTTATACCTCTTTGCACCTTGGTTGGCGGACCTTTCTGGAGTCGGTAAGGACTTAATTCCAATTATGCAAAGTCTAGCATGGGCTGTTTTGATATTCCCGTCTATGAGTGTTATCCGTGGATTTTTCCAAGGGATGAATAATCTTAAACCTTATGCCATGAGTCAAATCGCTGAGCAGGTTATCCGTGTTATTTGGATGCTCTTAGCGACCTTTATCATCATGAAGCTTGGTTCAAAAGATTATCTATCAGCAGTTACCCAATCTACCTTTGCAGCCTTTGTGGGAATGGTAGCTAGTTTTGCCGTCTTACTTTATTTCCTTTATAAAGAAGGGTTACTTCAAAAAGTTTTTGAAACGCGAGATAAGATTGATAGTAAGAGTCTTTTGGTTGATACGATTAAGGAAGCAATTCCATTTATCATAACAGGTTCAGCTATTCAACTTTTCCAAATCTTGGACCAAATGACCTTTATCAATAGCATGAAGTGGTTTACCAACTATAGTAATGAAGATTTGGTTGTCATGTTTTCTTATTTCTCTGCCAATCCTAATAAAATCACCATGATTTTGATTTCCGTAGGAGTATCAATCGGTAGCGTTGGTTTGCCCCTCTTGACCGAGAACTATGTCAAGGGTGATTTACCAGCAGCTTCTCGGTTGGTGCAAGATAGTATTACCATGCTCTTCTTATTCCTACTACCTGCAACGGTTGGAGTAGTCATGGTAGGGGAACCCCTCTATACAGTCTTTTACGGTAAACCTGATAGTTTGGCTTTGGGATTGTTTGTCTTTGCAGTCTTGCAGTCAACAATCCTAGGTTTGTACATGGTCTTGTCTCCAATGCTTCAGGCTATGTTCCGTAACCGTAAGGCAGTTCTATATTTTATCTATGGTTCGCTTGCTAAGATCGTTTTACAACTACCATCAATAGCGATTTTCCACAGTTATGGACCATTAATTTCAACGACCATCGGTCTCATCATCCCAATTGTTTTAATGTACCGTGAAATCTGTCAGATTACAGGTGCTCGCCGAAAGATTATCTTGAAGAGAACAATCTTAGTCACTATTTTAACTTTAGTCATGTTTATTCTGGTTGGATTCTTGCAATGGATTATCGGCTTTGTCTTCCAACCAACTGGACGCTTCTGGAGTTTCATCTATGTCGCTCTAATCGGTGTAATAGGTGGTGGGCTCTATGGAGTCATGAGTCTATATACTCGACTCTTGGATAAGGTTATTGGTCAGGCAAAAAAGCGGACCAGTTACGACGCGCTTAAAAATTATCATAATATTTAATAAATAAAACGAACGATTTGAACTTTTTACGTAAAAAGGTCTAAATTGTTCTTTTTTTCTTGAAAAAATACAAAAAAATATAAAAAAATGTAGAAAAAAATAAATTTTTTTAGAGCATAAGACTTGACTAAAAAACAATAGCTGTATAATGATACAAAAATTTAAATTTGGAGGTTCTGTTTATGAAAAAGTCTAAGGCAAAATATCTGACGCTAGCAGGCGTTGCCCTAAGTGCCGGTCTGCTATTGGCGGCTTGTAGCAACTCAGCTAGTTCTACAAAGACATATAATTATGTATATGGTAATGACCCCTCAAGTCTGAACTATCTCCTAGAAAACCGTGCAACAACAGGTGATGTTGTGACAAACTTGGTTGATGGTTTGATGGAAAATGATCAATACGGGAACTACATTCCTTCATTGGCAGAAGATTGGACTGTTTCCAAAGATGGTTTGACTTATACTTACAAACTTCGTAAGGACGCCAAATGGTATACAGCAGATGGTGAAGAGTATGCACCTGTAACAGCACAAGATTTTGTGACAGGATTGAAGTATGCTGCGGATAAAAATTCAGAAGCCTTGTATTTAGTGCAAGATTCTGTTGCTGGTCTGGCTGACTACGTTAGCGGGAAAACAACAGACTTTTCAACAGTTGGAGTTAAGGCTATTGATGACCAGACTGTTCAATATACTTTGACTCAACCAGAACCTTATTGGAATTCAAAAACAACTGCAACTATTCTGTTTCCAGTAAATGCAGACTTCTTGAACTCAAAAGGGGATGATTTTGGTAAGGTGGATCCAGCAAATATCTTGTATAATGGTCCATTCATCCTCAAATCATTCACATCTAAATCTGTACTTGAATACAAGAAAAATCCAAACTATTGGGATGCAAAAAATGTATTTGTAGATGATGTCAAGTTGACTTACTATGATGGAAGCGACCAAGATGCGCTTGTTCGTAACTTTAGCGAAGGTGTCTATAGTTTTGCCCGTCTCTATCCAAATAGTTCAAGTTTTGCAGGTGTGCAAGAGAAATACAAGGATAATATTATCTACAGTATGCAAACTGCGACTTCTTTCTACTTTAACTTTAACTTAGATAGAAAATCTTATAACCACACATCAAAAACGACAGACGCTGAAAAGACAGCTCAACAAGAAGCAGTTTTAAACAAATCATTCCGTCAAGCCATTAACTTTGCCTATGACCGTAAAGCTTATGGGGCTCAGTCACAAGGGGAAGAGGGAGCAACTAAGATTATCAGAAACTTGCTCGTTCCGCCTTCATTTGTAACTCTTGATGGTAAAGATTTTGGTGATGTTGTCGCTTCTAAGATGGTTAACTACGGCCAAGTATGGCAAAATGTGAACTTTGCGGATGCACAAGATGCCTATTATAATGCTGATAAGGCCAAAGAAGCTTTTGCACAAGCCAAGAAAGAATTGGAAGCTAAAGGAGTACAATTCCCTATTCATCTAGACTTGCCAGTAGACCAATCATATAAGAAGGGTGTCCAAGAGGCAAGTTCCTTCAAACAATCTATCGAGTCCGTCTTGGGTGCAGATAATGTCGTCATCGATATTCAAATGCTGACTACAGAAGAAATGGATGGCATTGGTTATCTTGCTAACACAGCTGCCCAAAAAGATTATGACCTCTACAATGGTGGTTGGAGCCCTGACTACCAGGATCCATCAACTTATCTTGATACACTTAACCTTACAAATGGTGGTTCATTGCAAAACCTTGGCTTAGAACCTGGTGAAAGTAATGCTAAAGCAACTGCGGTTGGCTTGGATACCTACACTAAGATGCTAGAAGAAGCCAATGCTGAACAAGATTTGACCAAACGTTATGACAAATACGCTGAAGCACAAGCTTGGTTGGTGGATAGCTCTCTCACACTTCCAAACGTATCTCTTGGTGGAACACCAGGAATCAGAAAAACAGTTCCATTCTCTGCTGCTTTCTCTCAAGCTGGTAACAAGGGTGTTGAATCATATAAATACGTTAAGTTGCAAGATAAGATTGTCACAACAGCTGAATATGAAGAAGCTAGACAAAAATGGCTGAAAGAAAAAGAAGAATCTAATAAAAAAGCCCAAGAAGAATTAGCAAAACACGTTAAATAATCAGTCTATTCAACAGGAAAAACGATAGTTTCTCAGGAAGCTATCGTTTTTGTATAGTTTGAAACTATAACTAGCTCTTGAAAACAAGAAAACGAAGGATCCAAAATAAGTGGTACAATAGTTACTATAGATTTGGAGGTAAAGTATGAGCAAATCATTTCATATCAACACAATTTTAGCACAAGCAGGGATCAAGTCTGATGAAGCAACAGGTGCTTTGGTGACACCAATCCACTTTTCAACGACTTATCAGCACCCAGAATTTGGTCAATCAACGGGATTTGACTATACCCGCACAAAAAATCCAACTCGTAGCAAGGCAGAGGAAGTCTTAGCAGCTATTGAATCAGCCAACTATGCTCTAGCGACTAGTTCAGGTATGTCTGCGATTGTGTTGGCCTTTAGTGTCTTTCCAGTAGGAAGCAAGGTTTTGGCTGTCCGTGACCTTTACGGTGGTTCTTTCCGCTGGTTCAATCAAGTGGAACAGGAAGGACGTTTCCACTTTACCTATGCAAACACAGAAGAAGAGCTAATTGCTGAGCTAGAAAAGGATGTGGATGTACTTTATATTGAAACACCAACCAACCCTTTGATGTTGGAATTTGATATCGAAAAATTGTCAACATTAGCTCATGCTAAGGGTGCTAAAGTTGTCGTGGACAATACCTTCTACAGTCCTATCTACCAACGTCCAATTGAAGACGGGGCAGATATCGTCCTTCATTCAGCGACAAAATACCTTGCAGGGCATAATGATGTTCTAGCTGGTGTAGTTGTGACAGATAATGCTGATTTATACGAAAAACTCTTTTACAATCTCAACACTACAGGTGCTGTTTTGTCACCATTTGATAGTTATCAATTGATTCGTGGTCTTAAAACCTTGTCACTTCGTATGGAGCGCTCAACAGCTAATGCTCAAGAGATTGTAGCCTTTTTGGAACAATCACCTGCTGTCAAAGAAGTTTTGTATACAGGTCGTGGGGGGATGATTTCCTTTAAAGTGGCTGATGAGAAGCGAATTCCTCATATCTTAAACACCTTGAAAGTGTTCTCTTTTGCTGAAAGTCTGGGTGGTGTAGAAAGTCTGATTACTTACCCAACAACTCAAACCCATGCAGATATTCCTGCAGAGGTTCGTCATTCTTATGGATTGACAGATGACCTCTTACGCTTGTCTATTGGTATTGAGGATGTTAGAGATTTGATTGAAGACTTGCGTCAAGCCTTGGAAGGATGATAAAACTATGGGAAAATATGATTTTACGACCTTGCCCAATCGTTTTGGACATCATACCTACAAATGGAAAGAAGCAGAGACTGACCGTCAAGTATTGCCAGCCTGGATCGCTGATATGGACTTTGAAGTCTTACCTGAGATTCGTCAGACAGTCCATGACTATGCTGAGCAATTAGTTTATGGCTATACCTATGCTAGTGATGGATTGATTGAAGCTGTTCAAAATTGGGAGGAAAAGCAGCATGGTTATCGCTTTGATAAGGATGCCCTAGTCTTTATCGAGGGAGTGGTACCTGCCATTTCAACAGCTATTCAAGCCTTCACCAAAGAAGGCCAAGCAGTGCTCATTAACACACCAGTTTATCCTCCTTTTGCTCGCAGCATTAAGCTCAATAATCGTAGACTAATCACCAACTCTCTAGTAGAAAAAGACGGACTTTTTGAGATTGATTTTGATCAATTAGAGAAAGATTTTGTCGAAGAGGATGTGAAACTCTACGTTCTCTGCAATCCTCATAATCCTGGTGGACGTGTTTGGGAAAAAGAGGTTTTGGAGAAGATTGGACAACTTTGTCAAAAACATGGAGTTTTGTTGGTATCTGATGAGATCCACCAAGACTTAGCCTTGTTTGGACATAAACACCAGTCATTCAATACAGTAAATGAAGCCTTCAAAGAATTTTCACTAATTTTAAGCAGTGCTACCAAAACTTTCAACATTGCAGGAACTAAGAATTCTTACGCTATTATCGAGAATCCTAAGTTAAGAGTGGCTTTCCAAAAACGCCAGCTTGCTAATAATCAACATGAAATTTCGGGATTAGGATACTTAGCGACAGAAACAGCTTATCGCTATGGGGAGGATTGGTTAGCAGAACTCAAAGAACTGATTGAAAAACACATCATTTATGTAGTCGATTTGTTTGGTAAAGAAACTAAAATCAAGGTCATGAAACCTCAAGGGACCTATCTCATTTGGCTTGATTTTTCAGCCTATGATATTAGTGATGAAGAACTAAGAAAAGTCTTAAGAGACGAAGCCAAGGTTATCCTGAACAGAGGCTTGGACTTTGGTGAAGAAGGAGCCCTTCACGCTCGCTTGAATGTAGCCATGCCGACATCTGTGTTGGAAAAAGTTTGCCAACGAATCATTGCCACTTTTTTTCAAATTATTAAAAACCTAGCCTTTTAGGAGAAAAGTACTCCTAGAAGGCTATTTTCATAGGCGAAAATATGGTATAATTAAGGGATAAAGTAAAGGGGAAACTATGGCTAAATTGATTCCAGGAAAGCTTCGAATGGAGGGAGTAGAACTCTACGAAACTGGTCAGATTGAAATCATCAAAGAACAAGAGCATCGTATCTATGCGCGTGTAGCGGATGAAGAAATTCGCTATAGTTTGGATGACGATTTGATTTTTTGTACCTGTTCTTTTTTCAAAAAAAGAGGTTACTGTGTTCATTTAGCGGCATTGGAATATTACCTAAAAAATGACCAACTAGGACAAAAAATTTTACTTAATCTGGAGGCTAATCAGGAAGAGAAGGAGACTGTTGAGACGCAAGTGACTTTTGGAGGAGAATTCTTAAAGTCTATCCAAATGCCATGTCAATCCAACATTTATCAGCTTTCTGCACAGGGTCAGGTAGAAGCAGGAACTAATCGTATTATCTGGACCTTAAGAATTGGTCTTTCTCAGCAAGAAAAGTTTTATGTGATTAGGGATATCCCTCTTTTCTTAAAAGTCATAGAGCTTTCAAAACCTTACATGATAGGAAAACATTACGAGTCTTCATTAAGACTTGAACAATTTGATAAAGCCAGCCAAGAAGTTTTGAGTTTCTTGCTAGGCTTGATTGAGGAGAAAACAGACAATCCTACTTTTTTCCAAAATCAAGGGCGACATCTCTATTTCCCTAAGACTTTTTTTGAGCAAGGTGTCAGTCTTCTGATGGGCTTAGATGTATTCCAATTTGATCACCAGCTTACAACATATCATCATCTTCTTTTCCAAGATTTTGATGGTCAAGCAGGTTTGTTTTCTTTTGAGATTAAAGAACAATCCAACTATTATGAGATGGAAATCCTCGAACGGACAGGGGTCAATGTCTTTTATGGGGGACAAGTCTTATTCTCTAAAGGCAATTTTTACCTGATGACGAAAAAACAGGCTAGTTTATTAGATGCGCTTAGAAAAGTTCCTTTAGATTATAGTGGCAGGAAAATCTTGCAGTTTGATAGTAGCGTTCGAGATCTCTTAGCTTCGACTCTGTTCCAGTTTAAAGAACTCGGAAAAGTAGAGGCACCTGAGTCTCTTAAAATCCAATCTTTTCGTCCCTCTTTCTACATGGAACGAGAAGAGGACGGATCTATTCGTTTAGATATGCAGTTCCAATATGAAACTTGCTTAGTAACTACTCGAAATGAACTAGATAATCTCCCTTTTGCGAGTGATATTCAACTAGAAAAACAGATTTTTCAGTTGGCTTTATCTGCTGGATTTGAAGCAGATTTTCGTTCATGGCGTCAGAGTTTGAAAGCCGAAGCAGTCCATACGTTCTTTCAGGAAGTATTACCAGCCTTTGAAGCACTAGGAGAATTAAAGATTTCTGAGAGCTTGCAAAATCTTTATCAGGTTCAGAAACCTCAAATTCATATCTCATCCAAGGGGAGTCTTTTAGAAATTCAATTTGATTTTCAAGATATAGATCAAGAAGAAATCAATCGAGCAATGAAGGCTCTGGTTGAAAAGCAAGATTATTATATTTCTTCCACTAACCAGGTTTATTATTTCGACGAAGAGACCAAACGTATCCGTCAGGATTTGGATGATTTGGGAATGGAAGAGATAGAGAGTGATTCTTTCCATGCACGGAAATCTTTGGCTTATACCCTTTCTCATCTTTTTAAGGATCAAGACCAAGTAACATTTACCGAAGAATTTCGTCATTTGGCCCATCGATTTGACGCATCCAGAGGATTTTCCGATGACAGCTCTGAATATCAAAGCTGATCTCAGAGATTATCAGAAAAAGGGGATTCAATGGCTTCAAATGCTTCACCATTATGGATTTGGTGGGATTTTAGCGGATGATATGGGACTTGGTAAGACCTTGCAAGCTATTGCCTTTCTGAGTAGCCAGCTTCAGGAGAACAGCCGTGTCTTGATTCTTGCTCCATCGGGTCTCATCTATAATTGGGCCGATGAGTTTCAAAAATTTGCACCAAATTTGGATGTAGTTGTTGTGCATGGATTGAAGCCTTATCGCGAGACTATTTTAGCAGAAAAACATCAGATTTATGTGACTAGTTATGCTATTTTCAGGCAAGATAGCGAGATTTATCAGGATTTATCTTTTGACTTTCTATTTCTAGATGAAGCCCAGGTGATGAAAAATGCCCAGACTAAAATTGCGAAAACGTTGAGAAAGTTTGTGGTACCATCAGTTTTTGCTCTATCTGGAACACCGATTGAAAATAACATTGGCGAATTGTGGTCTATTTTTCAAATAGTCTTGCCAGGACTTTTACCAGCAAAAAAAGCCTTTATGAAATTACCGGCTGAGAGAGTGGCTCAGTTTATCAAACCATTTGTCATGCGTCGTAAAAAAGAAGAAGTCCTAACTGAATTGCCTGACCTGATAGAAGTCGTTTATAAAAATGAACTGGAAGATCAGCAAAAGGCCATCTATCTAGCTCAACTTCAACAGATGCAAGAACGTATAGAGCATGTGACAGTTGCAGAATTTCAACGAAATCGTGTCGAAATTTTAACAGGTCTCATGCGTCTCCGCCAGATTTGTGATACTCCAGCCTTATTTATGGAGGATTACAAGGGAGATAGTGGGAAGCTGGATAGTTTACGAGATTTGCTGAGTCAGATTGCTGAAGGAAATCATCGTGTACTTATCTTCTCTCAATTTAGGGGAATGTTGGACCGAATAGAAGAGGAGTTGCCACAGCTTGGCTTGACATCTTTTAAAATTACAGGTTCAACTCCTTCACAGGACCGCCAAGAAATGACCAAGGCCTTTAACCAAGGAGAGCGCGATGTATTTTTGATTTCTCTAAAAGCTGGTGGAGTTGGTCTCAATCTTACTGGTGCGGACACAGTTATTTTGGTCGACCTATGGTGGAATCCAGCAGTTGAATCGCAGGCTATTGGTAGGGCTCATCGTATGGGACAAGAACAAGCTGTTGAAGTATATCGCCTAGTAACTCGAGGAACAATTGAAGAGAAGATTCAAGAGCTACAAGAGCAGAAAAGAAATCTGGTCTCAGAAGTTTTGGACGGAACAGAGTCTCGTGGAAGTCTGACACTTTCTGAAATTCAAGAAATATTAGGAATTTCTGAAGCCAAGACTTGAAAAATCAAGACTTTACGCTATAATGGAGTATTGAAAGGAAATAAAAATGAAGCTAGAACGATTTCCAATAGTGTCAGATGATGAGATCATGCTGACAGAGATGCCATTTATGAATTTATATGATGAGTCGGATTTGATTAGTAATATTAAAGGGGACTACCAGGACAAAAAAACTACTTGGAATGGTCACCAATTACTACTGAAAAAAAGTCACCGACTAAGGCGCCAGAGAAACTGACTGAACACAAGGAAAAATCCTATGCTGAACTTGCTCGTGAAGAAGCCAGAGCTGATTTGAAACGAAAACGTTCAGCAAAAGTATTTGACCCAAGATGTTAGTTTTACAAAACGCTATAAATCTTCAAATAATTTAGTAAGACAAGTAAACCAGCCAACAGCTCCTTTTCCAAAAAGGAAAAATCCAGGTGAGCTTACTAAATATAGTGACAAACTCAAACAAAGCCATTATATTTTTGGCTGAAAGTAGCTCCACAGATGCAACAAACAAGTAAAGAAGAGCATCTCGGACCAAAAGAAAAAATAATTATGATTTTCTAAAGAAAAGCCAGATTTATAACAAAAAGAAAATCAATCAGAAAAAGAACGTAAAATTGCTCAAGAGTTGAAACTTGACAAATATGACAGAGTAAAGGGGAAAAAGATGGCAAAAACCTATCATTTTATCGGAATTAAAGGATCAGGAATGAGTGCCTTGGCTTTGATGTTGCACCAAATGGGGCATAAGGTCCAAGGATCTGATGTTGAAAAATATTACTTTACCCAACGTGGATTAGAGCAAGCAGGTATTAAAATTTTACCTTTCGATGAGAAAAATCTTCAAGGTGATTTAGAAATTATCGCTGGGAATGCCTTTCGTCCAGATAACAACGTTGAAATCGCCTATGCAGACAAGAATGGGCTAAGCTACAAACGTTATCATGAGTTTCTTGGTAGCTTTATGCGTGACTTTATCAGCATGGGGGTTGCTGGTGCACACGGTAAGACCTCAACAACTGGGATGCTTTCTCACGTCTTGTCACACATTACTGATACTAGCTATCTAATTGGAGATGGTACAGGTCGTGGCTCTGAAAATGCCAAGTATTTTGTATTTGAATCAGACGAGTATGAACGCCACTTTATGCCATATCACCCAGAGTACTCTATCATTACTAATATCGACTTTGACCACCCTGACTATTTTACAAGTTTAGAGGATGTCTTCAACGCCTTCAATGATTATGCGAAACAAATCAGCAAAGGTTTGTTTGTCTATGGTGAAGATCCAGAGTTGCGTAAGATTACGTCTGATGCTCCAATCTATTATTATGGCTTTGAAGCAGAGGGCAATGACTTTGTAGCTAGCGAACTTCTACGTTCTACGACAGGGTCAACTTTTACAGTTCACTTCCGTGGTCAAGAATTGGGTCAATTCCACATTCCAACTTTTGGTCGCCACAATATCATGAATGCAACAGCAGTGATTGGTTTACTTTATACTGCTGGTTTTGACTTGAATCTAGTGCGTGAACACTTGAAGACTTTTGGTGGAGTGAAACGTCGCTTTACAGAAAAGATTGTCAATGATACTGTTATTATCGATGATTTTGCTCACCATCCAACTGAAATTGTAGCGACTCTTGACGCAGCACGTCAGAAATACCCAAGTAAAGAAATTGTTGCTATCTTCCAACCACATACCTTTACTCGTACAATTGCCTTGTTGGATGATTTTGCCCAAGCCTTGAATCAAGCAGATGCAGTTTACCTCGCACAAATCTACGGATCAGCTCGTGAAGTTGACCATGGAGATGTCAAGGTTGAAGATTTGGCAAACAAGATTCATAAAAAACATCAAGTCATCACTGTTGAAAATGTATCTCCTCTCCTAGACCATGATAATGCTGTCTATGTCTTCATGGGAGCTGGCGATATCCAAACCTACGAATATTCATTTGAACGTCTTTTGTCTAATTTGACAAGCAATGTTCAGTAAGGAAAAATATGGAGTTTTCAATCAACATCAGGGAAGCTCAGTTTTCAGATATTGAGCAAATTTGTTTGATACAAGAGAGTAGCCAGAATTCCCAAGATATATTGACTCGAGAAATATTAGAAGAACGTATCCGCAATTTTGCGGATACGTTTCTCTTAGCTAGTCTGAATGAGCAAGGGATTGCTTATATCTCAGCGACGATTCTCACGAACGACTCTTTAGACAAATGGATAGTAACTATTAGTAAGGAAGGTTTTAGGCGAGATAACTCAATCATCCTTGAAGAGATATCCGTACATCCAGACTTTCAGAAACAAGGTTTTGGAACCTTGTTACTTGCAAGTCTTAAGGAAGTTGCCTGTCAGAAAAATAGTCCAGCTATTTATTTGCTCTGTAAAGATGAGTTGCTTTCCTACTTTGAAATGAATGGGTTTCTGGAACAAGGAATTGTAGAAGGGAAAGGAGCAGTGAAGTTGCCTTTCTTATGTGTTGGAGAAATCCTTTTTACTAGGAGGAATTATGATTATTCGACAAGCTAGACTTAGTGACTTAGATCGTATTTTGGAAATTGAATTAGAGAATTTCTCAATTGAAGAAGCCATACCTCGCTCTGTTTTTGAAGCACATTTAAAGGAGATTAAAACTAGTTTTTTAGTTGCAGAAAAAGAAGGTGAGATTCTCGGTTATATTGAAGGTCCAGTAGTCCCTCATCGCTATTTGCAGGACCAATCCTTTACAGAAGAAATAGAAGACCACAGTCATCAAGAAGGTGGGTATATATCTGTGACATGTCTGTCTGTTGCAAAGAAGGCTCAATCCTTTGGGCTTGGAAGAAAACTCTTAACTGCCTTAAAGGAGGTGGCTCTCAAGCATGAACGTGAGGGGATCAATCTGACCTGCCACGACTACCTCATTGAATACTATGAAAAGCATGGTTTTGTGAATGAAGGCAAGTCTAAGTCTCAATTTGCTGGAGAAGAATGGTATGACATGGTCTGGGAAAATAGGAATTAGAGGGGAGAAAGGCTTATAAGGTTGCTTTTCTCTAGTTTTTAAGATATAATATTAAGGATTATCAACAAGGAGGTAAATACCTTTGAGCGAAAAATTCAAATGAAGAAGAAAAGTTAAGTTTTAAAGAGCAAATTTTACGCGATTTAGAACGACTTAAAAAGAGAGGCCAACGAAGCCGAACAAACTGATGATCTTTTTTTCAGCTTTAGAAGATTCTTCTAAATCAACTCCAGAAAAAAGAACCAAGTATTTCTGAAGAAGAGTTAATTGCAAAAACAGTTTCAACTGTGGACCAATTGATTGATAATGCACCAGTTGTCCCTCCGCGTCCAACTGTTACAGAAGAAACTGCAGAAGAGGTAGTTGAGTCACCTCAAACAATCTCTGAAAAAGAAGAAAAATACTCGATTCCAACTAGGGTTTCAGTTTCTTACCAAACTCAAGATGCTTCTCCCGATGAAGATAAAGCAGTAAGCTTTGCCTCAAGCAAAGAAGAGTTTACAAATGAAAATCATGCTGAAGATAAATCTGAAGCGGCAGAACTTCCTAGAAGAAGTCGTAGAGAATCTGTAAAACCAATTAAGAAAAAGAAAAAATCTCGCTTAAAAGGATGTTTAGTAACAACGTTGGTACTATTGATTCTATTTGGTGCTGGTGGATTCTTTGGCCTTAGTTATGCTAAATCAGCCCTACAACCTGTAGACCCAAATTCAAAACAATATGTGAGAGTTCAAATTCCAGATGGAGCCAATACACAACAAATTGGTTCAGCTTTGGAAAAATCTGGAGTCATTAAAAATGGTTTGGTCTTTACAGTATATGCCAAGTATAAAAACTACACTGAATTGAAGTCTGGTTATTACAACTTGCAAAAGAGCATGAGTGTTGAGGATGTGATTAAAGAATTACAAAAGGGTGGAACACCTGAACCTCAAGAAGTTACTCTTGCAGAATTAACGATTCCTGAAGGTTATACTTTGGAACAGATTGCTCATACTGTTGGTCAACTTCAAGGTGAATTTAAAGAGCCTATGACAGCAGAAGCTTTCATGGCTAAGGTCCAAGATGAGACCTTTATTGCCCAAGAGGTTGCCAAATATCCAAACTTACTTGAAAGCTTACCAGCTAAAGATAGCGGTGTCCGTTATCGCTTAGAAGGATATCTTTTCCCTGCAACATATGCTATCAAAGAAAGCACTACAATTGAAAGCTTAATTGATAACATGCTTGCAGCTATGGACAAGAACCTATCTCCACATTATGCGGCTATCAAGGAAAAGAACTTAACTGTTAATGAGCTCTTGACAATTGCATCACTTGTTGAGAAAGAAGGAGCAAAAACAGAGGATCGTAAGTTGATTGCTGGAATTTTCTACAATCGCTTGAATCAAAATATGCCTCTTCAAAGTAATATTGCTATCCTTTATGCAGAAGGTAAACTTGGTCAAAACATCAGTCTTGCTGATGATGCAGCTATTGATACTTCAATTGATTCACCATATAATGTTTATACAAAAGTAGGTCTTATGCCTGGACCGGTTGATAGTCCAAGCTTAGATGCTATCGAATCAAGTATCAATCAAACAAAGAGTGATTATCTCTACTTTGTGGCCAATGTTCAAGATGGTAAAGTTTACTATGCAACAACACGAGAAGAACATGACCGTAACGTTCAAGAACATATCAATAGTAAATTACATCAATCAAATAGCACAAACTAAAAATTATGTGGTTTTCACATAATTTTGCTTTTAAAAAAGTAAAATATATTTAAAAATTAAAAAGAAAGTTGAGAAAAAAATGGTAGAAAAACTTATCCAATGACATTGGAAGAAAAAGGAAAAAAACTAGAAAAAGAATTAGAAGAATTAAAATTAGTGCGTCGTCCTGAAGTCGTAGAACGTATCAAGATTGCTCGTTCATACGGTGATTTGTCCGAAAAATAGTGAGTATGAAGCAGCTAAGGATGAACAAGCCTTTGTTGAAGGACAAATCTCAAGCTTGGAGACAAAAATTCGTTATGCAGAAATCGTTAATAGCGATGCAGTTGCTCAAGATGAAGTTGCTATTGGAAAAAAACTGTAACCATCCAAGAAGTTGGAGAAGACGAAGAGGAAGTTTACATTATCGTTGGTTCAGCTGGTGCAGACGCTTTTGCAGGTAAAAGTATCAAATGAAAGCCCAATTGGTCAAGCCTTTGATTGGTAAGAAAAACAGGTGATATTGCTACAATCGAAACACCTGCTGGAAGCTATGATGTTAAAGATTTTAAAAGTTGAAAAAAACAGTTTAATAGGATAGAAAAGAAGGAGTAGATACAGGAAAGCGCTTTCTATCACTCCTTTTTCTTCATTCTAAAAACTTGAGGAGACTAGATGAATTCAGAAAATAAACATAAAAAAAGAAAAAGTAAAATGGAGCGTGGATTAACAATCGCCACGTTCAGGTTATGGCCATTGCAGGAACAATCGGGACTGGACTATTTTTTTGGGAGCTGGTCGCTCTATCAGTTTAACGGGACCGTCAATTGTACTTGGTCTATATGATTACGGGTGGTTTTATGTATCTCATGATGCGAGCTATCGGAGAGATGTTGTACCAGGATCCCAGAGCAACATACCTTTATCAATTTTATTACTCGTTATCTAGGTAAGGGCTGGGGCTATTTCTCAGTTTGGTCTTATTGGTTATCGGTGATCTTTATCGGAATGGCTGAAATAACAGCCATCTCTCACTATGTTCAGTTTTTGGTTTCCATCCTGGCCATCTTGGTTGATTCAGGTTGTTTTTCTAACAATTTTAGGACTGGTCAATCTGATTGCTGTTAAAAATCTTTGGTGAAGTAGAATTTTGGTTTGCTATGATTAAAAATCGTGGCTATTCTTGCCATGATTGCGACAGGTGTTTTTATGGTTTTGACCGGCTTTTGAAACTCCTTATGGTTCAGCAAGCCTGACAAATATCAGTGAGCATTTCTCCTTTTTCCCAAATGGTGGTATGAACTTTGTCATGGCCTTCCAGATGGTTTTCTTTTGCCTACTTGATGATTGAATTTATCGGTGTTACTACATCTGAAACCAAGGATCCAAGAAAAGTATTGCCTAAGGCTGTTAAGGAAATTCCTTTTGCGAATTATCTTTTTCTACGGTGGAGCTCTCTTAGCTATCATGTCTATTATTCCTTGGCGTGAGCTTTCTGCAGCAGATTCACCATTTGTAACGGTATTTGAACTTGTTGGTCTTAAGTGGGCGGCTGCTTTGATTAACTTTGTTGTCTTGACTTCAGCAGCGTCAGCCTTGAATTCAACCCTTTACTCAACAGGTCGTCACTTGTACCAAATTGCCCATGATTCACCAAATCGTTTCTTGAAAAGCTATTAAGGCAGATACACTCTCACGCCACAACGTTCCTCAGAATGCTATCATTGCTTCTGCCGTATTGATTGGTTTTGCAGCCTTCATCAATGTCCTTCCAGGCGTATCAGATGCCTTTGCTTTGATTACAGCTTCTTCATCAGGTGTTTATATCGCCATCTACATCTTGATCATGGTAGCCCATCTCAAAGTATCGTAAGTCTAAAGACTTTATGGCAGATGGCTATCTCATGCCTCAATATCGTTTGCTAAATCCTTTAACTATGCTCTTCTTTATCTTTGTATTTGGAACACTCTTCTTACAAGAGTCAACTGTAATGGGAGCTAGAGGTTCAGCAATCTGGATTGTTGCTTTTGGGATTTACAGCCAATGGAAGTTTAGAAAATAAGTCAGAAGCTCATCAACTCAGGTTGGTGAGTTTTTCTAGTTTGACAGTTCTTTAAAAATAGGAATATAATCAAGGCGTAAGTGTCTTTCGAGGAGGGTTTGATGCACATTAGATTGGAGAATACAGAGTCTCAGAAAGCACAAGAAATAGGGAATTTGATTCGCTCTTATAATCGTTCTATAAGGGAAACTGCTGAAAGTGAGCCACTTAATCTTTATATCGAAGATGAACAAGGTCAACTCCTAGCTGGCTTAGTAGCAGAGACTTTCGGGAATTGGTTAGAAATTGAGTATTTGTTTGTGAAGGAGGACTTGCGAGGACAAGGAATTGGCTCCCAACTATTGCAGCGAGCAGAAAGTGAAGCTAAGAAGAGAAATTGTCGCTATGCTTTTTGTGAATACGTATCAGTTTCAAGCGCCAGCCTTCTATCAGAAACATGATTACCAGGAAGTCTTTACCTTAAAAGACTATCCCTGCACTGGACAAAGGCACTATTATCAAAAAGATTTATAAACAGACATTGGACGCTTAAAGAGATTGTTCACATAATGATGGAGGTAGGTTGATGGATATCATACTGGATATGGGTAATGTTCTACTGGAATGGAACAAGGATAAGATTTTGAAAGCTGTAGCTAAAACCCAGAAAAGATTATCTGATATTAGACAAGGCTATTTTTCCAGTCGGGGCTATGGGAAAGATTGGACCTGGGGACCTTGACTCGAGAAGAATTGGTTGATAAGGTTCTTTCCCTATTAGGAGATTGCTATCAGAAAAAGGTTGAAGAAGTCATTTGGAACTGGCCTGCCTATATCGATATTTACACGGAAGTCTTTCCGCTTCTTGCACGTTTAAAGGAAAAAGGCCATCGTATTTTTGTCCTATCTAATACCTCACCAGTTTTTTATGAATTATTGAAAGATCAACTAGCACCTCTAGAAAAGATTTTAGATGGGTTTGTTCTTTCCTGTGATATTAAGGCTATCAAACCTGATCGAAAAATGTTTGAAGAAATCCTCCGTAAATACGAGTTGGATCCTTCAAATTGTATTTTTCTAGATGATGTAAAAGATAATACCAACATGGCTGAAAGTTTAGGCATCAAAGCCTATCAAGTAAAACAGAGAAGTGACGTTGTAGATATTTTGAAAAAATTTGAATAAGCTGAAAACTCTCTATCATTTAGTTGGTAGAGAATTTTTGTTAAAAAAATCGCACAAAATGACAGATATATATTGCATAATGTAAAATATATGATATAATAAAGTTGAAAAAGAAGCGCGACTTTTAAAAATTAAGGAGGAGGTTACAAGTGGCTAAGAATTTAAAAATTAAAACTAGCTCGAGTGGAGCTTGATATGACACAAGGTGACTTTGGCAGAAGCTGTCGGGTGTTACTAGCCAGACTATCGGCTTGATAGAAGCTGGAAAAGTACAATCCTCGCTTTCGCTTTGCCAGTCTATTTGCAGATGCTTAGGGCAAAAACTTTAGATCAATTATTTTGGGAGGAAGAAGATGAAAAAAATAGATTTTATTATTATCAATTATTAGACGAAAGAGAAGAACAACTGATGAATAAAGCTAGTGCAGAGAGTTTTTCATATCTCTATCGGATTGTTGTTTCTAGCTTATTTCATAGCAGTGTTAGCACCAAGCCTTTTTAATCCAAGCATGCTTCTCGTTATTATTATCATAGGGACTTTTTACTTTTATCAATCGTGCTCGCAAAAGTCTCGGGTGTGACCTACTATAGTCGTTTTCATTTTACAATTTTAGGATGTCTGTTATTAACTCTAGTGATTACAGCTACCTTGATGCTACAGAAACTACCAGTTCAATATCGAAATTTATCAGCACAATCCCTCTACATCTTAAATACATTTTCTGCTTGGGTATTTACCTATATCTTTTATCTTCCTTGGGTCTTTATTGGAAACTTAGGTTTGAAAAAGTTATGGTGAATGGGCTCAGAAGAAGTATGAAAAAGATATGGATGAGCTCGAGAGCATGGAATAGCTTGTTAGCTTTTTTTATCAATATCGAGAAAAATGTGTTATAATAGTACTAATTTATGAGAAAAAGAAGAAACATTTTCATCTTTTTTTACAAATAGGGAAGAAGGACAGTATATGTACCCAGATGATAGTTTAACTTTGCACACTGATTTGTATCAGATTAACATGATGCAGGTTTACTTTCGACCAAGGCATTCATAACAAGAAAGCAGTTTTTTTGAAGTTTATTTCCGCCAACAACCTTTTAAAAAACGGTTATGCTGTATTTTGCAGGTTTGGAACGAATTGTGAAACTACCTAGAAAAACTTTGCGTTTTCTCAGATAGCGATATTGCTTATTTGGAATCACTTGGTTATCATGGTGCCTTCTTGGAATATCTCCGTAATCTCAAAGTTGGAATTGACTGTACGTTCTGCTCAAGAAGGGGACTTGGTATTTGCCAATGAACCGATTGTTCAAGTGGAAGGGGCCTTTGGCTCAGTGTCAATTGGTTGAAACAGCTCTCTTGAACATCGTCAACTTTCAAACCTTGATTGCGACTAAGGCAGCTCGTATTCGTTCAGTCATTGATGATGAACCTTTGATGGAGTTCGGAACACGTCGTGCGCAAGAAATGGATGCAGCTATCTGGGGAACTCGTGCGGCTGTTATTGGTGGTGCTAATGGAACTAGTAATGTACGTGCAGGGTAAGCTCTTTGGTATTCCGGTTTTAGGGACTCATGCCCATGCTTTTAGTACAAGTTTATGGGAATGATTATCAGGCTTTCAAGGCTTATGCCTCAACTCACAAAAACTGTGTCTTCCTAGTGGATACCTACGATACTCTTCGCATCGGTGTTCCAGCAGCGATTCAGGTTGCGCGTGAACTTGGTGACAAGATTAATTTCCTTGGTGTTCGTATTGACTCTGGAGATATGGCCTATATCTCTAAAAAAAGTTCGTCAACAACTGGATGAAGCAGGATTTACGGATGCTAAGATCTATGCATCCAATGATCTTGATGAAAAATACCATCCTTAACCTCAAGATGCAAAAAAAGCTAAGATTGACGTCTGGGGTGTAGGGTACTAAACTCATCACTGCTTATGACCAACCAGCACTTGGAGCAGTTTACAAAGGTTGTTGCTATTGAAGACGAGAATGGTCATATGCGCAATACCATCAAACTTTCAAATAATGCAGAGAAAGTTTCAACACCAGGTAAGAAACAAGTTTGGCGCATCACCAGTCGTGAAAAAGGCAAGTCAGAAGGTGACTATATTACCTATGATGGTGTCGATGTTGCTAGCATGACTGAAATCAAGATGTTCCATCCAACCTATACTTACATCAAGAAAACTGTCCGTAATTTTGATGCTGTTCCTCTCTTGGTAGACATTTTCAAGGAAGGTAAGCTGGTTTATGATTTACCAAGTCTGCCTGAAATTCAAGCCTATGCTCGTAAGGAATTTGATAAGCTCTGGGATGAATACAAACGCGTACTGAACCCACAACATTATCCTGTGGACTTGGCTCGTGATGTATGGCAAGACAAGATGGACTTGATTGATAAGATGCGTAAGGAAGCTCTAGGCGAAGGAGAAGAAGAATGAGTTTGCAAGAGACCATTATCCAGCAACTAGGTGTTAAACCAGTGATTGATGCCCAGGAAGAAATCCGTCGTTCGATTGACTTTTTAAAACGATATTTAAAGAAGCATCCCTTCTTAAAAACGTTTGTATTAGGCATTTCTGGAGGTCAAGACTCGACCTTAGCAGGACGTCTTGCCCAACTAGCTATGGAAGAAATGCGAGCAGAAACAGGCGATGATAGTTATAAATTTATCGCAGTTCGTTTGCCTTATGGAGTGCAAGCTGATGAAGCAGATGCCCAAAAAGCCCTAGCTTTTTATCCAGCCAGATGTTAGCTTTGGTAGTGAATATCAAGGAATCTGCTGATGCTATGACAGTAGCAGTCGAAGCAACAGGAAGTGTAGTTTCCGATTTTAACAAAGGAAATATCAAGGCTCGTAGCCGTATGATTGCCCAATATGCCCTTGCAGGTGCTCATAGCGGAGCTGTTATCGGGACAGACCATGCTGCGGAAAATATCACAGGTTTCTTTACCAAGTTTGGTGACGGTGGTGCAGATATTCTCCCACTTTATCGCCTCAATAAACGCCAAGGAAAACAACTCTTGAAAGAACTTGGAGCTGATCCAGCCCTCTATGAAAAAGTTCCAACAGCAGACTTAGAAGAAGAAAAACCAGGTATTGCAGACGAAGTAGCCTTGGGAGTTACTTACAATGAAATTGATGATTATCTCGAAGGTAAACAAGTAAGCCCAGAAGCCCAAGCAACCATTGAAAAATGGTGGTACAAAGGCCAACACAAACGCCATCTACCAATCACCGTGTTTGATAAGTTTTGGGAGTAAAAAAGTCCGGGGGACTTTTTAGCCTCGAGCCTGAAAATAGAAAAGCGAGGAAAGTCCGGGAGACCTTTTTACCCCGAGCATAGAAATGAGAAAGCGAAGAAGGTTCAAAGGGACCTTTTTCGCTTTATAACTTGAAATAGGGGAATAAGATAGGTCAATGCAAGTTTGAACCCAACCATAAAATAGAAAGTGAGTTACGATTATGAAAGCACTAGGTACACAAACTATAGAAACTGAACGATTTGATACTGAGGAGATTTGTGGAAGATGATGCTCAAGCCATGTTTGATAATTGGGCTTCACGCTCAGAAAATCTGACCTATGTGACTTGGGATCCACACCTGAAATGTCGAACAGACTCGAAATTCTATAGGCAATTGGGTAGCATCCTATGACAATCCAGATTATTACAAATGGGCCATTTGTCTCAAAGAAAATCCAGACTATGTCATTGGAGATATTAGTCTGGTCAGTGTGGATGAAGAAAACTCTAGCTGTGAGATAGGATATATCTTAGGGATGGACTACTGGGGACGAGGACTCATGACAGAAGCCTTGAAGGCAGTTTTATCATACTGTCTGGATGAGATTGGATTTGAAGAGGTTGATGCTTGCTATGTAAGTTTAAATCCCAGCCTCTGGTCGTGTGATGGAAAAGGCGGGTATGACTTTTTGGAAGACGATTCCAAATGCAGTTGAACGAAAAGGTTATATAGCTGATAAAATTTATTATCAAATCAAAAAAATAAGATGGAAAAAGTCTAACTTTTCCATCTTATTTTTTTATAATATACTTTTAATCAAAATAAAGCAAATCTTTGCTGGTACTTGTAAAGAGGTCAAAAGCCATCTTTTGGTAACAACACCACAGTCTTCGATACGGACACCGACTTTACCAGGGATGTAGATACCAGGCTCAACTGAGAAGCACATGCCTTCTTCGATAACCATGTCGTTTCCTTCCATGATTGATAGGGAATTCGTGGACATCCATACCGATACCATGACCGAGACGGTGGTTGAAGTACTCACCATAGCCAGCTTTTTCGATCACTTCACGAGCTGCACGGTCTACCTCATGAGCTGTGACACCAGGTTTGATAAAGTCAAGGGCAGCTTGTTGAGCTTCTAGAGTCAAGTTGTAAATATCTTTCTTGAATTGGTCAGGGTTTACCAACAGCGACTGTACGAGTCATATCTGATGCATAACCATTCACCATCACACCGAGGTCAAAGAGGAGAAGGGCATTGTTTTTCAACCTTGTTAGCTCCAGGGAATACCATGTGGATTTGCAGCGTTATCACCTGTCAAAGACCATAGTATCAAAGCTCATTTCATAGCCTTCGCGTTTCATGGCAAAATCGATTTGCGCAATGATATCAGTTTCCGTATTATCAAGAGAGATATTGTCAAAACCAACTTTAACAGACTTGTCGGCATAGACACCTGCAACCATCATCTTTTGCACTTCGTCTGCTGATTTGATCAAGCGCATACGTTGGATCAATGGAGTCAAGTTCTCAAACTCAGCACTTTCAAAGACAGTTTTCAAACCGTGATATTTAGTCAAGATGAGATTGTCAAACTCAACTGCTACACGTTTGAAATCAAGCTGTGGCAAGGCGTTTTGGATTTTCTTCCAAGGGTTTTCAGAGTCCACATAACCAACAACTGGGAAAGAGACAGTGCTAGTTGCACGTTCAACCTCAAGTGCTGGAACGAAAGAGAAGTGGTTCCTGGTCTGCAAGGACAAAAAGGAACATTTGACGTTCGTGTGGATCACTGTAAAAAGCCAGTGAGGTAATTAATTGTGACGGGGTCAGATACGACAGCGACGTCTAGCTTTTCTGATTCAAGATAAGTTAAGATTTGTTGTAATTTAGACATATGCTACCTTCTTTCTACCCCTCTATTTTTGCAAAAATTAGTAGAAAATGCAAGGGAGAAGGGGAAAAGAACCTAAAAAAATTCCAACAGCTAATAGCATGTTGGAATCTAAATATTAGTTGAAGTCTGCCTTGCTTTTAACATCGCTGTATTCTTCAGCAACTTCTTGGCTAAGGATATCCTCATAAGCTGGAAGGACGATGTCCTGACCATATTTTTTCTTAAGAGCAGTAGTGACCAAGCGATAGGCTAGGTTGGCATTACGAGATAAGATAGGCCCGTGGAAATAAGAACCGAAAACATTTTTATAGTGAACACCTTCACCGACCTTTTCTTCGTTGTTTGCCATTTCCGTAAACAACCTGCCCCAATGGTTTTTGGTCATCTGAGAGGAAGGTGCGGCCTTGGTGATTTTCAAAACCATAGTAGGTTTCATCGAATTCTTCGTTATGAATTTTAATGTCACCAATGAAAGCGGTTGTTGGTTTGGTTGAGTGTGTAATGTCCCATGACACCCAAGACCTTCGATGCGTCTTCCAGAAGCTTCAATATAGTATTGGCCCAATAGTTGGAAGCCACCGCAGATAGCAAGGACAACACCATCATTTTGGATAAAGTTATCGATACTTTCTTTTTTAGCAGGCAAATCACCAGCAATGATACTTTGTTCAAAGTCTTGGCCACCACCGAAAAAGGCAATATCGTAGTGATTTTCATCGAAATCATCATGAAGCGAAACGATATCAACTGTTACATGTGCACCCAGCTTTTCAGCGACGTACTTGAGCATGAGGATATTCCCATTATCTCCGTAGGTGTTCATGAGATTCCCATAGAGGTGGGCGATATTTAGTTGGTAAGGATAATTGCCGTCTTTTGAGGAAAGTGAAGTATAAACCATTAGTTCATCTCCTTTCTAACAAGCTGACGATTGGCTAGTAATTCTCGGAATTCCAGCATAGCCGTATAAGTCGCAAGGATATAGGCATGCTTGCAGTCTTGAGCTTCGATCGTTTTGAGAACTTGTTCCAGACTGCTTGTTTCAGTGATCTTGTCAGCTGGATAGCCAGTAACACGTAGACGACGAGCAATTTCAGAATGACGAACTCCACCTGCATTGATTTCAGGAATGTCCATATCAGTAATTTGCTCAAAGTCAGCATCCCAAATCCAGCTGGTATCAATCCCGTCCGCATAGTTGGCATTGAGGAGAACAGATAGACTAAATGGATAAGGAGCTAGTTTGATCATTTCGATGGCCTGGGTAGCACCAACAGGATTTTTAATAAGAACCAGTGTGCATTCCTTGTCACCGATATGGAAGGTTTCTTGTCGTCCAAAAGACAGCACGACTCTTGTCAAATCCTTGTTTAATCAGTTGAGAATCAGCGCCTAGGGTAACGGGCGATAGCAACTGCAGCCAGAGCATTGTAGATATTATAGAGACCCACCGATTTGAATACCATATTCCTGACCGTCAATAACAAAAGCGAGAACGATTGTTAGTCAACTCAACCAATTCTGTCAGACGGTAGTCCAAGTCAGGACGTTTACATCCACAATTTTTCACAGATATAAGCTCCCAAGTTGGCATAAGTATTGAGCTCATATTTTAGAAATACTTTGACATTCAGGGCAGAGAATACCTTCAGTATTGTAGTGAGCAAGTTGCGCTGGACCTTTTTCTAGATCAAAACCAAAATACTGAACAGGATTTGGAAATTGCAGGCTTGTAGAAAAGCGGACTATCACCGTTCAGCAGAACAGTAGCAGTAGGAACTTTTCGAATAGCGTCCAAAATCATGTTGTAGGTCGTATAAATCTCACCGTAGCGGTCCATCTGGTCGCGGAAGATATTAGTGATAACGAAAAAGACTAGGCTGGATGTAGTCACAGATATGTGAGAGACTAGCTTCATCGATTTCAAGCACTGCAATATTTTTTCCCCAGTTTTTGAAGATTTTGCAGTCAAGAAAGTAGTTGTAATCCCTGTGATCATGTTGGCACCACTTGGATTGGTTAGAACTTGACCATAAATTTCCTTTAGGATACCGACAGTGAGAGCGGTTGTCAAGGTTTTTCCATTGGTACCAGTTACTACAACAATTTCGTAGTTTTTCGCTAAATTTTGTAAAATATCTTTATCAAATTGAAGGGCGAGTTTTCCAGGGAGCGTACTTCCACGTCCAAGACGACTCAAAATAAAATGAGAAGAACGTCCCAGCAAGAAGGCCCAAAGTAGTTTTTAATTTCATGTTTCTATTATATCATAAAAGCCAGAAAAGATAGATTTGAGATTTTGGATAAAAAAACAACCCTAAGGAGGTTGTTTTTCATAAGTTTATCTTAGCTTAAATCGCAAACAAGTCATTCAAGTTTTCAGCCAAGGTTGGGTGAGTGAAGATTTGTTTTGTGAAGTAAGTGTATGGGATTTTGTTGTCCATAGCAACAGTAATGATATTGATGATTTCTTGTGATCCTTCTGAAAAGATAGTTGCACCTAGAATTTCTTTTGGTTTCAGTGTTGACAACTGCTTTGAAGGCTCCACGAAGGTCACCATTTACATGACCACGAGGCATAGCAGCAACAGGGATTTCCTTAACAGCGTATGGAAGTTTCAAATCAGCTGCTTGGCTTTCAGTCAAACCAACTTGTGAAAGTGCAGGTGTGATGAACATGGTGTTTGGAACATTGAGACGGTCTTCAAGTGTGTAGCTGCCATCACCAGCAAGGTAGCTGTAAACAACACGGAAGTCATCTAGTGAAATGTAGGTAAATTGAAGTCCACCGTTGACATCTCCAACTGCAAAGACACCAGGAACGTTTGTTTGACAGTGTTTGTCCACCTTGATAGCACCACGTTCAGTTAGTTCAATATCTGTATTTTCAAGTTGAAGTGGTTCTACATTTGGTTTACGTCCAGTTGCGTAGAGAAGGGCGTCAAAACGGTAGGTTTCATTCTCTGTCACGACAAGAACTTGGTCACCATCGTTTTTGATTTCAGTAGTATGGATATTTTGAAGCAGTTCAATGCCGTCTTCTTCCATGTATTGTTTAGCAAGAGCAGCAATAGAAGGTTCTGCGCGAGGTAGGAAAGTATCTAGAGCATCTAGGACTGTTACCTTGCTTCCGAGTTTATTGTAGAGACCAGCAAACTCAAGACCGATATTTCCACCACCAAGAATTCCGAGTTTTTCTGGTAATTGTTCCAAGTTTTGGATACCAGTTGAATCAAAGACATTCTTGCTAGTAGACAGTCCTGGAATAGGCAAAACGTTTGAAACAGCACCAGTGTTGATGACGATTGTTTCAGCAGTTAGTTCTTGTTTTTCATCACCAGCTTGAATTTCGATGACTTTATTAGAAACAAAGTGGGCTTCGGCATCAATGATATCAACTCCAGTACCAGCGATAGTAGCATAGTTTTTACCATTGAGGCGTGTAGTAACAGTATTTTTAGTAGCCATGACCTCGTCAAATGATAAGTTCTTTTCTGCAGCAACTAACAAGGTTTTAGTTGGGATACAACCGATATTGATACAAGTTCCACCGTACATCGCCTTTGCTGCGTTCGATAAGGGCAACTTTTTTTACCAGCTGAAGCTAGTTTCGCAGCAAAGCGTCTTACCTGCCTTTACCAAATCAATGACAATTAAATCGTATGTTAACATTTTTTTAAATCCTCCTGTTTGATTTTCATTCTAGCACAAGAAAAAAATTTTTTCACAATTCTGCTACGGGAAAAAATATTGGACTAAATTAGTCTCACGAAAGCTTTTGAGAATCAAGTTCAAAAAATAGAAAAATCGTTTACATGATTTAATCAAGTGGTTAGACTATCTTTTGCCCTCTCTTGTGTTATACTAGATAAGTTGCAAAAAAAGCAGTACTTTTTCTTTAGTGGAAAAGAAGCAACACGGTCTTTCATAAAAAGATATGAAAAGTACGTCATGACAAAGAAAAAGTATAAACTAAGCGCTATAGGGATGGCTTCGCACCATCTTTAGAAAGAAGAAAAACGTGAAATTTAATGAATTTAACTTTCTGCTGATTTGTTAGCAGAAATTGAAAAAAAGCAGGATTTGTAGAAGCAAGTCCTATCCAAGAGCAAACCATTCCTTTGGCTCTTGAAGGAAAAGATGTTATCGGTCAAGCTCAAACTGGTACAGGAAAAACTGCAGCCTTTGGCTTGCCAACCCTTGAAAAAAATTCGTACAGAAGAAGCAACTATTCAAGCTTTGGTGATTGCACCAACTCGTGAACTAGCTGTTCAAAGTCAGGAAGAACTCTTTCCGCTTTTGGTCGAAGCAAGGGTGTAAAAGTCCGTTCAGTCTATGGTGGTTCAAGTATTGAAAAAAACAAATCAAGGCTCTTAAATCAGGTGCTCATATCGTTGTAGGAACACCGGGACGTTTACTTGACTTGATCAAACGCAAGGCCTTGAAATTACAAGATATTGAAACTCTCATCCTTGATGAAGCAGATGAAATGCTGAACATGGGATTCCTTGAAGATATCGAAGCTATCATCTCTCGTGTCCCAGAAAAATCGTCAAACCTTACTCTTTTTCAGCAACTATGCCAGAAGCTATCAAACGTATCGGGGTTCAGTTCATGAAAGAACCCTGAGCATGTGAAGATTGCTGCTAAAGAATTAACAACAGAACTGGTAGACCAGTACTATATCCGTGTTAAAGAACAAGAAAAATTCGACACCATGACTCGTCTTATGGATGTTGATCAACCTGAGTTGTCTATTGTCTTCGGTCGTACCAAACGTCGTGTAGATGAGTTGACTCGTGGGTCTGAAAATCCGTGGTTTCCGTGCAGAAGGGATTCATGGAGATTTGGACCAAAACAAACGTCTTCGTGTCCTTCGTGATTTTAAAAATGGCAACCTTGATGTCCTCGTTGCAACAGACGTGGCTGCTCGTGGTTTGGATATTTCAGGTGTGACTCATGTCTACAACTACGATATCCCACAAGACCCTGAGAGTTATGTTCACCGTATTGGTCGTACAGGACGTGCAGGTAAGTCAGGTCAGTCTATTACCTTTCGTTTCACCTAAATGAAATGGGTTATCTCCAAATCATCGAGAACTTGACTAAGAAACGCATGAAAGGTCTTAAACCTGCAAGTGCAGAAGAAGCCTTCAAGCTAAGAAGCAAGTAGCTCTTAAGAAAATTGAACGTGATTTTTGCGAATGAGGAGATTCGTAGTAACTTTGAGAAGTTTGGCAAAGGATGCTCGTCAATTGGCCTCAGAATTCAGTCCCAGAAGAATTGGCCATGTATATCCTCAGCTTAACTGTTCAAGACCCAGATAGTCTTCCTGAAGTTGAGATTGCACGTGAAAAAAACCATTTACCATTTAAACCATCTGGTGGTGGCTTCGGTGGCAAAAGGCAAGGGTGGTCGAGGAGGCCGTCGTGGGAGACGACCGTCGAGATCGTGATCGCCGTGGCAATGGACGTCGTGATGACTATCGTAAAAGGTGGACGTTCAAAGGATCGCTTTGATAAAGAGAAGCGTTACCGTAAGGACACTAAAAAAACCACGCAATACTTCAAGCGAGAAGAAAACAGGCTTTGTTATTCGTAACAAAGGAGATAAATAACAAAAAAAGCGGTTCACTGAGGTGGATCGCTTTTTATATAAGGAGACCGAGAGTCATATGAAAAAGTAATACGAGAAGTTTGTATTTATAAATTTGTTATCTTGTAATATTATCTTATCAAAAAAATCAGAAAGCTGTCAATAAGAAAAATAATAAAAAAATAGGAAAAAAATTTTTCGAATACGCTTGAATTGCAATTCAATAAACAATTTTCAGATAATTGTTGAAATAGTCAGAATTTTATGATATAATGAAAGCGATTATATGCGAGGGTAAAAAAATGGCACATTTATTAGAAAAAAACAAGAAAAAAATCACATCAATGTTAAAGCGTTCGGAGGAGCAATTACAAGATGAGCTTCCTATAATGCCATTACACGTCAATTAGCAGATATTATTGACTGTAACGCTTGTATTTGTGAAATAGTAAGGGTCGTTTGTTGGGCTACTTTTATGCGCTACAAAGACTAATAATGACCGAGTAGAGCAATTCTTCCAATCAAAGACTTTTCCCAGAAGATTATGTGCAAGGTGCAAACATGATCTACGATACGGAGGCCAATCTTCCAGTAGAGCATGATTTGACAATTTTTCCCAACTGAAAGTCGTTCTGACTTTTCCCAGATGGTTTGACAACGATTGCTCCAATCCATGTCTCTGGTATTCGCTTGGGTTCTTTGATTATTTGGCGTAATGATAAAGAAAGTTTGAAGAAGATGATTTGATTCTGGTTGAGATTGCAAGCACTGTAGTAGGAATTCAACTCTTGAACTTCCAACGTGAGGAAGATGAGAAAAAAATATTCGTCGTCGTACGGCTGTAACTATGGCGGTTAATACCCTTTCTTACTCTGAACTTAGAGCAGTATCGGCTATTCTAGCTGAATTAAATGGTAATGAAGGTCAATTAACAGCTTCAGTCATTGCAGACCGTATCGGTATCACTCGTTCTGTAATTGTTAATGCCCTTCGTAAACTCGAATCGGCAGGGATTATTGAGAGTCGTTCTCTTGGTATGAAAGGAACTTATCTCAAAGTTCTAATTCCAGATATTTTTGAAGAAGTGAAAAAGAGGGACTATTAATGGCTAAGGCTTTAATTTCTATTGACTATACAGAAGATTTTGTAGCGGATCATGGGAAACTGACTGCGGGAGCTCCAGCTCAAGCAATATCTGATGATATCTATCTGGTGACCCAAAAGGCTTTTGAACGTGGAGATTATATCTTTTTTACCATCGATGCTCATGAAGAAAATGATGTTTTTCATCCTGAAAGTAAACTATTCCCGCCCCATAATATTATTGGGACTAGTGGACGAAACTTGTATGGCAAGTTAGCAGACTTTTATCATGAGCATGCTGATGATAGTCGTGTTTTCTGGATGGACAAACGTCACTATTCAGCATTTTCCGGAACAGATTTGGATATCCGTCTCAGAGAGCGTAGAGTAGATACAGTCATTTTGACAGGAGTTCTTACAGATATCTGTGTCTTGCATACAGCCATTGATGCTTATAATCTTGGTTATCAGATAGAAGTTGTGAAACCAGCAGTAGCATCCATTTGGCCTGAAAAATCATGCCTTTGCACTTGGACATTTTCAAGAATACACTTGGTGCGAAATTGGTTGATGAAAATTTGCTTGAAATTACAGAATAATACATTTCAAGATGAAAAAATCTGAAAAAAGTCTTGACAATTTTTTTCAAAGTTGATATACTAGTAAAGTAATCGACGCGGGGATGGCGGAATTGGCAGACGCGCAGGACTAAGGATCCTGTGACCGCTTTAGGTCGTGAGGGTTCAAGTCCCTCTCTCCGCATAGTAGATGAGCTAGCTTTGGCTAGCTTTTTATTTTTCATCAAAAAGAGCAAAAATATTTTTGCTCTTTTTTTGGTATTTCATAAACATTTCATATTTGAATATTATAATGGTTTTACAAATATGGAGGTGCTATATGAATCCCACTCAAAGAGCTTGGGCTTACGTCAGCAGAAAACGACTGAGAAGTCTCATATTATTCTTGATTTTATTTGTCTTATTGGCTGGAATATCGGCTTGTTTGACGCTCATGAAGTCCAACAAAACAGTAGAAAATAATCTCTATCGCTCATTGAATACGTCTTTTTCTATTAAAAAGAATAGAAGCAGATCAGACCTTTCAACTGTCTCAACTAGATGACCTTAAAAAGATAAAAGGGTCTTGAGAAGATTTCACCTGAGCTAGAAACAATAGCCAAGTTAACTGACAAAGAAGTTGTTACTGGAGAACAAAGTATCCAAAGGGATGATTTGACAGAGGCTGAAAAAAATCTTATCAGTTTGATTGCTTTAGAAGATTCTTCCAAGGATGTTTCTTTTACAAGTTCCGCCTTTACCCTTAAAGAAGGAAGACATCTCGAAAAAGGGGATCGTAAAAAAATCTTAATCCACGAAGATTTAGCCAAGAAAAACAATCTAAAAGTAGGAGATCAGATAAGCTTAAATCCTGCTCAAGTAGAAGGAAATAGTGGACAAAGGCTAGACTATGAAATCGTCGGTATTTTCTCAGGTAAGAAGCAAGAGAAATTTCACTGGTCTATCATCAGACTTTTAGTGAAAAATACGGTCTATACAGACTACGAAAGTAGCCAAACTCTTCTTGGAAATAAGGAAGCTCAAGTTAGCGCCGCTCGTTTCTATCTAGAAAATCCAAAAGATATGGATAGCATCATTCAAGAGGTTGAAAAGTTATCCCTAGAAACTAAAGGTTACCAAGTCGAAAAGGAAAATAAGGCTTTTGAACAAATCAAGGATTCAGTTTCGACCTTCCAAACCTTCTTACAAATTTTCCTCTATGGCATTATGATTGCTGGTGTAGGAGCGCTGATCTTGGTCTTGTCACTTTGGTTACGAGAGCGAGTCTACGAGGTTGGTATTTTATTGGCACTAGGGTAAAGGGAAAAATAGCAATCTTTAGCCAATTCTGCCTGGAAGTCATCCTGGTTTCATTGGCAGCTATTCTGCCAGCATTTGTGGCTGGGAAATGCCATTACTTCCTATCTCTTGAAGACTGTACTAGCAAGTGGCGATCAAGCTGCACTACAAGATACGCTAGCAAAAAGCAACGAATCTTTCAACAAGTCTTCTATCATTTGGAGAATCTTATATCTTTCCTACTTATGATTAGCTGCTTGTCAGTTGCACTTTGTTTCTATCTTTTTATTTAGAAAAATCACCTAAAAGAAATTTTATCATCCATCAGTTAATAAAGGAGAAATCATGACTTTACTACAATTACAAGATCTTACTTATCGTTACAAAGAAACACTGCAGAAGCAGTATTATATAAAAATCAATTACGATTTTGAACCTGGCAAAAGTTTTATAGTATTATCGGAGAATCAGGAGCTGGGAAAGTCAACACTCTTATCTCTATTAGCAGGACTTGATAGCCCAGTCGAAGGTGCTATCTTATTCGAAGGCAAGGATATTCGTGAACAAGGTTATTCTTATCACCGTATGCACCATATCTCGCTAGTTTTCCAAAACTATAACTTGATTGATTATCTTTCTCCATTGGAAAATATCCGCTTGGTTAATAAAAAGGCTAGCAAGGATACGCTTCTTGAACTTGGTTTAGATGAAAGTCAAATCAAGCGGAATGTTCTCCAATTATCAGGTGGGCAGCAACAACGTGTTGCCATTGCTCGTAGCCTTGTATCTGAAGCACCAGTGATTTTAGCGGATGAACCAACAGGAAACTTGGATCCTAAGACTGCTGGAGATATCATCGATCTGCTCAAATCTCTTGCTGAGAAAACAGGCAAGTGTGTGATCGTTGTGACCCACAGTAAGGAAGTAGCACAGGCGTCAGATATTACACTTGAATTGAAGGATAAGAAACTGACTGAAACAAGAAAAAATAGTAACTAAAACTTTTAAAACATATTAAAAAAACGGAAGTAAATCTAGAAAGGAATCTTATGTTACACAACGCATTTGCCTATGTCACAAGAAAATTTTTCAAGTCGCTTGTGATCTTTCTTATCATTCTCTTGATGGCTAGTTTGAGTTTGGTCGGCTTGTCTATCAAGGGAGCGACAGCCAAGGCTTCTCAAGAAACCTTTAAAAATATCACCAATAGTTTCTCCATGCAAATCAACCGTAGGGTCAACCAAGGAACTCCACGTGGTGCAGGGAATATCAAGGGTGAAGATATCAAAAAAATTACCGAGAAATAAGGCCATTGAATCCTACATCAAACGGATTAATGCTATCGGTGATTTGACAGGCTATGAACTGATTGAAACACCTGAAACCAAGAAAAAAATCTAACTGCAGATCGAGCTCAACGTTTTGGAAGTAGCTTGATGATAACAGGTGTCAATGACTCTTCTAAAGAAGACAAGTTTGTATCAGGCTCTTACAAACTGGTCGAAGGTGAGCATTTAACAAACGATGACAAATACCAGATTCTCATGCACAAAGACTTGGCTGCTAAACATGGCTGGAAGGTAGGAGACAAGGTCAAACTGAACTCCAATATCTACGATGCAGATAATGAAAAAGGAGCCAAGGAAACAGTAGAAGTAACGATCAAAGGACTTTTTGATGGACATAACAAATCTGCTGTGACCTACTCACAAGAACTTTATGAGAATACAGCTATCACAGATATTCACACAGCTGCCCAACTCTATGGTTATACAGAAGATACAGCTATTTATGGAGATGCTACCTTCTTTGTAGCTGGAGATAAGAACCTAGATACTGTCATGCAAGAATTAGGGTCTATCAACGGTATCAACTGGAAGATGTATAGCTTGATTAAGAGTTCATCTAACTATCCTGCCCTTGAACAATCTATCTCAGGCATGTACAAGATGGCTAATCTTCTCTTCTGGGGTAGCTTGAGCTTCTCTGTTCTTCTACTTGCTCTCTTACTGACACTATGGATTAACGCCCGTCGTAAAGAGGTTGGAATTCTCCTTTCAATTGGTCTAAAACAAGCAAGTATTCTAGGACAATTTATCACAGAAGCAGTTATGATTGCTATTCCAGCACTCATTTCAGCCTACTTCCTAGCCAACTATACAGCTCGTGCTATTGGAAATACAGTTCTTGCCAATGTCACATCAGATGTGGCTAAGCAGGCTAGTAAGGCAGCCCAAGCCTCTAATCTTGGTGGTGGTGCAGAAGTTGACGGCTTTAGCAAGACACTTTCAAGTCTGGATATTTCCATTCAACCTTCTGACTTTGCTATCATCTTTGTACTTGGTTTGGTTTTAGTAGTACTAGTTATGGCACTCGCTTCAAGTAATCTCCTCTTTAAACAACCAAAAGAACTTTTGATAGATAGTGAATAAAAAACCTGCTACCTATTCTCATTCAAATGAGATATAATATAGGTAGCATTTTTGATAGAAAAGGATTTATATGAAAATTCTAATTGTAGAAGATGAAGACATGATCCGTGAGGGAATTAGTGATTATTTGACGGATTGTGGCTATGAAACCATTCAGGCTGCAGATGGTCATGAGGCTTTAGAACAATTTTCGAATCACCAAGTTGCTCTGGTTCTCTTAGATATTCAAATGCCTAAACTCAATGGTTTAGAGGTTTTGTCAGAAATCCGTAAAAGAGCAGTCAAGTTCCAGTCTTGATGTTGACAGCCTTTCAGGATGAAGAGTATAAGATGAGTGCCTTTGCTGCATTAGCAGATGGTTATTTGGAAAAGCCTTTTTCTCTATCTTTGTTAAAGGTACGAGTGGATGCTATTTTCAAACGTTATTATGATACTGGTCGTATTTTTACCTATAGAGGATACCGAGGTAGACTTTTGACAGTTATAGCGCTAAAGTGGCTGGTCAAAGAAGTTGCAGTGAATGCAAAAGAACTGGAAATTTTAGACTATCTGGTCAAAAAAATGAAGGTCGAGCCTTAACTCGGTCGCAGATTATCGATGCTGTATGGAAGATGACAGATGAGGTTCCTTTTGACAGAGTGATCGATGTCTATATCAAGGAACTACGGAAAAAACTTGGATTTAGACTGTATTCTTACCGTGCGCAATGTTGGTTATAAATTGGAGAGAAAATGAGACGTTCAGGTTTATTTAAAAAAATTTTTATCTATACCTTCTCGGTATTTTCTACCTTGGTCATTTGTTTGCATTTGGCCATCTATTTCCTCTTTCCTTCGACCTATCTCAGTCACCGTCAGGAGAGCATAGGGACAAAAGGCTACAGAAATTGCTCAAACCCTCCAAGGAAAAGACAGTCAAACTATCCAGGAAGTCCTTGAACTTTATTCTCAAAGTAGCGATATAAAGGGAGCCATCAAGGGTGAAATGACTCAGGATAAGTTAGAAGTCAAGGACAATCTTCCCATTGATAAAGAACGACAGACGGCTTCCTTGGTCATTGAGGAAAGAGAGTTCAAACTAAGGATGGTCAGACGATGACCTTACAGTTTTTAGCTTCTATGGATTTGCAGAAAGAAGCAGAAGACATCAGTCTTCAATTTCTGCCTTATACTTTATTAGCGTCTTTCATCATTTCGCTCCTCATCGCCTTTATCTATGCTAGAACCATTGTTGCTCCTATTTTGGAAATCAAACGAGTGACTCGACGGATGATGGATTTGGATGCAGAAGTGAGGTTGCGCGTGGATTCTAAGGATGAGATTGGGGATCTCAAGGAACAAATCAATAGCCTCTATCAGCATCTCTTGACTGTGATTGCAGATTTGCATGAGAAAAAAACGAAGCCATTCTCCAGCTAGAAAAGATGAAGGTTGAGTTTTTTGCGAGGAGCTTCCACGAACTGAAAAACACCTCTAGCTAGTCTAAAGATTCTTCTGGAAAATATGCAAGCCAATATCGGACGTTATAAAGACAGAGACCATTACCTTGGAGTTTCTCTAGGAATTGTGGATGATTTAAGTCACCATGTCCAGCAAATTCTATCCCTTTCTTCGGTACAGGAATTGCGAGATAAGAAGGAAGAAATCAATCTTCTGGATATGACCAGATCTTCTATTGAAGGATTATGACTTGTTAGCCAAGAGAGAGAAATCTCAGTTGAGAATCAACTGACTGACCAACAAACTTATCTAAATCCTTCGGTACTCAAAGCTGATTCTTTCCAAATCTTATCAGTAATGCTGTGAAACACTCTGTTCAAGGTGGTTATCTAAAAATTGGGACAGAAGATGGCTGGGTTTTCATTGAGAACGCCTGTACTCCTGAGGAGCAAGATAAGTTTGAACAATCCTTTGCGGTTTCTAGTCGACAAAGTAAGGGAGCTGGCTTGGGACTATTTCGTAGTTAAAAGTTTATTGGAAAACGAAGAAATTGACTATCGATTTTGAAAGATATGAAGATCACTTAGTCTTTTTATATGAACCTACCTAAAGACCTGTAAGATTAGGACTTTTGAGGAGGGTTCCATATTTTTTTAGATAGAAGAAATTCAATCTAAACTACAGGGAAAAAAACTAGATTTTTGTCAAAAAGTGATAAAATGAACAATGTAAATGGGATATCCCATAAAAAAATATACAGGAGGCCTGATAAAATGGCAATCGTTTCAGCAGAAAAAAATTTGTCCAAGCAGCTCGTGACAACGGTTATGCAGTTGGTGGATTTAACACAAACAACCTTGAGTGGACTCAAGCTATCTTGCGCGCAGCAGAAGCTAAAAAAAGCTCCAGTTTTGATCCAAACTTCAATGGGTGCTGCTAAATACATGGGTGGTTACAAAGTTGCTCGCAACTTGATCGCTAACCTTGTAGAATCAATGGGTATCACTGTACCAGTAGCTATCCACCTTGACCACGGTCACTACGAAGATGCACTTGAGTGTATCAAGTTGGTTATACTTCAATCATGTTTGACGGTTCACACCTTCCAGTTGAAGAAAAACCTTAAATTGGCTCGAAAGACGTTGTTGAAAAAAAAGCTCACGCTAAAGGTATCTCAGTAGAAGCTGAAGTTGGTACTATCGGTGGTGAAGAAGACGGAATCATCGGTGAAAGGTGAATTGGCTCCAATCGAAGACGCTAAAGCAATGGTTGCAACTGGTATCGACTTCTTGGCAGCTGGTATCGGTAACATCCACGGTCCTTACCCAGCAAACTGGGAAAGGTCTTCACCTTGACCACTTGCAAAAAATTGACTGAAGCTCTTCCAGGATTCCCAATCGTATTGCACGGTGGATCAGGTATTCCTGATGACCAAATCCAAGCAGCTATCAAACTTGGTGTTGCTAAAGTTAACGTTAACACTGAATGCCAAATCGCATTCGCTAACGCAACTCGTAAATTTGCTCGTGACTACGAAGCAAACGAAGCAGAATACGACAAGAAGAAAACTCTTCGACCCACGTAAATTCTTGGCTGACGGTGTAAAAAGCTATCCAAGCATCAGTTGAAGAACGTATCGACGTATTCGGTTCAGAAGGTAAAAGCTTAATCTAGCTGAACCATACAAAATGAAAACCCGCCTGTGAAGGTGGGTTTTTTTGTTTCTGATATATACAGATTATACTGGAAAATTCTTTAACTTAAGTTGCTAAAAGAGTCTAATTTTTGTACAATAATGCTATGAAAAAACTGAAAAAATGGAGTCTTGGCTTTCTTAGTTTTATTCTTTTGTTTTTAGGAACAACATTTATCTTTCATCGTATCAGTTTAGAAAAGGAACAAGCCTCTCTAACACCTATGGGTAAACATGTTCTTGTTAATGGGCACAAAATGAATGTTTACGTTGAGGGGGATGGTCCAGAGACAATAGTATTTCTATCAGGTGCTGGAATTGCTTCTCCAATCTTGGACTTTAAGAATGTGTCAGATTCCTTATCAAAAAAATATAAGGTAGTCATCGTGGAGCGGGCTGGCTATGGTTATAGCGAGGATAGTAATCAATCAAGAGATGTGATGGAAGTTTTGTCTGAGACACGTCAAGCTCTATCACAAGCAGATGTCACAGGACCTTTTATCATTCTGTCTCATTCAATGGCTAGTCTTGAAAGTCTGGCTTGGCAGGAAAAGTATCCTGATGAAGTGAAAGCCTTGGTTGGTCTGGATTGGGCATTACCAGCAAGTTATGAGGATTTAAAGGATAATCAGGCCTTGCTTACTGTGGCTTATTGGAGCAGTAAGATTGGCTTATTACGCTATTTCCCTGAGTCCTTTTATATAAAAAATCCAACTCTGACTGAAAGTGAACGACAACAATATAAATTACTAGCATATAAGCAGTTGATGTCACAAGCCATGCTTCATGAATCCCGTTTGGTAAAGGAAAATGCCAAGAAAGTTCCCTCTAGCATCAATCCGAAAATTCCCACCTTACTACTGGTTTCTAACGGTGAAGGCACGACCTTTAGCCAATCAGAATGGCAGCATTATGCAGAGAGATTTGCAAGCGACCAGTCTAATGTTCAAGTCATCTATATGGATGCGCCTCACGAACTTTATCATTATCAAAGTCATGAAATAGTTTCTCGAATTGAAGAATTTTTAGAGAATAATTGAGCGCTTAAAAATCCATTGAGACTGATGACAATAATTGAAAGGAATGACTTATGAATAATTCTTATATTTTACTTAGACATGCTCATTCAAAGATTTTCAAGTGATGATTTTAATAGAACTTTGTCAGAAAAAAAGGATTTTCATCTCTTGATCAGTTAGAGTTTTTGAATTCTTTTAATATTGATTATTATTTTTTTCTAGTCCTTATAAACGAGCATTTGAAACGATTAATAGCTCGCCAATTCAATTTGATAAAAATAGTTCTTGATAATCGGTTACGAGAGCGAAAATTATCTTCAACCTTTATAAAAGATTCTGAGTTTGAAGACAGTATTAAATATTTATGGCAAAATCCCAGTGAATCTCTTTCAGAAGGGGAATCAAATCAAGATGCACTAGCTAGAGTACTAAATTTTTTAATGGAATTGGAAGAGAGATACTCAGAAAAAACGATTTTACTTAGTTCACACGGGAATTTGATAGGAATACTACTACATCATTTTGATTCCAGTTTTGATTATGAAAAATGGGAGCAGATGACCTTTCCAGATTGTTTTCTAATTGATAGAAATGGGATTGTGAAAAGAATTATGAAAGATTAGTTCTTTGATTAAATAGTGATTCATATTGATCAAAAATAGTTTGCCTTTTTACAATTCGTAGCCTGCCCCTAATGGCAGGGTTTTTTTGGTGTCTTTAAGGAAACTATTAAACCAGAATTTTCTGACTCAAAAGCACTCATTTTAGAGAGAAATATCTAATTTCATAATCTATAAGCAAACGCTTGCATTCCTTTTTTTATTGGATTATAATAGGTTGGTATAAATCCTTCTGTAATAATATTGAGAAAGGTGTAGAAAAGTAAGGATTTAGAATATTTGTAGTCAAAAAAATACAATGTTGTTTCTTACTAAAGGGAGATAGATATGGCAATGATAGAAGTGCAACATCTTCAGAAAAAAATTTTGTGAAGACAGTTAAGGAGCCAGGGCTTTGAAAGGGGAGCTTTGCGCTCCTTTATTCATCCTGAAAAGCAGACCTTTGAAGCGGTCAAGGATTTAACTTTTGAAGTTCCAAAAGGGCAGATTTTAGGATTTATCGGGGCAAATGGTGCTGGGAAGTCAACCACCATCAAAAATGCTGACAGGGAATTTTTGAAAGCCCGACATCTGGCTTTTTGTCGGATTAACGGCAAGATTCCCCAGGATAATCGCCAAGATTATGTCAAGGATATTGGAGTCGTTTTCGGACAACGCACCCAGCTATGGTGGGATTTGGCACTGCAAGAGACCTACACGGTTTTGAAAGAGATCTATGATGTACCGGACTCGCTTTTCCATAAGCGCATGGACTTTTTGAATGAAGTTTTGGATTTGAAGGAATTTTATCAAGGATCCTGTGCGGACTCTTTCACTAGGTCAACGGATGCGGGCGGATATTGCGGCTTCCTTGCTTCACAATCCCAAAGTTCTCTTTTTAGATGAACCGACTATTGGTTTGGATGTGTCGGTCAAGGATAACATTCGACGTGCTATTACCCAGATTAATCAGGAGGAAGAGACAACTATTCTCTTGACTACTCATGATTTGAGTGATATTGAGCAACTCTGTGATCGGATTTTTATGATTGATAAGGGGCAAGAGATTTTTGATGGAACGGTTAGCCAGCTCAAGGAGACCTTTGGCAAGATGAAGACTCTCTCCTTTGACCTGACGCCAGGTCAAAGTCATCTCGTCTCTCATTATGAGGGCTTGCCTGATATGTCCATTGATAGACAAGGAAATACTCTCAATATTGAATTCGATAGTTCCCGCTACCAGTCGGCCGATATTATCAAGCAAACCTTATCTGATTTTGAAGTCCGTGATTTGAAGATGGTAGATACGGATATTGAAGATATTATCCGTCGCTTCTATCGAAAGGAGCTCTAAGATGGTCAAATTGTGGAGACGTTATAAACCCTTTATCAATGCAGGGATTCAGGAGTTGATTAGCTATCGAGTCAACTTTATTCTTTATCGGATTGGCGATGTCATGGGTGCTTTTGTGGCTTTTTATCTATGGAAGGCTGTCTTTGATTCCTCCCAGGAGCCTTTGATTCAGGGCTTCAGTATGGCGGATATCACCCTCTACATCATCATGAGTTTTGTGACTAATCTTCTGACTAGGTCGGATATCTTCCTTTATGATTGGTGATGAGGTCAAGGATGGTTCCATTATCATGCGCTTTGTTGCGACCAGTGCATTTTGCGGCTTCTTACCTCTTTACGGAGCTTGGTTCCAAGTGGTTGATTTTTTTATCTCTGTTGGACTGCCATTTTTAAGTGTCATTGTTTTGATGAAAAATCTTATCTGGGCAAGGGTATTGTAGAAGTGCTGGGACTAACTATCCCTTTATCTTTTTAGCTTAACGCTGGCCTATCTGATTAACTTTTTCTTTAATATCTGCTTTGGATTTTCAGCCTTTGTATTTAAAAAAATCTTATGGGGTTCCAACCTACTTAAGACTTCCATAGTGGCCTTTATGTCTGGGAGTTTGATTCCCTTGGCTTTCTTTCCAAAAGGTCATTTCAGATATTCTGTCCTTCTTACCTTTCTCATCCTTAATTTACACTCCGGTCATGATTATTGTTGGGAAATACGATGCTAGTCAGATTCTTCAAGCACTTTTTGCTTCAGCTTTTTCTGGCTTATAGTGATGGTGGGCTTGTCTCAGTTGATTTGGAAACGAGTCCAGTCATTTATCACCATTCAGGGAGGTTAGTATGAAAAAATATCAACGCATGCATCTGATTTTTATCAGACAGTACATCAAGCAAATCATGGAATACAAGGTAGATTTTGTGGTTGGTGTGTTGGGAGTCTTTCTGACTCAAGGCCTGAACCTCTTGTTTCTCAATGTCATCTTTCAACACATCCCTCGCTAGAAGGTTGGACCTTTTCAAGAAATTGCCTTTATCTATGGATTTTCCTTAATTCCAAAGGGATTAGATCATCTCTTTTTTGACAATCTCTGGGCTTTAGGTCAACGACTAGTTCGAAAAGGGGAGTTTGACAAGTATCTGACTCGTCCTATCAATCCTCTCTTTCACATCCTCGTTGAGACCTTTCAGATTGATGCCTTGGGTGAACTTTTGGTCGGTGGAATTTTACTAGCGACAACGGCGACTAGCATTGCTTGGACTCTTCCAAAATTCCTGATTTTTCTAGTTTGTATTCCTTTTGCGACCTTGATTTATACTTCCTTGAAAATTGCGACAGCCAGCATCGCTTTTTGGACCAAGCAGTCAGGTGCCATGATTTACATTTTCTATATGTTTAATGATTTTGCCAAGTATCCTATTTCTATTTACAATTCGCTCCTTCGTTGGTTGATTAGCTTTATTGTACCTTTCGCCTTTACGGCCTACTATCCTGCCAGCTATTTCTTGCAGGACAAGGATGGACTCTTTAATATTGGTGGTTTGATTCTGATTTCCCTTGTTTTCTTTGTTATTTCCCTCAAACTTTGGGACAGGGGATTGGATGCCTACGAAAGTGCTGGTTCGTAATAGGAAGAATCTCAAAGCCTTGTCTCAGGAAAGGCTTTTTCTAATGGAGATGAAAATTTCTTGACATCTATTCTCAGAGTGCTATACTAAGAAGGTAATCGCCGATTTAGCTCAGTTGGTAGAGCAACGCACTCGTAACGCGTAGGTCACAGGTTCGATCCCTGCAATCGGCAGTGTGAAAGAAGTCCTCTTGGACTTCTTTTTTTCTTTTAATAAGATTTTGACCACATAGTCTATCATGACTACCATATAGACAAAACCTGTTGTTTGTGATTTTTATTTCTGTTATAGTAGTAACTGTCAAAGGGAGATAAAGCTTCCTAACAAATTAAAAAATGAGGTAGAATCATGAAAAAAGTATTAGGTATCGGATTTTTAGTCGTTGCAGCAGTAGTCTTGTATTTTGGTTTTGTTGGATGGCCAAATTTGGATGTCAACATCTGGGCCCTCTTTCCAGTAGGTCTATTTCTATTCTTTACACTTGAAAATCTAGTGAAAAAAGATTACAAGGCTAGTCTCATGTGCCTGATCATTGCTTTTATCATTGCAAATGCTATTCTGGATATCTTACCACTTTCAAGTGGGTTGGTTATCGGTGCTGGAGTGCTGGCTTGCGTGGGAATTGGATTTCTCTTTCCAGATAAAAAAATATGAAAGTAAAGTAATTTAAAGTACATAAAAAAATAATAAACGCTAAAGTATACACATAAATATATAAATTTTATTTCTGGAAAAAGAAAAAGGAGAAAATCAAATATGATTTTCTCCTATAATTAACTTGTTAAAAGTTAACTAGAATAGGTAAATTACTAAGATTATTTATTGAATCCTGCACCAAAGCGAGTGTTGTTACCAAACTCACGAGTTGCATCATCCAAAGGTTTTACCGTCAGTACCTGCAACTGGTTTTAGCTGGATAGGTTTCAGCACCTGATACACTGTAAGCTTTGTCATATTGTTTTGAAACAGCATAACCAAAACGGTTGTTGTGGTTATTTGCAGCACCTGCTTCTGTAACAATTTCTGTAGTTGGACGTGTTACACCTGGAATTGCTTTTGGATCTGGAGTAGCTGGTTTAGCTGGAGCTGGAGTAGCTGGAGTAGCTGGTTTAGCTGGAGTAGCTGGTTTAGCTGGGTAGCTGGTTTAGCTGGAGTAGCTGGTTTAGCTGGAGTAGCTGGTTTAGCTGGAGTAGCTGGTTTAGCTGGAGCTGGAGTAGCTGATTTAGCAGCATTAAATCCTGCACCAAAAACGAGTGTTGTGTCCAAACTCACGAGTTGAATCATCCAAAGGTTTACCGTCAGTACCTGCAACTGGTTTAGCTGGATAAGTCTTAGCACCTGCAAAACTGAAAGCTCTCTTGTTTAATGGAGAAACTGCGAAACCAAAACGGTTGTTATGGTTATTAGCAGCATTTGCCTTTGTAACTGTCCCAGCAGTTGAAGCAGTTACACCTGGGATAGAAGGAACTTCAGTAGCTGCATAAGAAACGCTAGCGATTGCTGACAATGCTAATGCACTTGTTAATAAAAACTTTTTTTCATTGTTTTATCTCCTCTTTAATTTTTCATTTTATTTCTAAGGCAGAACCTTATTATTTTAATTTTATCATATATGTATATATTGTCAAGTATTTATAATTTTTAAAAAAACAAATTTTTTTATTCAAAATTCTTAAAGCAAAAAGTCTCGAGTTTTCTCGAGACTTTTACTTTATTTACCTGCGTAATATTTTTGAATACCTTTGACGATACCTGTAACCAATCTATTTTGGTAGGCATCGCTACGAATTTGTTGGTTTTCATTGAAATTGTCAATATAACCAAGCTCCAATAGAACGGCTGGTTTATCTGTTTCTCGAAGGACAGCAAAGCTGCTTTGGAGGAGGCCAGCATCCTTAGCGCCAGTTTCAGCTAGGAGTGAAGAGTGGATATCAGCAGCAAGGCGATTGCTTTCACTGATACGATCAGGGTGATTATGCCAGTATGAATTAATCCGAGAAGGATAGCCAGCAGCTTCTTCGTAAGAATAAGTCTGAATACCAGAACGGTTAGAAGCAGGGCTTCCGCTAGCATTGAAGTGGATGCTAATGAATATATCGGAGTTCGTGTTGTTGGCTATTTTTGAACGTTCGGTGACAAAGTCGACATAGACATCACTATCTCTCGAAGAAAGAACTGTATAACCAAGACCTTGGAGTTCCTTGCGTAGTTTTTGATAAACTTTGCATGGTGAGGTCTTTTTCATTAGTGTTATAATAAACAGCACCTGGATCTTTACCACCGTGTCCTGGATCTAAGAAAACGGTATATGTGTATTTTCCTTTTTCAAATCCACGACTTACGGACACTTCACCAATCCATTTTCCATTACTTTGGAACTGATGTGCTTTTCCATCGATTTTATGAGTTCCTGTGACATAGACCCCGCTATCTTCTAGGTAATACCAAGCGTTATAGTAGTTATCAAAAATCCATTCACTCTTAGCCATGTAACCACCGGCCTTGAGGTAGTAGGAGCCAATCCATTCACGCACAGCGTATGCACCACCTGATTTCAAGTAGAACCAGCTATCATAGTTTTTATCGAAAATCCATTCTTTTTCAGCCATAGCACCACTAGCTTTTAGGTAGTAGCTACCTTGCCATTGGTTACTTGCCATAGTGGCATCTTTGTTAAAGTAGTACCAGATACCACCAATTTTATCCCACTTATTTTTGATTAATCTACCAGAAGATTGAGCATAGTACCATTGTCCATCTTGTTTGACCCAAGCCCTCTCAGCCATAGCCCCACTATTGGTAAAGAGATAATCATCAAAAATGGTGTTGCTGAGCATGATACCGTCTTTATCAAAGTAGTACCATACACCGCCAATCTTTTTCCAGTCTTGTTTAACGATTTTTCCAGATGGATTAGCATAATACCAGGTGTCTTTAATTTTAGCCCAGCCACTATCGACCATAGCCCCGCTGCTAGTCAGGATGTACCCATCATAAATTGTATCGCTGAGCATGATACCATCCTTATCAAAGTAGTACCATTTACCGTGGATTTTTTTCCAATTGACGGCAGCCTTGTTCGCTTCATAGAAGCGCCAGATATTTTCTTCAAAGACCCAACCATCTTTTTTGTCTTCTGGAACCTGGTTTTCTTCTTTCTTAGCTGAAGTTTTACTTGCGTTTGTTGTAGAAGTTGTTGGTATGCTTGAACTTGCTTCAGTAGAAGGAACTGGTTCCTTTGTTTCAACCTTGTTAGCTGTTGTAGTTTGTTGCATCGTCTCAGCTGAAGTAGTTTGGACTTTATTTTCTTCAGCTAAAGCTGGTTTTGTTGCAAATCCTAGGTAAGTAAGCATGATGGCACTTGCCAAGAGCGTTTTTTCACTTGTTTGATCTCCTATTTATTTTTTTAATAATCTCGTTTTTTTAAATGTCATTAGAAAAAGCACCTCAAATAAAACGTCGGGTTGCCAACTTTGTTGAGGTGCTGGCAAAATTAATAGTGATTTATTTCATCATGAAGATTTGAACAATCATGATGATGTAGATGAGCAATGTGAGTAGAAATCCAGCTCTCCAAAAGAATTTCAAGAATTTTTGGATAATAAAAACTACGTTTTTTTGCTCAAGAAGAAAAAAGGCTAGAATGATAGCCAGCAAGGATAATGCTGCTCCCAAAACGGGAAGTTGATTGTGTGTAAAAAAACCTTAGCACTGATAAAATAATATTCAAAAAATTAGAAAAGGAAAAAGCCAAATCAGCAAAGTTAATGCCTCTTTTCTTTAACTTAAAGAATCTGCTCAGAATAATTGCTAGAGCCAAGGTTAATACCAAAAAGCAAGACGGAAGCGAGTTTCATTAAAAATCATAACAATATTGTATCATAAAAACTTGAATAATAGAAAAGCATATTCTTTGATTTAACAGTGTTTTTCTAAAAAAATTTTTGTTTAGAAATTGATTTTTTTATACTTTATACAAATTCAGTGTATGTTGGATACAAAAAGGTAATAGTTTAGAGTCTTCAATATATATCTTTTTATGGTGACCATAGAAAATATATATTAGTCAGAAGAGAAGATTAGTAGTAGAATGAGTAGCAAATAAAACAAAGGAGTTTATTATGAAATTAGTTACGTTATGGTCAAAACTCTCACTAGGAATCCAATTATTGGTGGCTTTGGTCTTGGGTGTGATTGCCGCAGTCATCTGGCCACAGTTTGCAGGATTTTTATCAATTTTTAGGTCAAGCCTTTATTAAATTGATCAATATGGTTATCATTCCACTAATCTTCCCGACTATCGTTGTTGCAGTAGCCGGCGTTATCGGGAAAAAATCTTTCGGGAAAATCTTGACCAAGAGCTTGGTTTACTTTTTCGCAGTAACAACTGCTATTACCCTATTGTTTGTATTTGCTAGTTATTATTTGGGATTTGGACAAGGTGTGAACATTGGTCAAACTGGTGGAAACCTTGATGGAATTGCCAATAATGTAAAATTTAGCGAATTTCTCCTTGGTTTTATTCCGTCAAATATCGTCAAATCTCTTTCAGATGGTGCTCTATTGCCGATTATCGTTTTCGCTATCTTTCTTGGTTATGGAATTGGTAACCTTAAGTCTGAGAAATCTCAGAAAATTATCGAAGGTTTCCAAATCTGGATTGAAGCCATCTACAAGATTGTTGCAGTGATTGTTAAACTATCACCGATTGGAATTTTTGGATTTATCGCCAAAAGATGTTGCAACGACTGGTGTTGACAAATTGATTGGACTTGGTCAATTTGTAATCGGAACTTATTTGGCTTATGCTGTTTTGGTTCTCCTTATTTTCCCTTTGATTGCTGTCTTCTTTAAAGTACCATATTTGTCAGCCTTTCGTGAAAATTGGAGTCTCTTGACACTGGCTTTTGTTACAGGTAGTTCTAGTGTTGTCTTGCCTTCACTTCTTAAAGATTTGAAAAAACAGGGGCATGACGAGCATACGATTGATTTAGTTGTTCCTTTAGGATATACTTTTAACTTAGAGGGAGCAGCGGTTTACTTCTCAGTAGCGACGATTTTTATTGCTCATGCCTACGGTATTCAATTTTCATTATCAAGTCTCTTGTTTACTGTTTTGTTGTTGACTTTGATTGGAAAAACTGCGGCAACCGTACCATCAGGAGCTATCGTGGTTCTACTAGCTGCAGCACCTCAACTGGGCTTGCCAGTTGAAGGAGTAGCCTTGATTTTTGCAGTTGATTTCTTTGTCAATGCCGGTCGTACTATGATCAATGTTTTGGGTCAAATCTTAACAGTCAGCGTTATTGAAAAAACAGAAGGACATATTTTAGAAGAAGAAAAGGAAAGCCAACTATCAGTCAGCTTTTCTTAAGGAGTTTATAAGTAATGAGTGAAGCAAAAGTTTATGTAATTCATGAGAATCTTGAATGGACCCAGCATTTGGTCAAATGGTTGGAAGAATTAGAAGTTCCATATGAACTGTGGGATTTGTCTAGTGGAATTTTGGATCTGCAAAGTCCACCGCCACAGGGTATCTTCTACAATCGTATGTCTGCGTCTTCTCACACAAGAGGACATCGCTATGCGCCAGAGTTTACAGAGCAGGTGATTACTTGGTTAGAAGCACACGGACGCAAGGTTGTGAATGGAACAGGTGCTATCAACTTAGAAATCAGTAAAGTCAAACAATATTTGAAATTAAACGAGTCTGGTATTGAGACTCCTGCGACAGTTGCAGTTTTAGGCCAAGAAAATATCATTGAAGCAGCCAGAAAATTGAACATCTATCCTTTGATTACCAAGCACAATCGAGCAGGTAAGGGATTAGGGGTTCAACTCTTCCAAAATGAAGAAGAATTGGAAGCTTATGTCAATAGTCCTCTCTTTGAACCATCAGTGGACGGGATTACCTTGTTACAAGCCTACATCAAACCAAGTGATGGACGCATCCGTCGTTCAGAGTTTATCAATCAGAAGTTTCTCTATACTGTTTCAATCGATTCTTCAGATGGATTCCAACTTTGTCCAGCAGATGGTTGTCAAATTGGCAAGAGACCAGAACAACTAGAAACGTCTGAAATTCCAGATTACAGAACCTCTACCAGATTCTCGAAGAGAAGCTTATGAGAACTTCCTTAAGAATGCTCAGATTGAAGTTGCTGCTATTGAATGGGTTCAGTCAGAGAGTGGTGATATTTATGTTTATGATGTAAATACCAACACAAACTACAATCCTACCGCAGAAAAAAATGCCAATATTTTTGCTCACCAACATTTGGCTCAATATCTAAAATCAGAGTTGCAAGCTCTAACGAGTGGACAATAAAGTACTAAAGAAAATCCCCCAGTATCAATGACTGGGGGATTTATCCGTTTTCGTTACATACAAGTAGATGAGAATTATTGATTGACCTTGAAGTCTGGATCTTTAAGACTTTGAACACTGGCATTGATCACTGCACCGACAATCAATAACTTGGCAATGATAATAAACCAGAACATCATGACAACAACGATGATGGAACTGAAAAAGCGAACATCAACGAGATAGTTGACATAGTTATTGAAATAAGCTGAAAAGATAGTTAACAATGAAATAAGAGTGACGAATACGAATAGACTTCCAGGAAGTACGAAGCGAAGACGACCGATTTTCACGTTTGGAAGTAAGTAATAAATCATGATGAGGATTGCAAAGAGGAATACATAAACTAAAGGCCCTGTAAAATTTTGTAAGTAACTAAATAGGGAACTCTCAGATTTCCAGTAGTTCTTAAGAAAGTCTAGTAACATATGACCAAACATACTAAAGAAGAGAATGATGGCAAAGAGAATCTGTAGACCCAAACTTACCAGGATACTCATCAGCTGATGAGAAATAAGTCCTCTGTTCTTAGCGATTCCATAAGCTTTATTAAAAGCCTTTTGGAGGAAATTCATGGATTTTGAGAAGGTCCAAAGGGCTGATATCACCGCAAAACTCAATAGTCCAGCAGATGGTTGTGTCAGTACTTCGCGGGCAATCTTTGCTACTACGTCATAGATTGTATCTGGTAAAAATTCCTTTAGTGAAATCAGAAAATCAGAGATTGGAATCTGAAAGTAGGGAAGGATATTGACCACTATCATGAGAAGTGGAAAGATTGAAATCAACCAATAATAGGCCACAGCTACACTGGTTAATTCAATATCTGAAACACGATAGTAGTGTAAAAAAGCTTTCAATAAGGGCCTATTAGTTAGTTGTTTCCACAACTCTTTCATTGCATAATCCTCCACAATAAAAACTCTCTTTTAACCTAAATCTTAATTTCGTCGAACCAACTCCATCATATCATAAGGTAGCGTGTTGGCTGATTCTTTTAGGGAATAAGTTTCTAGGTTGTTTACATTTTGTCGTAGTTTTTTAGCATACTGGGCTGAGATGAGTTTTTGTTTCTCGTACTCAAAGATGCATTTACGTTCTAGATAATAACCTCTCAACATTTCGTCGATATTATTGGGTTTAATACGATTGATAACGCGCTCCACAAAGGCTCCACTGGTAATATGACTGGTTTCACGTAGACGAGATTCCTGCATAAAGCTAATTAGAGAACTCTTATAAATTCCTTTGAGGTTTTCCAAACTTTCGATGATGATTTCAGTGTTGGCTAGGTAGAGTTCAGCAATCTGGTCATAGTCAATGGCCAGAAGTCTTTGGGTTTCTTTGTTCTTCAAGGAACGAAGGGTTTTGCCAAATGTAAGCAACTCGTGTAGGAGAAAACGTACAATCCGAATAGAAACAAGGAAGTAGTAGGTTAGTCGAGAAGCGAAGTTGCTCTTAATATTTTTCTCCATGCTTTTCAGATAACGTTGGTAGACACGATATCCTCTTTCGCCGATTTTGCCTTCTTCGTAGGCCTGCTCCAAACCATCGCTCTCGATACTGAGAATCAATAGTTTCAGAGCTTCCCAGTCTTCCTGAATTTCCTTATTTTCCAGGCTGAGGATGAGGTTTTCAATCCGTCCATGATAATTATCGATCGCCGCATAGAGGGGAACCTTATTTTTGGTATTGTCCAAATCTTTCTCTAACTCCATGGCAACATCGTTTAAGATAGCGATGTGCATGAGCTGATCCTTAGATGGTTCTTGCTCTTCCGAAAGGTGTGGCAAAACTACTAAACCAGTAAGGAAACTGACCAGGGTTACACCTGCGACGAGAAAAAGAAGGAGAGGATATTCTTGCTCTAGATTTGACGGTATCAAGAGGATAGTAGCAATAGAAACTGTTCCCTTAACTCCAGAAAATGTTAGAAGAAGCATATCTTTGACATACTTGTGGAGACTTTTTTGAAGTTTCTTAATACGCAAAGCGTAAAACCCATAAATCATTACAAAGCGGATGGCAAAGAGTAGGAAGGTTAAAAGAAAGACTGTGACGAGAAGAAGCACATTGTTATAAAAATCACTCTTCAGAATCGGCTCCGCAATCATCTCCAGTTCCATTCCCAACAGAACGAAGACAGAACCATTGAGCATAAAGGTTACAGTGTGCCAGACGGTTTCAGTCACAGTATCCACCTGGGCTTCGAGAAGATTTATCTTTTTAAAACGACTCGCTTTTAAAATACCAGCAACAACGACTGCGATAATTCCAGAAACATGAATTCCTTCAGCGATGAAGAAGGTTAGAAGTGGTAAACTAAGATCTAGAAGCAGTTCACTGGCTATATCAGTAGCACGGACACTGAGTAGGAAGGAGTGGAGGAATCGATTGATTAAAGCCGTCATAAGACCAACTGCAATCCCTCCAACGATAGAGATCGCCAGAGATATTCCTGCTTGAGTGATTGAAAAAGTTCCAGTTGTCCATGCGATGAGGGCTACACGAAAAGCAATTAGCCCAGAAGCGTCATTTAACAGGCCTTCTCCTTTTAAGATATTTGAAATGCGTTTTGGAAAGGTAAAACGTTCAGAAAGGGAAGCAAAAGCAACGAGATCTGTAGGACCAAGTGCAGCACCGACTGCGACGCAGGCAGCTAATGGCAAGCCAATCCAAAGGACATGGGCAAGGCCTCCCATACTCAATGTTGATACAAAGATAACAGGGAAAATCAGATAGAGCACAATTTTCCAGTGTTTTAAGATAGAGGTTACATCTGCCTCTTGAGCCTCGCGAAAGAGGAGAGGACCAATCACTAAAGCTAGAAACAATTCAGTGTCTAAGTGATACTGGTTATTCGGTAAGCACAGACCAATCCCAATCCCCAGAAGTATTTGAATCAGGGGCATGGGTAAAAAGGGAAAGTAGTTTATTGGTCGTACTAGAAACAATTAGAACAAGTAAAAATATCAAGAGATAAAAAAGTAAATCCATCTTCTACCTCCTTATTTTTGTTTTCGACAAGCTTCAAAAAGTTCCTTTTGTTCTTGGATTTTTTGATCAATCTTCGAGCAATCCTTATGCTCAATTTTCTTCTGACAACGCTCCATTTCAAGTGTAATCATTTTTTTCTTGATTTTTAGCATCTTTTTGCTCATATGAGCTTCATCTAACATACCAACTGCACGTTCATGTTGGGTTGATTCAACGAATTTGTGGCGAAGTCCTTCTATTTTATCTCGTAGGTATTGTTTATCCATGGCGATACCTTTCTAATTTTTCAATCATAACTAAAAATGGTGGATTGTTGATTTGGTTGAGGGTACGATAGATTGTAGCAGTGTATTCTTGTTGTGGCAACTGACTGACAAAATCTAAGACAGCATCTCGCTCTATATCTCCGCCTTCATGCCCGTAGTATATCATAATGGCTATCCGTCCGCCCTTAACGAGCATCCGACAGAGTTTTTCTAGTGCCTCAAGGGTTGTCTGAGGTTGAGTGATAATGCTTTTATCAGCAGAAGGCAGATAACCTAGATTAAAGATGGCGGCCTTGACTTCTGTCACAAATTGATCCACGGTTTCGTGGCCCTGCAGGATTAAGTCTACATTGGTCAAACCTGCTTCTTGGATACGTTGACTTGTTTTTTCCAGAGCTTGTTCTTGGATGTCAAAAGCATAGACTTGTTTAGCCAATTTGGCAAGAAAAAGTGTATCGTAGCCATTTCCCATGGTTGCATCCACAACAATATCCTCTGGGGTAATGACTTGGGAAAGAAAATCATGTGCCATTTCAAGTGGTCTTTTCATTCATAAACTCCTGTTTTAAAGCCTTGCAACCTTGTACACTTCCTCGACGTCTCATTTCGGCTTCAATGCTATTTAAAACTTCCCATTTGTTGAGACTCCACATAGGACCAATCAACATATCTCTAGGTGCATCTCCTGTAATTCGATGAATGACAATATGTTTGGGAATAATTTCTAGCTGGTCGCAGATGACTTTGATATATGCATCTTGACTCATCAGTTGCAAGCGCCCTTCATGATAATCCCGTTGCATTCGAGTGTTGGTCATGAGGTGAAGTAGGTGAAGCTTAATTCCTTGAATATCATTATCTGTTACACAACGGCGAACATTTTCAACCATCATCTCATGGGTTTCACCTGGCAAACCATTAATCAAGTGAGCAACAATCTCAATCTTAGGATATTTTCTTAAGCGTTTAACAGTCTCCACGTAGAGTTCATAGGAGTGGGCACGGTTAATCAATTCAGAAGTTTCTTCATAAGTAGTTTGTAAGCCTAACTCTACAGTAACATGCATTCGCTCTGATAGCTCTGCTAAGTATTCAATCGTTTCATCAGGAAGACAGTCAGGTCGAGTACCGATATTGATACCGACAACCCCCGGTTCATTGATGGCTTGCTCATAACGCTCGCGAATGACTTCTAATTTTTCATGAGTATTGGTGAAATTCTGAAAATAAACCAAATACTTTTTGACATCAGGCCATTTACGATGCATAAAGTCAATCTCTTTATAGAATTGCTCTCGAATCGGAGCATCAGGAGCAACGATTGCATCTCCAGAACCAGAAACCGTACAAAAAGTACATCCTCCATGGGCTACTGTACCATCACGGTTGGGACAATCAAATCCAGCATCAATTGGAACTTTAAATGTCTTTTCTCCAAATAAATTTCGATAATAATCATTCAAGGTATTATAGGATTTCATAGCTAATATTATATCAAAAAAACACCTGTAAACTCAAAAGTCAGTTAACGCTTGGTAAGAAGTTAAAAAGTTTGAATATCAAAAAAATAAAAAGCCTTTACAAAAAATAAAAAAGTGGTATAATTAAGATATAACCGGTGCAAACGTTTTCGTAAATCGTTTGCATTAATATAAATTAAGGAGATTTGAATGATGAAAGATACATTCAAAAATGTCTTGTCTTTCGAATTTTGGCAAAAATTCGGTAAGGCTTTAATGGTGGTTATCGCTGTTATGCCAGCGGCTGGATTGATGATTTCAATCGGTAAGTCACTTGCATTGATTGACCCAAACCTTGCTCCCCTAGTTATTACTGGTGGCGTACTAGAGCAAATTGGTTGGGGAGTTATCGGTAACCTACATATCTTATTTGCTCTTGCTATCGGTGGTAGCTGGGCTAAAGAACGTGCAGGTGGTGCTTTTGCTGCCGGTCTAGCATTTATCTTAATCAACCGTATCACTGGTACAATCTTTGGTGTATCAGGAGACATGCTGAAAGATCCAAATGCTATGGTTTCAACAATCTTTGGTAACTCTATCAAAGTTTCTGATTACTTTATCAGTGTGTTTGAAGCTCCAGCCCTTAACATGGGTGTGTTTGTAGGGATTATTTCTGGTTTTGTAGGGGCAACTGCCTTTAACAAATACTACAACTTCCGTAAATTGCCTGATGCACTTTCATTCTTTAACGGAAAACGTTTTGTACCGTTTGTTGTTATCCTTCGTTCAGCGATTGCAGCGATTGTTCTTTCAGTTGCTTGGCCAGTTGTACAAACAGGTATCAACAACTTTGGTATTTGGATTGCTAACTCACAAGAAACAGCTCCAGTTCTAGCACCGTTCTTGTATGGTACTTTGGAACGTTTGCTCTTGCCATTTGGACTTCACCACATGTTGACTATCCCAATGAACTACACAGCTCTTGGTGGTACTTATGATGTCTTAACTGGTGCAGCAAAAGGAACTCAAGTATTTGGTCAAGATCCACTTTGGCTTGCATGGGTAACAGACCTTGTCAACCTTAAAGGAACAGATCCAGACCAATACCAACACTTACTTACAACTGTAACTCCAGCTCGTTTCAAAGTTGGACAAATGATTGGTTCATTCGGTATTTTGATGGGTGTGGCTGCTGCTATTTACCGTAATGTTGAAGCAGACAAGAAACACCAATACAAAGGTATGATGATTGCGACAGCTCTTGCAACTTTCTTGACTGGTGTTACTGAGCCAATTGAATATATGTTCATGTTCGTTGCAACACCTCTTTACCTTGTCTACGCTGTTGTTCAAGGTGCTGCCTTTGCTATGGCTGATATTGTTCACCTTCGTGTGCACTCATTCGGTTCAATTGAATTCTTGACTCGTACTCCACTAGCTATCAATGCTGGTCTTGGTATGGATATCATTAACTTTATCTGGGTAACAGCACTATTTGCAGTTATCATGTACTTTATCGCCAACTTCATGATTCAAAAATTCAACTATGCTACTCCAGGACGTAACGGAAACTACGAAACTGCTGAAGGTTCATCAGAATCTGCTGCTTCTGGTGAGTCAAAAGTTGCAGAAGCTTCTCAAGCTGTTAACATCATTAACCTTCTTGGTGGACGTGCTAATATCGTTGATGTGGACGCATGTATGACTCGTCTTCGTGTTACTGTAAAAGACGCTGAAAAAGTCGGAACAGAAGAACAATGGAAGTCTGAAGGAGCTATGGGTCTTGTCATGAAAGGACAAGGTGTCCAAGCTATTTATGGACCTAAAGCTGACGTTTTGAAATCAGATATTCAAGACCTTCTTGATTCAGGTGAAGTGATTCCTGAAACTCTTCCAAGTCAAATGGCATCTTCTCAAAAAGACGCTGTTGTATACAAAGGTGTGACTGAGGAAGTTTACTCAGTTGCTGACGGTCAAGTTATTGAATTGGAACAAGTGAAGGATCCTGTATTCGCACAAAAAATGATGGGTGATGGATTTGCAGTAGAACCAGCTAACGGAAACATTGTATCTCCAGTATCAGGTACTGTATCAAGCATCTTCCCAACTAAACATGCTCTTGGTCTTGTGACTGAAGCAGGCCTCGAAGTACTTGTTCACATTGGTTTAGACACAGTAAGTCTTGAAGGAAAACCATTTACAGTTCGTGTTGCTGAAGGACAACAAGTTGCTGCTGGTGATCTTCTTGTCACAGCTGACTTAGGTGCTATTCAAGCAGCAGGTCGTGAAACTACAACTGTAGTTGTCTTTACAAATGGAGACGCGATCAAGTCAGTTAAATTAGAACAAACAGGTTCTCTTGCAGCTAACACAGCAGTTGCAAAAGTAGAATTGTAATCGTTTAGGGGTTGGAAGTTTTTTCCAACCTCTTGTTTATAGGAGAAAAAGTATGAAATTTTTAACCCTTAATACTCATAGTTGGATGGAAAAAAATCCTGAAGAAAAAAATTTCAGCTCTTATTAAAAAGACATCCTTGAAAACAATTATGATGTGATTTGTTTTTCAGGAAATTAACCAAGAAATCACCTCAGAGCAAGTAGAGGCTGGTCCACTTTATCAGCCATTACCATCTGCTGAGCCAATTCATCAAGACCACTATGTTCGTCTCTTGGTAGAGAAATTAGCTGAAAAAGGACTCAAATACTATTGGACATGGGCTTATAACCATATCGGTTATGACCGCTATCATGAAGGTGTTGCAATCTTATCTAAAACACCGATTGAAGCGCGTGAGATTTTAGTTTCAGATGTGGATGACCCGACAGATTACCACACACGACGAGTTGCTTTAGCAGAAACAGTAGTTGAAGGTAAAGAACTTGCTGTTGCGAGTGTGCATCTCTCTTGGTGGGATAAAGGCTTCCAAGAGGAATGGGCGCGTTTTGAAGCAGTTTTGAAAGAATTAAATAAGCCTCTCTTACTAGCAGGTGATTTCAATAATCCTGCAGGCCAAGAGGGTTACCAAGCAATTCTAGCTAGTCCACTAGACTTACAAGATGCATTTGAAGTTGCAAAAGAAAGAAGTGGTAGTTATACTGTTCCGCCTGAAATTGATGGTTGGAAAGGAAATACTGAACCTCTACGAATTGATTATGTCTTTACAAGTAAAGATATTCAGGTAGAGCGTCTGCAAGTAGTTTTCGATGGCCAACAAAATCCTCAAGTTAGCGATCACTATGGCCTTCAGGCAGAACTCTCATGGAAAAGATTAAATAAGGGTTTTTAGTAAAAATAAATAAGTTCCCCTTCTACTGACAGAAGGGGTTGATTTATTTAAAGAGTTAATATAGTTAAAGTTTTTTTATTGAATAACTTGTAAAATATCATAAAAATCCTTTTAAAAATAAAAAAATGTTGGAGGAATTTATGATTGTAAATCAAATTATGCGTATGATCCCGACGCTAAAGGTAAATAATAGAAATTTAAATGAATCATTTTATATTGAGACTTTGGGTATGAAACCCTTGCTTGAAGAGTCTGCCTTCTTATCACTTGGAGACCAGTCAGGCATTGAAAAGTTAGTTTTAGAAGAGTCACCAAGTATGAGAAGCCGTAAGGTTGAAGGAGTAAAAATTAGCTAGATTGATTGTAAAAGTAGAAAAATTCATCTGAGATTGAAGCGCTACTAGCTAGAATGGAAAAAGCTTCCTCAACTCTATAAAGGAAACAAGGGATATGCTTTTTGAGGTTCTTTCTCCAGAAGGCGATTGTGTCCTTGTTCATGCGGAAGATGATATTAGAGATTTGGAAAAGGTTGAAGAAGAAGTCACTTTTTTTCAAAAGATGAGAACGTGCAATATTTGACGGCGTTTGAAATCTCAGTGGAAGTTAACTTGCCAGAAGATACAAGCAGCTTACTTGAAAAAGAAGAAATCGAAAATCGAATCGCTTTTAGAGAAGCTCAAGGCGGTGATTTACTTGTTGAAAATAATGTAACTTGGGACTTGTCCATGTTGAAATTCCAAGTGAAAGAACTTGACCTAGCAAGTCTTCGCCAACGTTTTGAAGCTACAGGTTACTTTATTCCTAAATCTGAGAAGTTCTTCCTAACTAAGGATACCAACAATGTCGAATTGTGGTTTGAAGCAGTATGAAACAAAAAATCATTCAAAAAATAGAGCAACAAATTGAGGCAGGGATTTATCCTGGTGCCTCTTTTGCGTATTATCAGGATGGCGTTTGGTCAGACTGGTATCTAGGAAAAGCAAATCCTGAAATTGGTGAGAAGACGCGTGAAGGGTTGGTCTATGATTTAGCAAGTGTGAGCAAGGTCGTTGGAGTTGGGACGGTTTTAACTTTCTTGTGGAAGGAAGGAAAAATCGAGTTAGACCAGTCCATAACAGCTTATCTACCAGAGGCGGATTATCCAGATATCACCATTCGACAGTTACTGACGCATGCAACGGATTTAGATCCTTTTATTCCTAATAGGGATCAACTCTCAGCAGACCAACTTAAAGATGCCATGTTTCATCTTAATCGCCGAGAGAAACGAGCTTTTCTGTACTCGGATGTGCACTTTCTCTTGCTTGGTTTTCTCTTAGAATCCTATTTTGAAAGGGACTTGGACAAGATTTTGCAAGAGCAAGTTTTGAATCCTTGGGGAATGAAGGAAACTCGGTTTGGTCCAGTTAGCAGTGCTGTTCCAACGGTTCGTGGACAGAAAGCAGGAGTGGTACATGATCCCAAGGCGCGTTTACTAGGTAGACACGCTGGGAGTGCAGGTTTATTTTCAACTGTTCATGATTTAAAAATCTTCCTAGAGCATTATTTACAGGATTCCTTTGCTGAAGACTTAAGTCAAAATTATTCAGACTTGGATGACAAGGAACGTTCATTGGCTTGGAATGTAGAAGGTGATTGGCTGGATCACACAGGTTATACTGGAACTTTTATCATGTGGAATCGACAGAAACAAGAGGCGGCAATCTTTTTATCTAACCGAACCTATGAGAAAGATGAGCGTGCTCAGTGGATATTGGATCGTAATCAGGTCATGGACTTGATTCGTGAAGCAGACTAGGGAGGGCCCATGTCTAAAGCGTTAAAAGGAACTCTTTTTACAGTGATTGCAGGTATCGCATGGGGTCTATCAGGGACTAGCGGTCAATACTTAATGGCTCATGGAATTTCTGCTCTTGTTTTAACCAATATCCGTTTGATTATTGCAGGACTCCTTTTGGTTCTTTTGTCCTATATCAAGTCTAAGGAGCAATTCATATCTTTTCTAAAAGATAAATCAAGTCTGTTTTCTCTCTTGTCATTTTCTTTGTTTGGGCTCTTTTTAAATCAATTGGCCTATTTATCAGCTATTCAGGAGACAAATGCTGGAACAGCGACGGTCTTACAGTATGTCTGTCCAGTTGGAATCTTAGCTTATACTTGTATAAAAGATAGGGTAGCGCCTACTATAGCTGAAATTATTTCTATGATTTTGGCTATAGGTGGGACCTTTCTCATTGCAACCCATGGGCAGTTGGATCAGCTTTCTATGACACCAGCTGGACTCTTCTGGGGCTTATTCTCAGCTCTGACCTATGCTCTTTATATCATTTTACCCATTAATTTGATTCAAAAGTGGGGGAGTATTTTGGTCATCGGTGTGGGAATGATGATCTCAGGTTTTCTAGCAGTGCCTTTTACAGGGATTATCGGGGCTAGTATTCCCTTATCTTTTGATATCTTTCTAGCTTTTGCAGGAATCATTCTGATAGGAACGGTCTTTGCCTATACTGCCTTTCTTAAAGGTGCCAGTATCATTGGACCAGTCAAGTCTAGCCTTCTAGCTTCGATTGAGCCCATTTCTGCAGTATTTTTTGCCTTTATGATTATGGGAGATATTTTTTATCCTGTAGATTTTCTAGGTATGGCAATGATTTTACTGGCTGTGACTATTATTTCTTTGAAGGATTTAATGTTAGAAAAGAAACAGACTCCAAAAAGGTCATAAAAAAATCCACTCTTTATTTGAGTGGATTTTTTTATGTTTAGATATTTAGATATTTAAATATTTAATTTTTGTTTTTCGTATGGCAAGATCAAGTTCAAGATGATACCTGTCATAGCTGAGAGAGCAGTACCAGAAAGTGTAACAGGTCCAAGTTTGAGATTGCTCCACCAAGTCCAAGTACCAACATCGCACTTGCGATGATTAGGTTACGCATTTGACCAAAAATCAACACGTTCCTTGATCAAGACTTTCAAACCGTTGCTTGCGATAACCCCGTATAGAAGGATTGACATACCACCAAGTACAGCGTTTGGAATTGTAGAAATCAAGGCAGTAAATTTACCAAGGAAGCTAAGGGCGATAGCGATAAAAGCAGCGTTACGGATAACAGAGACAGAAGCGATGCGAGTCATACCAATAACCCCTGTATTTTCACCGTAAGTTGTATTTGCTGGTCCACCAAGGAAGGCAGAAACAGAAGTTGCGATACCATCACCGAGAAGGGTGCGGTGAAGACCTGGATCTTTCAAGAATTGGCGTCCACAGATTTGACTTAGAACGGTGTGGTCACCGATATGTTCAGAAATGGTTACGATAGCGATTGGTAAGATGGCGATTGTTTCAGGACCAAAGTAAAGGTCGTATTGTTTGAAGGCACCACCTGTATTGAATGGTAGGTAGAAGCCAGGAATTTCAATCCAGTTAGCTTGAAGAACAGGAGTGAAGTCAACCAAGCCGAGCGCTAGCGCAAAGAGATATCCACCGATAATAGCAAAGAGGAAAGGAATGATACGAAGGAAACCTTTTCCTTTCGTATTGATAAAAGCAGCAATCAAGAAAGTAACAACGGCTACAAGAGCGTTTTTCCAGTTGCCGTCTGCGACAAGGCCAGCGTTGGTTACAGCAGAACTTGCAAGTCCAAGACCGATAACGATGATCATTGGTCCGATAATGATTGGAGGCAAGAGTTTATCAATCCATTTTGTACCTGCGAAGCGAACACTTGCAGCAACAAGGACATAAACAAAACCAGTCAGGATAACCCCTGTCTGAGCAGCAGATACATCACCACCCATTTCTTTCATGGCAAGTGACATGGCTGTAATAAAGGCGAAAGAAGAACCAAGATAAACAGGAACTCTAAAACCTGTTGCAATCATATAGATGAGGGTACCAACCCCTGAAGCAAAGAGGGCAACGGATACAGGCATTCCCAAAATCAGTGGGACCAAAATTGTTGCACCAAACATAGCAAAAAAACGTGCTGGAAGCTGAGAAGAATTCCCTTACCAGCAGAAGGACGTTGGTCGACGTCTAATAACAAATCAACAGTTGATTCTTGTTTCATAAATACCTCACTTTTGGGCATCAAAAAAAGAGCCCATTATTTTACAGCAATAGGCTCTCAGAGTAAGACTTCATTAAAAAATAATTGACCACATTTTAATGAATGTTATGTATATCTGCGTCTTCGTCACCTCACGGGATGACATTAAAAACCTTTGCTTAGGATAGTATAGCAGAAAAAATTCGTTTTGTAAACGAATTTTTCCTGAGCCTAGAAATAAGAAAGCGAGGTTGATTCTGCAGATTTATGTATAATTCCTTTAAAGCGGACGTTTATTTGGCATACCTGCTTTTCTTGGGTATTTATTTGGAGTTTCTTTTTTCTTTTCTACCACAGTAATATAGCGAGGGTCTCCATTGGGAAGAGTATAGCTGATGTTGTCCTCAACTTTGCTAAAGAGAAGGTTAAGAGCATTTTTTGCCTCTGTCAATTCCTCAGGTGCATTGCTTGCCTTGAGTGCCAGTAATTTGCCACCGACTTTTAGAAAAGGAATGGTTAATTCAGATAAGACCTGCAGACGAGCAACTGCTCGAGCTGTGACGATATCAAACTGGGCACGAAAATTCTTGTTTTGACCGAAATCTTCTGCACGTCCATGGTAGAAAGTGAACATTTTCTAAGTCTAACTCTTGTGCTAAGAGATTAAGGAAGTTGATTCGCTTGTTTAGAGAGTCAATAATGGTTACATCTAACTGAGGGTAAAGAATTTTCATAGGAAGGCTTGGAAATCCAGCACCAGCACCAATATCTAATAACTTAATTTCCTGATTTTCAATCAACCCTTGCAGGATAGGTGCAATCGAATCATAAAAATGCTTGAGATAGACTTCTTCCTTATCCGTAATGGCAGTTAGATTGATTTTTTCATTCCACTCGACTAAGAGTTCAAAATAACGCTCAAATTGTGCTTTTTGCTGGTCAGTAAGATTAATATTCTGTTCAGCAAGTAATGTGTAAAAAGTTTCTGGTTTCATAGTTGTATCCTTCTTTGATGTCATCTTATTTTACCAAAAAAATATGGAAATTTGATATACTTGTACTAATCAAAAGGCAGAAAGGAGCTTTTATGATGTATTGGATTTTTTTATGGACTTCTTGCTCTAATTATTTTTTTGGTTATTGATTGCTACAATAGATTAGTAAAAAAATCGTATGCAAACTAAGGAAGCTTGGAGCCAGCTTGATGTTCAGTTGAAGCGTCGAAATGATCTCTTACCGAACTTGATTGAAACTGTGAGAGGATATGCAAAGTATGAAGGTGCAACCCTAGAAAAAGTTGCTGAACTTCGTAGTCGAGTTGCGACAGCATCTTCTCCAGCCGAAGCTATGAAAGCCAGTGATGCCCTATCTCGTCAAATTTCAGGTATCTTTGCTCTTGCGGAAAACTATCCAGAATTGAAGGCTAGCAGCAATTTTGCTCACTTACAAGAAGAACTGACTAACACAGAAAATAAAAATTTCTTATTCACGTCAGCTCTATAATAGTGTCGTTAGCAACTACAATGTTAAATTAGAAACTTTTCCAAGTAATCTGGTTGCGGCTATATTTGGCTTCAAGGCAGCGGATTTTCTTCAAACTCCAGAAGAAGAAAAGGCTGTGCCTAGAGTTGATTTTAGTGGTTTAGGTGACTAAGATGCTGTACAAACAAATTGCTAGTAATAAACGTAAAACTTGGGTTCTTTTAATAGTCTTCTTTCTTTTGCTAGCCATAGTTGGTTATGCGGTTGGTTTTCTGTTCATGAACTCAGGTATCTGGGGCGTGACCGTAGCTATGATTATCGGTTTCATCTATGCCTTGACCATGATATTTCAATCTACAGAGATTGTCATGAGTATGAATGGTGCGCGTGAGGTTGATAGAAACGAAGAACCTGTTCTCTATCATGTTGTCGAGGATATGGCAATGGTGGCGCAGATTCCTATGCCACGAGTTTATGTAATTGATGACCCGGGTTTGAATGCTTTCGCCACAGGTTCGAATCCTCAAAATGCTGCTGTTGCTGCTACATCAGGACTTTTAGAGATCATGAATCGTGAGGAGTTAGAAGCTGTAATCGGGCATGAAGTTAGTCACATTCGCAACTTAGATATTCGAATCTCTACCATTGCTGTTGCTCTCGCTAGTGCCATCACTCTTTTATCGAGTATGGCTGGTCGTATGATGTGGTGGGGTGGAGCTAGTCGTATTCGTAGAAGTAATGATCGTGATAGTGGGGGACTTGAAGTGATTATGTTAGTTGTTTCTCTCCTAGCCATCGTTCTAGCGCCTCTTGCAGCAACTTTGGTGCAGTTAGCTATTTCACGCCAACGAGAATTTTTAGCGGATGCTTCAAGTGTGGAATTAACACGTAATCCTCAGGGGATGATCAATGCCCTCCTTAAACTAGAAAATAGTCAACCAATGACTCATCATGTGGATGATGCTAGTAGTGCGCTTTATATCAATGATCCTCAAAAACGAGGTTTCTTGAAAAAACTATTTTATACTCATCCGCCCATTTCAGAGCGGATTGAACGTTTGAAAAATATGTAAAAAACATCCAGAGGTTTTCCTCTGGATGTTTTAATTCCAAAAGTTAAAGATCTTGTAAATCCACTACTTCTAAACCATGCTCTGTCAGACTATAGATACTCGTACAGACTTCTTTTAAGAAACGTCGATCATGCGAAACAGTGACAAGACCACCAGGATAATTGGCAAAAAGTTTTCTGATTTCTGGTTGAGAAGTTGGAGAAAAGTTTCGTGTGGGTTCATCCAGAAGGAGAAAGTTTGGTTTTCGCAGAACTAAATTCAAAAGAAGGAGTTTACCTTGTTGCCCGCCAGATAGCGAGCGGATTTGGTGGTGCATCTCTGGATAGTTGAAATTGAGACTGGCTAGGTGAGATTGGATTTTCTGTATTTCCTCTTTGTGTCCAGTTTGGCTGAGAAATTCTACTGGGGATAGATCCAATTGCAGTGTTTCTTGGTAATCTTGTGGCATAAAACAAAGCGAAATCTCTTTTTGCCGCTGAGCAGTTGTTGAAACTTGGCTAACAGAGTGGATTTTGCCAACGCCATTGGGACCGATAATGCCGATTTTATCTTGACCACGGACAGTTAATTGTAGCCCTTGAGACAGAATTCGTTGGCCAATGGATAAAGTCTCATTTTCTAGTCGAACTAAGACTTTTGAAGCCGCTAATGGCTCTATATCTGAAAAGAAAAGTTGGATTTGTTCCTCTTCAAGTGGCTTTTTGGGTCATGGACTGAGCTGCTTTTTCGTAGCGTTTTTTTCTTGTGAAAAGAACAGTTTTTCATCTTTTTTTAGCTAATAGGCGACCAGCAGTACTGTCTTTGGTAGCTCGAAGTGCAGTTTCTACATTTTGCTTAACTCGGCGATGTTTTTTTCCATGGTTTTTGTCATAGGCTCTCTGGTCGTTGGCAGCTTGCTGGCTTTTGTCTGACAAAAACTAGCCTTTCTCTGCTCACTATAGCTATCGTAGTCTAAATGCTCTACTAGCGTTTCTGCTTCTTTCCGGTGCTTGATCAGTCGCAAGTGGATGATGGTGTCTGATGTTTGAGAGAGAAAATCTTCATCATGAGAAATGAAAAATAACGGTTTGCCTCATCTTTTGAATATGTTTTTTTAGCCAATCAACCATCTCTATATCCAGGTCATTTGAAGGTTCATCTAAAAATAAAATCTCAAAGGGTTTGGCAAATTCATGGATGAGCTGAATTTTCAAAGCTTCACCACCCGAGAGACTACCAATTTCTTGATCACTTGCAAAAACGACTGCTGTCAAAGTGTAATTCATCAGACAAGCGATAGAGAAGGCTGTAGTCCAAATCTGTAGACTCTAAAAAGAAGTAGTCCTGCAGAGATTTTTTTCAGTTCTTCAGGGAGATGTTGGGGAATGTAGGCTCAGGGACTGAAGGTCAGACTGGATGTCGCCCTTGATAGTGAAATCAGGCAAAGCTTCCCCCATTAAAGCTCGTAGTAAGGTTGATTTTCCATTTCCTTCTTCGCCTATAATAGCGACCTTTTCTCCGTCTTGGATGGTAATGTTTAAATCGGAAACAAGGTCTCTTAAATCTTTGTTTTTGTGTGATGGTCAGATGATTGATTTTTTTATCATATTATTGTCCTTTCTAGAATGTTCATATTGCATAACAAAAAAGCTCTACTTTACCTAGTAGAGCCAATCGTCTATGTCAAAAAACTCTTTTAAAAAGGGCTGAAAATCCAGCAAAAAAAGAGCACACAAAAAAGAGACAGAAACAAGATCTACTAAATAAAGGTTCTTTATTTGATAGACTTAGTTGTTCATGTCTCCCTTACCTCCGAGTATTGTTGAAATCATCATACTCTTTTTGAGAAAATTTGTCAAGATTAAGCCAGAAAATCCTCTTTTTACTAAAGACCAAAAACAGGTCCATAGAGTGTTAATGTATGTTTAACGTGATCGAAGTGGAACTTGTCATAGTTTCTCCAAGCAGTGCGGGCTTGATCGTTTAGTTTTAGTGAGCCAAGTCCAATCAAAAGACTAGTCCGTTGGTAAAAGCTTTCCAGTTCAATTAGAATAGCATTGTCTAATTTCTCAGCTTTTTTGAGTGCTCTGAGAATCTCATCAATATTTTGTTGTAAGCGTAGGTCATCAGGTAAGCCTTGTTTACAACTTTGTATTGTTTGATTTAATTCTGAAACGAGTTGATAGGCTTCAGTTAAAAGAACTTTGTCTTCCATATGAGTGTCCTCCTTTGCTCATCTATTGATGCCTATAGTATAGCACAAAAAGAAAGATTATCATAATAAATATATTAAAAAAATGTAGAATGATTTTTTTAAAAAGTTTAGTTGCCTTTGCTTGCGCTCTTTTCATGGTATAATCAAGTGAGTAAATCTTTATGGAGGAAGTATGAAATTAAATATTCAAGAAATTCGTAAGTTGCCTGAAGGCTTTGCATTTTGAGCAAAAATTTAGATTTGGCAGCTGACTTACGTAAACGTAATCAAGAAATTTTAGATGTAAAAATATTGTTGCAGTAGGGAAAGTCCAGTATGAAGACCTTATGTTTTTCCTAGATTATCAGTTATCTTATACAATCGTTCTAGCTTCTAGTCGTAGCATGGAACCGGTAGAATTGAAAGAATCATATCCAGTGACGGAAGTCTTTATGGAAGGTGCTACCAATCAATTGGACCAAGAAGTTCTAGATGGTGATTTAGTATTACCGATTGAAAATGGTGAAATCGACCTTTCTGAGAGCGTATCTGATAATATCTTGCTCAATATTCCAATCAAAGTCTTAACAGCTGAAGAAGAAGCTGGCCAGGGATTTGTTTCCGGAAATGACTGGCAAATCATGTCTGAGGAAGAATATCAAGCCCAACAAGCAGTCAAAAAAGAAGAAAACAGTCCTTTTGCAGGTTTACAAGGACTGTTTGATGGAGATGAGTAGATGGTTTTATCCAAGAAACGTGCCCGTCATGTCATTGAAGAAATCATCGCTCTTTTTCCAGATGCAAAACCTAGTCTAGACTTTCACAATCATTTTGAGCTTTTGGTTGCCGTTATGCTATCTGCTCAGACGACAGATGCTGCAGTCAACAAGGCTACACCAGGTCTCTTTGCAGCTTTTCCAACGCCTCAAGCTATGGCAGATGCAAGCGAGAGTGAAATTTCTAAACATATTTCTCGTCTAGGTCTCTATCGCAATAAGGCTAAGTTTCTTAAAAAATGTGCCCAGCAGTTACTAGACGATTTTGATGGCCAAGTCCCTCAGACTAGGGAAGAATTAGAGAGTTTGGCAGGAGTTGGCCGTAAAACAGCTAACGTAGTTTTGAGTGTAGGTTTCGGTATTCCAGCTTTTGCAGTTGATACTCACGTAGAACGTATCTGCAAACACCATGATATTGTTAAAAAATCAGCTACGCCACTTGAAGTTGAAAAACGTGTCATGGATGTCTTACCACCGGAAGAATGGTTGGCAGCCCATCAGGCTATGATTTACTTTGGCCGTGCCATCTGTCATCCAAAAAATCCAGAATGCGAACACTATCCACAATTGTACGATTTTAGTTCTTTATAAGGTCGCGTATTGAATGTTTTTACTTGCTTTGAACTAGGCTTTGTGATATAGTAAGGACAATAAAATATTCCTTTAAACCTGTCCCGTGAGGCAGGCAAGGAGCTCGATAAAGTAGAAGGGTAAGTCTATGCTGTTTCCAGTATGGCTCGCTTAATGATACATTCTCAAGTCTCCTTGTCTAAGGAGACTTTTCTTTTTGGAGGTTTGTCATGAAGACAAAAGAAGTTGTAGACGAATTAACCGTCAAGCGAGCAATTACGCGTATCACTTATGAAATCATCGAACGCAACAAAGATTTGAATAAAATCATTTTAGCGGGTATCAAAACACGTGGTGTCTTTATTGCTCACCGTATTCAAGAACGCTTGGAACAATTGGAAAATATCTCTGTTCCCGTTGTAGAATTAGATACTAAACCTTTCCGTGACGATGTTAAGAGTGGTGAGGATACTTCATTGATTTCTGTCGATGTGACAGATCGCGAAGTCATCTTGGTGGATGATGTGCTCTATACAGGTCGTACAATTCGAGCTGCTATCGATAACATTGTCGGACATGGTCGCCCAGCGCGCGTGAGTCTTGCGGTGTTAGTTGACCGTGGACACAGAGAATTGCCAATTCGACCAGATTACGTTGGGAAAAATATTCCAACCAGTCGTTCTGAAGAAATCATCGTTGAGATGACAGAACTTGATGGCCAAGATAGAGTTTTGATTACTGAAGAAGCTTAATAGCTAAAGGAGTAGCCATGTCAGAAAATCAACAAGTACTGAAACATGTGGTGTCCATGGAAGATCTCACTGTGGATCAGGTTATGAAATTGATTAAACGAGGGATTGAGTTTAAGAATGGAGCTCAGTTGCCTTACGAAGACCATCCCATTGTTTCCAATCTTTTCTTTGAAATTCGACAAGAACGCATAAATCGTTCGAAGTTGCAGAGATTAAACTAGGATTGGAACGACTTGACTTTGATGTAAAGACAAGTTCAGTCAACAAGGGTGAGACACTCTATGATACCATCCTGACTTTGTCAGCGCTTGGTGTAGATGTCTGCGTTATTCGTCACCCTGAGGTTGATTACTACAGAGAATTGATTGCGAGTCCGACGATCACGACTTCGATTATCAACGGTGGCGACGGTTCAGGGCAACATCCTAGTCAGAGTCTGCTTGATTTAATGACAATTTACGAAGAATTCGGACATTTTGAAGGACTCAAGGTCGCGATTGCTGGAGACTTGGATCATTCACGTGTTGCCAAATCCAATATGCAGATTTTGAAACGCTTGGGAGCTGAACTTTACTTTGCAGGACCTGAGGAATGGAGAAGCCAAGAATTTGCGGACTATGGACAGTTTGTTACCATTGATGAGATTGTTGACCAGGTGGATGTTTTGATGTTGCTTCGGGTTCAACATGAACGTCACGAGAGTGGAGCTGTCTTTTCAAAAGAAGGCTATCATGCGCAACATGGCTTGAACCAAGAACGCTACAATCGCTTAAAAGAAGAAGCAATCATTATGCATCCTGCTCCAGTAAATCGGGATGTAGAAATTGCTGACCACTTGGTTGAAGCTCCAAAATCACGCATTGTCCAACAAATGACCAATGGAGTCTTTGTTCGAATGGCAATCTTAGAATCCGTATTGGCAAGTAGAAAAGCCAAATAAGACACAAAAACGTTAAAAGACGCCAGTGAGCGTCCACGAGAGGTGAGAATATGACAAAACGACTTCTAGTTTTAGAAGATGGCACAGTTTTTGAAGGTAAAGCCTTCGGTGCAGATATTGATGTAACAGGGGAAATCGTCTTTAATACAGGGATGACAGGCTATCAAGAATCCATTACAGACCAGTCTTATAATGGGCAAATCTTGACCTTCACTTATCCATTGGTGGGGAATTATGGGATTAACCGTGATGATTACGAATCTATTAGCCCAACTTGTAAGGGTGTTGTAGTTTTCGAAGAGGCACGTAGAGCAAGTAACTGGCGGAATCAAATGACGCTGGATGAGTTCTTGAAAGCTAAGAAAATTCCTGGTATTTCAGGAATTGATACACGTGCGCTTACAAAGATTATCCGTAAACATGGAACCATGCGAGCAACCTTGACACACGCTGGAGACAGTATGGATCATGTTGCTGATCAACTTAAAGCGACTGTTTTACCGACTGATAATATCAGACAAGTTTCTACCAAGACTTCTTATCCAGCTCCAGGAGTTGGTTTGAGTGTTGTTCTAGTAGACTTTGGTCTTAAGCATTCTATTTTACGAGAACTTTCAAAACGTGATTGTAACGTGACTGTAGTTCCATACACAACTACGGCTGAGGAAATCCTACATTTGAATCCTGACGGAGTTATGTTATCAAACGGTCCGGGAAATCCAGAAGATGTTCCAGAAGCGCTCGACATGATTCGTGGGATTCTAGGGAAGATTCCAATCTTTGGTATTTGTATGGGTCACCAGCTCTTTGCAATGGCAAACGGTGCAAAGACCTACAAGATGAAGTTTGGTCACCGTGGCTTTAACCATGCAGTTCGTGAAATTGCAACTGGGCGAGTGGACTTTACTAGTCAAAACCATGGTTACGCCGTTAGCCGTGAGGATTTACCAGAGCACTTGATTATCACCCATGAAGAAATTAATGATAAGTCAGTTGAAGGGGTACGCCACAGATACCAACCAGGTTTCTCTGTGCAATTTCACCCAGACGCAGCTCCTGGTCCTCATGATGCAAGTTATCTATTTGATGAATTCATCGAGATGATGGAAGCCTTCAAACAAACAAATTAATGACGAGTGTGAAATCGTCGGAGAATTTATTTAATGGCAACCTGAGAGTTGCCGAATAGAAAGGAGAAGGGTGGTCCGTATTTGCTGAACTGAATACGGGCTACGGACGGTGCTAAAAAGATAGTTATTTCTAGAACTGACAGTTCTTCGTCATAACTCCTATTTTAGCTTTGTCCGCTTGACGCCCTTAATATCTTATAAATGCCTAAACGTACTGATATTCAAAAAATTATGGTGATTGGTTCTGGTCCGATTATTATTGGTCAAGCTGCTGAGTTTGACTATGCTGGAACCCAGGCTTGCTTGTCTTTGAAAGAGGAAGGTTACGAGGTTGTCTTGGTAAACTCAAACCCTGCGACCATCATGACTGATAAAGAGATTGCAGATAAGGTTTACATCGAACCAATCACACTTGAGTTTGTGACTCGTATTCTCCGCAAGGAACGTCCAGATGCTTTGCTTCCAACTCTTGGAGGTCAAACAGGGCTTAACATGGCAATGGAATTGTCTAAAAACGGTATTCTTGATGAATTGGGAGTAGAACTTCTCGGTACTAAATTGTCAGCCATCGATCAAGCGGAGGACCGTGATCTCTTTAAACAATTGATGGAAGAATTGAAGCAACCAATTCCAGAATCAGAAATTGTTAACACAGTAGAAGAAGCAGTTGCCTTGCAGCGACAATTGGTTATCCAGTTATCGTCCGTCCAGCCTTCACACTTGGTGGTACTGGCGGTGGTATGTGTGCTAACGAGGAAGAATTGCGTGAAATTGCTGAAAATGGTTTGAAGTTGTCACCTGTTACCCAATGTTTGATTGAACGTTCTATTGCCGGTTTCAAGGAAATTGAGTACGAAGTCATGCGCGACTCAGCTGACAATGCCCTTGTTGTATGTAACATGGAAAACTTTGACCCAGTTGGGATTCACACAGGGGATTCCATCGTATTTGCTCCAGCGCAAACCATGTCAGACTATGAAAACCAAATGCTTCGTGACGCCAGCTTGAGCATTATCCGCGCTCTCAAGATTGAAGGTGGATGTAACGTTCAGTTAGCTCTGGATCCGCACAGCTTTAAGTATTATGTCATCGAAGTAAATCCTCGTGTATCTCGTTCTTCTGCCCTTGCTTCTAAGGCGACAGGTTACCCAATCGCTAAATTGGCTGCTAAGATTGCAGTAGGATTGACATTGGATGAGGTTATTAACCCTGTTACAGGTTCAACTTATGCCATGTTTGAACCAGCCCTTGACTACGTCGTTGCCAAGATTCCACGTTTCCCATTTGATAAGTTTGAAAAGGGTGAACGTCGTCTCGGTACCCAGATGAAGGCAACTGGAGAAGTTATGGCCATCGGTCGCAACATCGAGGAATCACTTCTTAAGGCTTGTCGTTCGCTTGAAATCGGTGTGCACCACAATGAAATGCCTGAACTTGCAGATGTTTCAGATGATGCCTTGACTGAAAAAGTTGTCAAAGCACAAGATGACCGTCTCTTCTACGTATCAGAAGCTATTCGCCGTGGTTATACACCAGAAGAGATTGCTGACTTGACTAAGATTGATATCTTCTATCTTGATAAACTCTTGCACATCTTTGAGATTGAGCAAGAATTGGGCGCACATCCACAAGATGTAGCAGTCCTAAAAACAGCAAAACTCAATGGTTTCTCAGATCGTAAAATTGCTGAACTCTGGAATACTACAGCTGACCAAGTTCGCCAACTACGTTTGGAAAACAAGATTGTCCCAGTTTACAAGATGGTTGATACTTGTGCTGCAGAGTTTGAATCAGAAACTCCGTACTTCTATTCAACCTATGGTTGGGAAAATGAATCCATCAAGTCTGATAAGGAATCTGTTCTAGTCTTGGGTTCTGGTCCAATCCGTATCGGTCAAGGGGTTGAGTTTGACTACGCAACTGTTCACTCAGTTAAGGCGATTCAAGCTGCTGGCTACGAAGCTATCATCATGAACTCAAACCCAGAGACAGTTTCAACAGACTTCTCTGTATCTGATAAACTCTACTTTGAACCATTGACGTTCGAAGATGTTATGAATGTTATCGACTTTAGAGCAACCAAAAGGTGTTATCGTTCAATTTGGTGGTCAAACAGCTATCAACCTTGCTGAGCCTTTAGCCAAAGCTGGTGTGACCATTCTTGGTACACAAGTCGCTGACCTAGACCGTGCCGAAGACCGTGACCTCTTCGAACAAGCCCTCAAAGACTTGGATATTCCACAACCTCCTGGACAAACAGCAACCAATGAAGAAGAAGCGGTGCTTGCAGCTCGTAAGATTGGTTTCCCAGTCCTTGTTCGTCCTTCATATGTCTTTGGGTGGACGTGCTATGGAAATCGTAGAGAACGAAGAAGACCTTCGTTCTTACATGCGTACAGCCGTTAAGGCAAGCCCAGACCATCCAGTTCTTGTCGACTCTTATATCGTTGGACAAGAATGTGAAGTTGATGCCATCTCAGACGGACAAAATGTTCTCATTCCAGGTATCATGGAACATATCGAACGTGCTGGTGTCCACTCAGGTGACTCAATGGCTGTTTACCCTCCACAAACCTTGTCTCAAAAGGTGCAAGACACGATTGCAGATTACACTAAGCGTCTGGCAATTGGCCTCAACTGTCTTGGTATGATGAACATTCAGTTTGTTATCAAGGATGAGAAAAGTCTACGTCATTGAAGTAAACCCTCGTGCTAGCCGTACCGTACCATTCCTATCAAAAGTAACCAATATCCCTATGGCACAGGTAGCGACTAAGTTGATTCTTGGTCAAAGTCTCGAAGAACTTGGTTACCAAGATGGACTTTACCCTGAAAGTACACGAGTTCATATCAAAGCGCCAGTCTTCTCCTTTACCAAGCTAGCGAAAAGTAGACAGCTTGCTCGGACCTGAAAATGAAGTCAACAGGGAAGTTATGGGTTCTGATACGACTCTTGAAAAAGCTCTCTATAAGGCGTTTGAAGCTTCTTACCTTCACTTGCCAACCTTTGGGAATGTTGTCTTTACCATCGCAGACGATGCAAAAGAAGAAGCTTTAGAATTAGCGCGTCGTTTCCAAAATATTGGTTACGGAATCCTTGCAACTGCAGGAACAGCGGAGTTCTTTGCAAGTCATGGATTGCAAGCCCAACTCGTTGGTAAGATTGGTGATGATGAACACGATATCCCAAGCTATGTCCGCAAAGGAAAAATTCAAGCTATCATCAACACTGTTGGTACCAAACGGACAGCCGATGAAGATGGAGAGCAAATCAGACGTTCAGCTATCGAACATGGGGTGCCTCTCTTTACAGCTTTGGATACAGCAGATGCCATGCTAAAAAGTATTAGAAAGCAGAAGTTTTGTCACAGAAGCGATTTAAAAAAATAAGATTCTCTTTGGAGAATCTTTTTGTATTTATGAAAACAATGATAAGGTTTTTCGCAATCATTAAAATGTAATCAAATTGAAATATTTAGAAAAAGAAATATAATAAATGAAAAGATAATTAAATAAGAAAAATCTTGTATATAAGGACTGATTTATGCATACATGTAAATATATATTATAAATTATAGATTGCTAAAAACACTGTTAAAAATCCATAAGAAGGCGTTTTCCAGAGTATATAATTAATTGAATTAATATTGATTTTTTTGATATGATGGAAATGCTAAAGTGGGTAAGTTCTAGCTTTAAATTATTGTTCATAGGGCACAAGATTTGTAGAAATATTACCTTCTGTTAGTTAAATATATAAAAAGGAGAACTTATCCATATGATAAGAAAGGAACAACAACGTTTTTCTTTGCGAAAAATATAAGGTAGGTGTTGCATCTGTATTTTTTTAGGGTACAACTCTTAGCTTTTTGATGGCTAATGGTGGTGCAGTTCAAGCTTCTGAACTTCCTACACAACCAGCTTCTGAAGAAAAAAACTGAGTTGGTGAAAAAGGATGTCAGCAGTGAGGATTCCTCTAAAAAGGAACAAGATGTTGTAGCAAATGTTCCAACATCTGAGCTTGCTGAAGAAAATAAAGTAGAAGAGGCAAAACCTACTTCTGAGTCTAAAGTAGAAGAAGCTAAATCTGAAGCTACTACTTCAGAAAAAGCATCAGAGGTAAAACCTGCTTCAACTGAGACTGAAGTTGCCAATAAGGAAACTGCTAAGCCGGTCGAAAAAGCTGAAGAAACTAAGCCAGCTGTTTCAGAAGGTGATAAACCTAAAGTTCGTAATCGTCGTGCTACAACGGAAGATGCAGTTTCTGGAGATCACAACTCTAAACCAGTCAGTGTTAGTACATATCTAAAAGACGGTGAAACTGTTGACCCTGATATCACAAACCCAAATGGAGCTAAGGTTGAGTCACAAACTGTTCCTTCTGGTTATGCAAGAAAAGAAGGTGATTACTATACATATGCGGTTTGGGATTTAACTGAATTCAATAATCGTTATGGTACAAAATACTATGCACGTGCTTATAAGAGATTTGATGAATCTACAGATACAACAGTTGAATTGATTGATAAAACAACTGGTAATGTCGTAGAAACAAAAACAGTTACAGCTACAAGTGGTGTTCAAAAATTCACAACTACTACAACAGCGTCTAATAGTCAATTAACGTTCCAAGTAGATTATCAAGCTGGTACTGCTGAAAGAGGTAAAACAACTCAGCCATTTATTCAAAATGGTTATGAAGTTGGAAAGAGCATCACAGATTTAGTCGCACCAGGTCATAACCTTACACCTGCTGAACAAGCTCTTTATACTGAGGTTTATAACGCTCGTACGACAACAGATATTTTAAACGTTGTTGAACCAGCTTATAATGGTCGTACAATCACCGACTCAAACGCGAAAATTCCAGAAGCAGTTGAAAAAACAACTTACTATAGAGTAGTTGATAAACAATCCGACATTCAACGCAAATAAGACAGATAAAACTGTTCAAGACTATGTACCAAATGGTAATGAAGTAGATCTAGCTAGATATACTCTTAAAGCTATGGAAGGACAAAGCTTTACAGCATCAGGTGAGCGTCAATTTGATGGCTACAAGTTGTATCAAACAGCTGATGCAAACGATAAATCAGGCTATGTAAGTCGCCCATACAAAGTCGGTACTAAATTTATGGACGCTGAGCGTGCAGGAATTAAACGTATTAAAGAAATCGTCGGCGAAGATGGAACTGTAGTCGTTCGTGTTTATCTTCTTGATCCAAAACAACAAAGCAAACGTTCTGATGGTTCATTAAGTACAGACGGTTACATGTTGCTTGCAGAAACCAAACCGATCAAACCAGGTGATTATAACAAAGAAGAATTAGCTGTTAAGAAAACACCTCTTTACACTATTGCGCACACAGTAACAGATCCAAGCACTGGAGCAAAAACAGAATATCCAAATGGTAAAGAAGTTCCATTTGATTTCCAAACAGCAGCAGGATACACACCTAAGAAAACTGTATTCGTTCCATTCCTGGGAGATAAGATTGGTCACCTTTCTCCAAATGCTCAATTGGAACGTGGAGTTAATGGAATCGGTACAAACGTTGACTTGCTTAACTCATTAACACCATACAAACAACCAATTTATTACTACGTCAAACAAGATCCAGTTGAAGTGACTCCGGAAGTTGAAAAACAATTGGACGGACGTGTCTTGACAGACGGTGAGTTTACATTCAAATTAACAGAAGAGAAAAGTACACCTGACAAACATGAAGAAACAGTTAGCAATAAAGATGGAAAAGCTACATTCAGCAAGCTTTCCTTTAACAAAGTTGGTACTTATAAATACAAGATCACTGAACAAAAGGGTTCTGATGCAAATGTAGATTACGATTCAATGACAGTTACCATGACTGTAAATGTAACTGAGAACACTCAGGGTGACTTGGAAGCTACAGTTAAATACAGTTCAGAAGGTGGATTTAGCGCAAGTAATGATGATAAAATCTTCAATAACTATGTTGTTGCTCCAGTTGTTACAAGATTTGACTTTACTAAAAAATTAGCCGGTCGTAAGTTAAAAGCTGGTGAATTCAGCTTTGTTCTCAAAGATCAAGATGGTAATGTTATTGAAACAGTTAAGAATGATGAAGAAGGAAATGTGACCTTTACTGAATTGTCATATGACAATACTAAAATTGGTACCCACTCATACTCTGTTGAGGAAGTTATCCCAGCTGATGCAGATAAAGAATTTGGTATGACATACGATACCATGAAAGCATTTGTCCGTGTAAAAGTTGCTAAAAATGGCCATACCTTAACAACTGTTACAGATATTGCTTCAACAGGTGGTAAGAATGCTGCTGGGGAATCAACTGACACTCAAGAAGATACTGAATTCAACAACAAAGTCACTCCTCCAGCAACGCCTGAATTCCAACCAGAAAAATTTGTCGTTTCTAAAGAGAAATATGATATTACTGGCAACAAGTTGATGAACGACGACGATGAGTTGGCAAATGAATACACTGAAACAAATGCAGATCCATATGTAGACAAGACCACTAACAACGAACCAGAAAACTTGAATACCAAGACAGTTAAACGTGGTTCTAAATTAGTTTACCAAGTATGGCTTGATACTACTAAATTCACTGAAGCAAATAACATCCAATACGTTGGTGTATCTGATACATACGACGCTGATAAATTGGACGTCAATGCAGCGGATATCAAAAGCATATGATTCAGTAACTGGTGCAGAAGTAACCAATAAATTCGACATCAAAGTTGAAAAATGGTACGATTACTGCAACTTCAAAAGATGAATTTATCAAAGATAAAGTGCATGCTCCTGTTATCGACACAACTGAGTTCGAATTTGGACGTTACTATAAATTTGATATTCCAGCAACTGTGAAAGAATCTGTTAAAGCTGGTGCTGATATTGAAAATACAGCCAACCAAACAGTTCACGTTTACAACCCAGTAAGCAAGACAGTTGAAAAACCTGAAAAACCAACACAAAAACGCGTCAACAGCGTTCCAGTTCCAGTGGAAATGAACTTCACTAAACGTTTGGATGGTCGTGAACTTCAAGCCAACGAATTCGAATTCGTATTGAAGAAAGACGGCGTTGAAGTTGAACGCGTGAAGAATGATGCTGCTGGTAATGTTGTCTTCAAGACTCTCGAGTTCGGTCGCGATGATCTTGGTAAGACATACAACTACACAGTAGAAGAAACTCCTGGTGCAGATGCAACTGTCAATTATGACACAATGGTTGCTACTGTTAAAGTAGTTGTATCACATGATGGTACAGCAAAGGCAATTGTTGCCAACGTAACAGATGCTGCTGATAAAGAGTTCAACAATACAGTTACTCCTCCAGAAGAACCTAAGTTCCAACCAGAGAAATACGTTGTTTCTAAAGAGAAATACGATATCACTGGTGATAAGCTCATTGATGACGATTCTGAGTTGACAGATAAATATGGTGAAACAAACGCGAATCCATACGCGGATAATACCATCAATAATGAAGTGGAAAACCTAAATACTAAGACTGTTGAACGTGGTTCTAAATTAGTTTACCAAGTATGGTTGGATACAACTAAATTTGATGCAGCTAACAAGGACAACATCCAAACAGTTGGTATCTCAGATAACTATGATGAAGCTAAATTAAATCTTAATGCAGCTGACATCAAAGCCTACGACTCTGTAACAGGTGCAGAAGTAACTGATAAATTCGATATCGCTGTAAATGATGGTGTGATTACTGCAACCCTTAAAGATGGCTTCACGAAGTCACTTGGTGACGCAGAAAACACACAAGTGATCGATACAACTAAATTCGAATTCGGACGTTACTACAAGTTCGATATCCCAACAACAGTGAAAGCTGATGTTCCTGGTGGTGTAGACATCGAGAATAGTGCGGCTCAAGTAGTAAACTACTACAACCCAACGACTAAAAAAGTTGAAAAACCAAGTAAACCAACTGAAAAACGTGTAAACAACGTCCCAATTCAAATTGAACTTGACTTCAAGAAAGCTCTTGCAGGTCGTCAATTGAAAGCGAATGAGTTTACTTTCCAATTGTTAGACGATGATGAATTCAATGTTCTTGAAACAGCAACTAATGATAAGGATGGTAAGATTAAATTCACTAGCCTTAAATACACAAACAATGATCTCGGTGTTTACCGTTACAAAGTAGTAGAAGTTGCTGGTACAGACTCAACCGTTACGTATGACAATATGAAGGCTGTTGTAACAGTCACTGTTTCTCATGATGGTACAGCTAAAGCTTTAGTTGCTAAGGTCGGAGATATTGCCGATAAAGAATTTAATAACACAGTTCGCCCTCCAGAAGAGCCTAAGTTCCAACCAGAGAAATACGTTGTTTCTAAAGCGAAATTCGATATTACAGGTACTAAGCTCGCTGATGACGATTCTGAGTTGACAGATAAATATGGTGAAACAAATACAAACCCATATGTGGATACAACTAACAACAACGAAGATGAAAATTTGAATACGAAACCAGTTGAACGTGGTCAAAAACTTTACTATCAAGTATGGTTGGATACAACTAAATTTGACGCAAACAACAAAGACAATATCCAAACAGTAGGAATCACAGATAACTACGACAAGGATAAATTGACTGTTAATGCTTCAGATATCAAGGTTTACGATTCCGTTACTGGTGCAGACGTTACGACGAAATTCGATATCTCTGATAACAATGGTGTTCTGACAGCTAACCTGAAAGATGGCTTCACGAAGTCACTTGGCGACGCTGAAAACACACAAGTGATCGATACAACTAAATTCGAATTCGGACGTTACTACAAGTTCGATATCCCAGCAACAGTGAAAGACGATGTCGTAGCTGGTGCAGATATTGAAAACAAGGCAGCACAAGTCGTTAACTACTACAACCCAGTAAGCAAGACTGTTGAAAAACCAAACAAACCAACTGAAAAACGTGTCAACAGTGTTCCAATCTCAGTAGAATTTAACTTCACTAAGAAATTGGAAGGTCGTGAACTGAAAGCTAACGAATTCACATTCGAGTTGAAAGACAGCGACAATGTTGTGATTGCGACTGCAACCAACGATGCAGCTGGTAAGATCAAGTTTGCTCCAGTAGATTACACTAATAAAGCTGGTGAAACTGTTACTGCCCTTAAATACAAGAAGGGTCAAGAAGGTACTTACAAGTACACTGTAACAGAGGTTAAGGGTACAGACGCAACTGTATCATACGATACAATGAAAGCAGAAGTAACTGTAACAGTATCTCATGACGGTACTGCGAAAGCCTTGATCACAAACGTGACAGAACCTGCGGATAAAGAATTTAACAACCGTGTGACTCCACCAGAAACTCCTGAGTTTAACCCAGAAAAATACATCCTTAATGAAGAAAAATTTGATATTACTGGAACTAAACTTCTGGATGATGATAAAGAGTTGACTGATAAAGTAGCTGATACCAACAAAGATCCATATGTGGACAATGTTGATAATAATGAAAAGCAAATATCAATACACAAACACTCCATAAAGGTGATAAGGTTGTTTACCAAGTATGGTTGGATACAACTAAATTCAAAGAAGGTCACAATATTCAATCTGTAGGAATTACAGATAAATATGACAACGAAAACTTGGATGTTAATGTATCTGAAATTAAGGCTTACGATTCAGTAACTGGAGCTGATGTGACTGACAAGTTCGATATCAAGGTTGAAGATGGTGTCATTACTGCTACATCTAAGGCTGACTTGACTAAGTCTCTTGGAGATGCGGAAGATACACAAGTAATTGATACTACTAAGCTAGCGTTTGGTCGTTACTATAAGTTTGATATTCTTGCACGTATCAAGGACACTGCTAAGGAAGGTGTAGATATTGAAAATACGGCTTCTCAAATTGTTCACCAATATGATCCAACTAAGAAATCAGTTGAAAAACCAGAAAAACCAACTGAAAAACGTGTTGTTAATATCCCAGTAAAAGTTGAATTCAACTTCACGAAGAAATTGGAAGGTCGTGCGTTGAAAGCTGGAGAATTCAGCTTCGTATTGAAAGACAAAGATGGCAACGTAATTGAAACTGTAAGCAACGATGCAGAAGGTAAGATCAAGTTCTCAGCTCTTGAGTTCAAACGTGGTCAAGAAGGCACTCATATCTATCATGTAGAAGAAGTGAAGGTACAGAGGCTGGAGTTGAGTATGACAAGATGGTAGTGACTGTTGGAGTTACTGTAACTAAGGATGGTAAAGTGTTAACCCTTACTTCACAAATGCCTGAAGATACTGAGTTTAACAACAAGGTAACACCGCCAACACCGCCAACACCGCCAACACCGCCAACACCACCAACGCCGCCAACACCACCAACACCGCCAACACCGCCAACACCACCAACACCGCCAACACCACCAACACCGCCAACACCGCCAACACCGCCAACACCGCCAACACCGCCAACACCGCCAACACCGCCAACACCGCCAACACCGCCAACGCCGCCAACACCGGTAACACCACCAACACCGGTAACACCACCAACTCCAGAAAAACCTAAAGGTCCTGAGTTGCCAAATACTGGTGAACAATCTAAATCTGGAGTTGCCGCACTTGGTGCTGCGCTTAGTCTTGTAGGTCTAGGTTTGGTTGTAAAAACGTAAAAAAACGTGAAGAATAAAATATACAAAAATCGCATTCATTTAGCGATGAACTAACGATTTTAGTTCTGAAATGAAGAGGCTTTTGCTCGAAAAGAGCAAGGCCTTTTTATTATTTTTAAAATGTCTATGAAATTTTATTGAAAGAAAATGAAAAATTATTGAAATTACATATTTTTTTGATAAAATTAGTATGTTTTTAAGAATCAAATCTTTTTTTCTTGAGAATGTTTTTAAATCTTAAAATAAAAGAAGGAGTTTGTCATGTCATCGTTAAAGAATAATAAAACGATTAAGTATGCTTTGAGAAAAAAACCTCAGTTGCTTTTTGGTTCTGTTGCAGTCGCAACAATGATTGCTGCTGCAGGTATTGCCACTGTATCAGCCGATGAAACTTCATCAGTAACGACACCTGTTACTTCAACTACAACAGTAGCTGGAGAAGAAACAAAAGAAGTTGCGGTTCCAGAGAAGTTGGAAGAAGCTAAAACTGCTGCCACAAATGAAGGTCTTGAAGTTAAAGAAACTGAGACTAAAAAGCAAGATTCAGAGGAAGCTGCTGCTAAAGATTACGAAAAACAAGTTATAGATATTAATAAAACTGTAGCTGATTATAAAGCTGAAGTAGCAGCAAATCAAGAAGCTTACGAAAAAGAAAAAGCTGAAGTTGATGCTAAAAATGCTGCTGCACAAGCAAACTACGATAAAGAGCTTGAAGCTTACAACGAAAAACTTACTGCTTATAAAAAAGAATTGACTGAAAAATCAGCAGAAATAACAGCAGTAGAACAGAGTAATGAAGAAGCACGTGTTGCTTATGAAAAAGCTCTTGAAGAATATAACACAGCACTTGCAGCATACAATGCATCTGTAACAGCAAATCAAGAAGCTACTGAAAGTAATAAATTGGCTCAAGCAGAATATGAAAGCTAAATTAGCTGACTACAAGACTAAAAAAGCTGCTTATGATGAAGCACAAGCTGCTTACTTGATTGAGCTCGAAATTTACAACAAGAAAAAAGCACAATACGATGATGCTAAAGATGCCTTCAATAAGATGGTTGCAGAGCGTGGTGGAAATCCTGAGAAATACAAACAAGATTTAACATTCCTCTCTGAAGAACTTGCTGATGGCGAAACAACTAAAATCACACACCAAACAACTGGATTAACAACTTACTTGACAAAAGAAGGTCAATCTCGTATGTACGGTGATGGTAAAGCTACTAAGATGTATGAAACAAAGAATCTTCAAGATTCTGATTTGACAACTACAAATCCATATGCCAACAATGAAATTGAGTGGGGAGTTGTAAAAGTCGGAGATAAATTTGATGTGACATACACAGGACTTACTCAAGCTAAAAATTGTAAAAGGTAGCGAAGAAAAAAACGTATTGCAAAAAGTTGTTTATAAATACGAAGTGAAGAGCCTTCCATCATCAGATGGAAAAAGGAATCGTTCAAATTTATAACGATCCAGCAGTTACAATGACAATTGGTAGCTCAACAGATACTGAAAACCCAGTAACTGTTGGTGTTGACATTGAGTTTTACGATGAAAATGACCAATTAATTGATTTGTCACAACACAATGCAATCCTTGCCCTAACTCACTTAACCACTGGAATGGTGCATCTTATGTTGAAAAATGACAAACCTCGTCCTCTAGTTGTTGAAGCTAAAGATAGCGAAGGCAATACAGTTCGTGGAACTTGGGATCCATATTCAGATGGAAGTGAACCAAAACTTGATGGTGCAGACGTTGTTGTGAAAAGCGGTAAAGCTGACTTCGGTAGTGCAGAAGTTGATATCAATGCTGATAATCCTTTGAAAATTGTTGCTCAAAAAGCAACATGGGATGATGATGCCTTCAAAGTAACTGAAGAAACAACAGTTGATGCTACAACAGTGAACGCATCTGGTGGCGGAAATGGTCACTCAGTTGGTACTGAAGATTACACATTTGGTGATAAATCAGACGTTATCGGTTCTTACACTGTAGACGCTAAATCAGGTGTTTTGAGATACACACCAAAAATGAAACACCAAGATACTCCTCACGTTGAGTCTGTAAACATTGGTGACAAAGAGTTTATTAAACTTCCAAATTCAAGTGTAGACCAAGATTCATCGACAAAAGAAGTATCTGCTAAAGAACAAAACCAATACATGGCTCAAGGTGCTACATTTAATGCAGACTCTTCAAGTGAAACTAAGGGTTGGGATGATCCTAAGAGCCCTTACCTTTACTATGGTGGTGCTGCTGTTATTTTGAAAGATGGTCATCTTGAATTTACAGCAAAAGGTGCTAACGCAACAGGCGAAGCAACTCTCTATTGGTTCTCTATCAACTCAAACGTTGGCTTCCCTCAAGATCCAGGTGAAGAGCCAGTTAAACCAACCGAACCAACACCTCCAGTTAAACCTGAAAAACCAGAATTGACAGAAGTACCAACTGTTAAAGAAAAACCAGTTCCACCGACAGAACCAGAATATAAAACTGTACCTGTCTTACCAAGTGAACCGGTTAAACCAGAAGCACCTGAGTTGGTGAAGGAACCTGTTAAGAAAGAAACAGAAAAACCAGTTGTTGAATGGAATAAAAAAATGTTGTGGTTATCAAGAAAGATGAAAAACCACAACCTAAGCCAGAACCAAAACCAGAGCCTAAGCCAGAACCAAAACCAGAGCCTAAGCCGGAACCAAAACCAGAGCCTAAACCAGAACCAAAGCTAGAGTCTAAGTCAGAGTCAAAATCAGAAACTAATCAAAAAGATTCAGAGAGAGTATTACCAAATACTGGTTCAGTTGAACAATCATTCATGACTTATTCAGCACTTATTGGTTTAGCTACTGCCGGTTATGCTTTGTCAAGAAAGAAAAAAGAAGACTAATTCATTCTGACAGTTTTAAAAGAGAAGACTAGTTTAGTCTTCTTTTTTTACTTAACTTTATCCAATAAAATTTAAAAACATTAAACCGTTTACACTTGACAAAAATTGGTCTATACCATATAATGAAATAAAAGAAATGTGGAGGAACAATTATGAAAGTTATTCAAGTAAAAAATCCTGAAGAAGGTGGAAAAGTAGCTTTTGAAATTTTAAAAGAAAAGTTAGCAAAGGGTGCTCAAACATTAGGACTTGCGACAGGTAGCAGTCCACTTGAGTTCTACAGAGAAATCGTAGAGAGTGACCTTGATTTTTCAAACCTTACAAGTGTCAACTTGGACGAATATGTAGGATTAGATGGAGATAATCCTCAATCTTATCGTTATTTCATGCAAGAACATCTGTTCAATAAAAAGCCATTTAAAGAAAGCTTTTTGCCTCGTGGAGTTAAAGACAATGCAGAAGAAGAAGTAGAACGCTATAATCAAATTCTTGCTGATCATCCGGTTGATTTGCAAATCTTGGGAATTGGTCGAAATGGTCACATTGGATTTAACGAACCAGGAACTCCGTTCGATAGCCAAACTCATCTTGTAGACCTTGATCAGTCTACCATTGAGGCTAATGCTCGTTTCTTTGATAAAATCGAAGACGTACCAACACAAGCTATTTCAATGGGTATTAAAAATATCTTAGATGCCAAATCTATTCTTCTCTTCGCTTATGGCCCATCAAAAGCAGAAGCTATTGCCGGAACTGTTGAAGGTCCAGTGACTGAAAATCTACCAGCAAGTAGTTTGCAAAAATCATTCGGATGTGACTATTATTGCGGATGCAGAAGCACTAAGCTTGTTAAAGAAATAAGTTGATCTAAAAAGCCATTCATCTAATAAAGTTGGGATGGCTTTTTTTGTTGAAAAAAACATTTAAGAAAATTGTTATATTGTTTTTTTAAAAAAAGTATAAAAAAATAAGAAAAAAAGCAATCTTTATATACAGTAATTTTATAATAACAATTTTTTTAGTAAATGATTCAAATTATTTTCAATTATAAAAACTAGACTTTTTAAAAATAAATATTGCTACAATAAACATTAAATAATAACTAATTAGAAACAAAGGAGACAGATAGAAATGAATATGAAAAAAATTGGATTTTTTTCTATCATCATGTGTTTATTAACAGTCATAATTTCTCTTACTTTAACAAAGGCTTCTGCCGAAGTATCAGAGTTGACTGGTTCTAGTAAGTCTGTAGATGCGATTACTTCGCTTAACATCACAAATAATAAAGGTGGAAATCTTGATGGGGACCTGCCACAATGGGTTACATTCAGATTAAACGCAAACTTTGATTTATCAGGTAAAGATGTTAAAGCCGGTGATACAACTACTATTGATGTTTCAGATGCACTTTATATAGAATCACAAAACTTTGAAATTCGTGATACAGCAACTAATAATCTCATCGCAACTGGTAAAGTTGATGAAACTAAAAAGCATATCGTCTTAACCTATACTGATTATGCTGAAAAACACTCTGACACCAGCGGTTCTTTCTTTGTCTATACTCGAGTGGATTTTCAAAAGAAACCTGAAAAAGGAGAAGTGCCAGTCCAAATTACCATCAATGGTAAAGTATATAATGCCGGTAAGGTAAATTTTACTGGAGTTGGAGAAGCCAAAACCGGAGTTATTCTCAAAAACTGGGTGGATAAGTAACGAAGAGCAAAGAATCCTTTCTTATTCCATTTCAATCAACCAGACCAAAAGTAGTCTCCAAGATGCAACGGTTGAAGACACGCTGAAGTTCTCAAACGCATCTTATATCAAAGACAGTATTCATATCTATAAAGGTAAATTCGACTATGTAAATGGAGTCTGGGAATTTAATGATAAAACAGATGTAACTAACCAACATACTGTTACAGTTAGTGAAGATGGTCGATCATTTGTTATTCAACTTGGTGATATCACTGAAGCAGATCAATACCGTATTGAATATAATGTTCAAGCAAATTATGCATTTGCAGATGGTGAAAAATTAGATAACGATGCGGTTTTAAAAGCAAAAGAAAAAACTTTGGAAAATGCGACTCAAACTACCGTTGCTCAGATAGCAGGTGGTTCAGGTATTGGATATGTCTTCTCGATTAATATCCATAAAGTAGATGAAACTAACCAACCACTTGCGGGGGCCAAGTTTAAAGTTGTACGACAAGCTAACAATCAAGTGATTGGTGAGTTTACCACAGATGCTGAAGGTAAAATTACAGTAACGGATCTTTTGAGAGATAAGTACATCCTAACAGAGATAGAAGCACCAAAGGGATATGTGATAAAAACACCAGATACTGTAGTGAATGCAACAGATTTTGGAGCTGATAAATCAGTTACAAAAACGATCGTCAATCCAAAAGAACAAACCACAACTACGACAACCACAACAGAGGCGCCGACGACAACATCAACGACTACAACGACAGAAGCGCCGACGACAACATCAACGACTACAACGACAGAAGCGCCGACGACAACATCAACGACTACAACGACAGAAGCGCCGACGACAACATCAACGACTACAACGACAGAAGCGCCAACGACAACATCAACGACTACAACGACAGAAGCGCCGACGACAACATCAACGACTACAACGGCAGAAGCGTCGACGACAACATCAACGACTACAACGACAGAAGCGCCGACGACAACATCAACGACTACAACGACAGAAGCGCCGACGACAACATCAACGACTACAACGGCAGAAGCGTCGACGACAACATCAACGACTACAACGGCAGAAGCGTCGACGACAACATCAACAACCACTTCAAAACCAGAAGTATCTGAGACAACTACTACAGAAGATAAGCCAGGTCTTCCATATACTGGTGAGTCTACAGGTATTGCATTAGTAATTGCTGGTTTATCTATCTTAGCAGGTAGTCTCGTTATGAAAAAGAAATTTTTCTAAATAATTGAGTTTAGAAAAAGATAGTTAATAAAAAGGACTTTAGGGTCCTTTTTATTTGTCAATGAAAAAAATAATGAAATGCACTATTTTTCTTGACAATTTTTCATCAATACATGTAAAAATAGAATAGATCTTGAACTTGAAGGGAGTGAAAAATAATGTCTAAAAACAGTAGTACGTAAGAATGAATCTCTTGACGATGCTCTTCGTCGTTTCAAACGTGCGGTTACTAAAGCTGGTACTCTTCAAGAAACACGCAAACGTGAATTCTATGAAAAACCTTCTGTAAAACGTAAACGTAAATCAGAAGCAGCTCGTAAACGTAAAAAATTCTAATTTGAAATGAAAGACTAGACTTATCTAGTCTTTTTTTGCTAATCACAAAGAGTAAAAATCACAGTGAAGATTGTTAATTCAGTGTTAAACAGATATTCTAAACTTGGAAGCTTTTTTTGATTGTAGTTAGGTGTTTTATATAAAGTTAAAATGTTGACGTTGAGAAAGTATCCTCGTTGAGGAAATTAAAAACATACTGACAGAAGTATAGGAAAAACTGCTAGATATAGGTGCTGACAAAAAAACTATTAAAAAGTCAATTTTTGAGAATAGATTTACTGATAAAAAGAAAAATTAAAACTCATCAATTAATCTGAAATAGTGTTGCTAAAGTCATTTGGCGCAGTAAAAATGACATTTTGTATTTTACCCCCTTTTTTTCTTGTTTTTTTGGTATAATTAAAAATATCAGTAGAAAAAAATCTGAGAGGGCTTTTATCATGAGAAAAACAAAAGTCGCAGTCGCTTTAGGAGCATTTTTGTTTCTTAGTGTCGGCGCGAGTAGAGGCGGACACAACTTCGCGGTCCGACGTCAATCGGATTCATTTCATTAATACCAAAGGAAGTCCAGGGACTGATGCCATTTTACTTGAAAGTAACGGGCATTATGCGTTGATAGATATGGGTGAAGACTATGACTTTCCAGATGGGAGCGATCCGCTTTATCCATTAAGATCGGGTATTATTACTTCAAATGTCTATGCAATTGAAGATCGACTTTTCCGTCATCTTGACCATGTAGGTGTTAAGAAGTTGGACTTTATGCTTGGAACGCATGTCCATAGTGACCATATTGGTGGAGCTGATGAAGTTCTAAAAAAATATAAGGTTGATAAATTTTATCTAAAACGATATTCGGATGATCGAATTTCCACTCAATGGGGCTTGTGGGATAATCTTTTTAACTATAATAATGCACTGAATGCCGCTAGAAAATATGGCGTTAATCTTATTCAAGATATCTCAGATAATGATAGTCATTTCAAATTGGGTGATATGGATATTCAGTTGTATAACTACAAAAAATGAATATGGCCCAGATGGGAAATTAAAGAAAGTATATGATGACAATCCCAATTCTATTGTTGCTGTAGTTACAGTAAATGGGAAGAAAAATTTATCTGGGTGGGGATCTTGATAACGTTTATGGAGCTGAAGATCGCTTAGGCCCACAAATTGGGAAAAGTCGATTTAATGAAATGGAACCATCACCTTGACGGAAAAAGTTTCAAACAGCATTAATTTTTCTTAATAATCTTTCCCCATCTATTGTTGTGCAAACAACAGGATTGGATATAAATGTCCAAGCAACGAGAGATAAATTGAAACAGATGAATGTCCAAGTTGTTCATGCTTCAAGTGATAAGAAAGATGCGACTGTTTTTGATATAAAAACAGATGGTATTAATAATATTTCTCAAGAATTCCCAGATATTCCGAATACGAATTCACGTTGGATCACTGAAGATGGATATAAGAAGTATTATTTCGCTGATGATCAGATGGCAACAGGTTGGCATACAATTGATGGAGCAAAATACTTCTTCAATGGGAAAGGACATCTGCAACAAGATAAATGGCTTCAAGATTTTGATGACGAAGGTACTCTTAAGTCTTTATATATGAATAAAGATGGGAAGTTACAAACTTCCAAATGGCTTCAAATTGACAAGCAATGGTATTATGTGGATTCTAAAGGATATCGAAAAGAGTCCGAGTTAGCAATCATTGACGGTAAGACCTATTACTTTGACGAAAAAGGGATTATGCAAACTGGTACCAGAACAGTGAATGGAGCAACTCTGGTCTTTGATGATACAGGTGCGCTTTCAAATGAACTAAGAGCATCATCCTGGAATAAAATCGGTAATAAATGGTATTACCTAGATGAAAATAAAAAAATGACCATTGGTTTCAAAGAAATTGATGGAAAGATGTACTATTTCAATGAAGCCGGAGAAATGGGAACTTATTGGCAATATACGCACCAAAAATGGTATTACTTTAGCGCTTCAGGTGAAATGAAACGTGGTTGGCACAATGATGCAGGTAAATGGTATTATCTAGATCCTAAAACTGGAGAAATGTTCACTGGTTCAAATAAAATTGACGGCAAACTCTATCGCTTCAATGAAGGAGGCGTCATGGCAACTGGTTGGGAACAGTTTGATGGCAAATGGTACTATTATACATCTAGTGGCGATCAGAAAAAAGGCTGGCTTAAATACAACAATGACTGGTACTATCTCGAACTGAAAGATGGAGAGATGGTTACAGGAACCAAAGAAATCGATGGGCAACAATATAGCTTTAAAGATAGTGGTGCTATGGTTACTGGCTGGAAACAAACAGATGACAAATGGTACTATTATGCATCAAGTGGTGAATTGAAAAAAGGCTGGATTAAATATGCTGGTGATTGGTACTATCTTGATTCGAAAGATGGAGAGATGGTTACAGGAACCAAAGAAATCGATGGGCAACAATATAGCTTTAAGGCTAGTGGTGCTATGGTTACTGGCTGGAAACAAGAAGATGATAAATGGTACTATTATGCATCAAGTGGTGAACAGAAAAAAGGTTGGATAAAATCTGCAGGTAAGTGGTACTACTTGAATCAAAATGACGGCGTTATGGTGACCGGCAGACAGGAAATTGATGGTGTCAAATATAGCTTTAACAAATCTGGAGCTATGGAAACCGGATGGGTATTTGACGGCAAAGATTGGTACTATCATAAAGAATCTGGAGCCATGGAAACTGGTTGGTTTAAATATTCTAGCAAATGGTTCTTCCTAGATGGTGATTCTGGAAAAATGCTTACTGGTATCCATGAAATCTCTGGAGATAACTATTACTTTAATATTGCAGGTGAAATGCAAGTTGGTTGGATTCAAGAAAAAGGGGACTGGTATTATTTCAAACCAAGTGGTGAAATGCTTCGTGATGGAATTACACCTGATGGCTATAAAGTCGCTAGTGATGGTAGATGGCGTTCAAATGGAGTGACTACCACAACGACGAGTGTAGAAGAAACAACTTCAAAAGATTCATCGCTTAGAGAAGCTTTTGAACCTACAACAGATGCTACCCAAACTAGTGAGGAAAAATCAGTTCCAGTTAGTGATGACAAAGCTTCTAACTAATCACTTTGTCGAATAGATTTTAAAGAAGGGATTAAATAACAGTTTGTTGTTTAATCTCTTTTTTTATAGGTTAAATCTTTTAAAGAGTTCTTCCTAAAATAAATAGCGTAAAGACTGTTAAAAAAACATAAACTTATTTCGACAATCTGATATAATAGTAGGAGAACCCTATTGAAGGAGAAAAATATGTCGGTTTTAGTCAAAGAAGTAATTGATAAACTCAGACTAGACATTGTCTATGGTGAGCCAGAATTACTTGAAAAGGAAATCAATACGGGCGATATTTGTCGACCAGGTCTCGAAATGACGGGCTATTTTGATTACTATACTCCAGAACGTATCCAATTGTTGGGAATGAAGGAGTGGTCCTATCTCATTAGCATGTCTTCTCACAACCGCTACCAGGTTTTGAAGAAATTATTTCAACCAGAAACACCTGCAGTTATTGTTTCGCGTGGTTTAGTAGTTCCAGAAGAAATGCTAAAGGCTGCTAGAGAATGTAAAATCGCGATTTTAACAAGTCGTACAGCGACAAGTCGTTTGTCTGGTGAATTGTCAAGTTACCTGGATTCTCGCTTGGCAGAACGTGCAAGTGTGCACGGTGTTTTGATGGATATCTATGGTATGGGTGTTCTGATTCAAGGTGATAGTGGTATCGGTAAGAGTGAGACCGGACTTGAGTTGGTCAAACGCGGACATCGTCTAGTCGCAGATGATCGCGTGGATATCTATGCCAAAGACGAGATGACACTTTGGGGTGAGCCTGCAGAAATCTTGAAGCATTTGTTAGAAATTCGTGGAGTTGGTATCATTGACGTCATGAGCCTTTATGGGGCTAGTGCCGTTAAGGATTCTTCACAAGTTCAATTGGCTGTCTATCTAGAAAATTATGATACCGATAAGGTCTTTGACCGTTTGGGGAATAATGCGGAAGAATTGGAAATCTCAGGTGTTTCTATTCCACGTATTCGTATCCCAGTAAAAACAGGACGTAATATCTCTGTCGTTATCGAGGCGGCTGCAATGAATTATCGTTCGAAGGAGATGGGCTTTGATGCGACACGCCTCTTTGAAGAACGATTGACAAAACTAATTGAAAGGAACGAGATGAAGAATGATTGATCCAGTTGCTTTTCAAATTGGTCCTTTGGGTATTAGATGGTATGCACTCTGCATCGTTTCAGGTCTTATTTTAGCAGTCTATCTTGCAAGTAAAGAAGCACCAAAAAAGAACATCTTATCCGATGACATTTTAGACTTTATTTTAATTGCTTTTCCTTTAGCTATCATTGGTGCTCGACTTTATTATGTCATTTTTAGATTTGACTACTATAGTCAGCACATGGGAGAGATTTTTGCCATTTGGAATGGAGGTCTTGCCATATACGGCGGTTTAATCACCGGAGCAATCGTACTCTATTTCTTTGCTGATCGTAGATTAATCAACACATGGGATTTCTTGGATATTGCTGCTCCAAGCGTTATGATTGCTCAGAGCCTTGGACGTTGGGGGATTTCTTTAACCAAGAAGCCTACGGAGCAGCTGTTGAAAATCTTGATTACCTACCTGGTTTTATTAAGAATCAGATGTATATCGATGGCTCATATCGGCAACCAACCTTCCTTTATGAATCTATCTGGAATCTCATTGGGTTTACGTTGATTATTATTTTTAGACGTCGATTAAAGAGTATTCGTCGTGGTTATATCACTGCTTTCTATCTAATTTGGTATGGATTTGGACGAATGGTTATTGAAGGTATGCGTACAGATAGTCTCATGTTCTTTGGACTTCGAGTATCTCAGTGGTTGTCAGTCCTTCTAATTGGACTTGGAATTTATATTATCGTTTATCAAAATCGAAAAAAAGCACCATTTTATAATGTGAAAAAGGAGAATTAAAATGTTAGAAGTTGCTTATATCATTGTGGCAATTGCCTTGGTTGTATTCTTAGTTTATCTGATTATTACCCTTCAAAAAAAGTTGGTCGTGTAATCGATGAAACTGAAACGACTGTTAAAACCTTAACTTCAGATGTAAATGTTACTCTACATCACACAAACGAACTACTTGCAAAGGTCAATGTTCTTGCTGACGATATCAATGTCAAAGTTGCAACCATTGATCCACTCTTTACAGCAGTTGCAGATCTTTCTGTTTCTGTTTCTGATCTAAATGAGCAAGCTCGTGTCTTGAGTAAAAAAGCTTCATCTGCAGGTTCAAAAACGTTAAAGACTAGTGCTGGTTTGTCTGCCATTCGTGTTGCAAGTAAATTTTTTAAAAAATAAAAAGGAGATAGCTCATGGGTAAATTATCATCAATCCTTTTAGGAACTGTTTCAGGTGTTGCCGTTGCTTTATTCCTAACAAGTGAAAAAGGGAAACGAGTTACGAGTCGAGCACAAGACTTTATTGAAGATTTGAAAGAAGATCCTGAATACGCTAAAGAACAAGTCTGCGAAAAGCTGACTGATGTCAAAGATCAAACCAAAGAATTTGTTCTTAAAACAAAAGAACAAATCGAATCTGGGGAAATTACTCTCGATACCGTCCTCGATAAAGCAAAATATCACGCTCAACAAGCTACTGAAGCTTCGAAAGAAACCTTGAACAGTCTCAAAGAACAATTGGAAGAAAAAGTAGTTGTTGAAGATCAAGAAGATGGTCAAGAAATTGTCATCGATATTCAAGAAGACTAAATAGAATCGCCATTTCCTGATTTTCAAATGAATCAGGAATGGTGATTTTTTTCTTGAGTGAACTCTTTGTGGTATAATAAATACTATGCAGAAGAAACCGACATCAGCTTATGTGCACATTCCATTTTGTACACAAATCTGTTATTATTGTGACTTTTCAAAAGTTTTTATCAAGAATCAACCGGTGGATAGCTATCTAGAGCATCTACTGCAAGAATTTCATTCTTATGATATTCAAAAATTACGTACACTCTATATTGGAGGTGGAACACCGACAGCCTTGTCTGCGCCACAGTTAGAGTTGCTTCTGGATGGATTGACTAAAAACTTAGATTTATCAGTCTTAGAAGAATTGACCATTGAGGCCAATCCCGGTGATTTGGATGCTGATAAGATTGCTGTTTTGAAAAATTCTGCAGTCAATCGTGTTTCACTAGGTGTTCAGACCTTTGATGACAAAATGTTGAAAAAAATAGGGCGTAGTCATTTGGAGAAGGATATTTATGAAAATATTGACCGCCTCAAATTGGCTGGTTTTGATAATATCTCTATTGATTTAATCTACGCACTTCCTGGTCAGACTATGGACCAGGTTAAGGAGAATGTTGCCAAGGCTATCGCTCTGGATATTCCTCATATGAGCCTTTATAGTTTGATTTTGGAAAACCATACGGTCTTTATGAATCGTATGAGACGAGGGAAATTACCTCTTCCTAAGGAAGAATTAGAAGCTGAGATGTTTGAGTATATCATTTCAAAGCTAGAAAAAGCTGGCTTCGAGCATTATGAGATTTCTAATTTTTCTAAACCAGGATTTGAAAGTCGTCACAATCTTATGTACTGGGATAATGCTGAGTATTATGGTATTGGTGCAGGTGCATCTGGCTATGTAGATGGTATTCGCTATAAAAATCATGGGCCTATTCGCCATTATTTAAAGGCAGTAGAAGATGGGAATGCTCGTATCAACGAAGAACATCTGACTCAAAGGGAGCAAATGGAAGAAGAGATGTTCCTTGGACTTCGCAAAGAAGTCTGGAGTTTCCATGGAGAGATTTGAAGAAAAATTTGGACAGTCTTTCCAAGAACTTTATGGAGATATCATCAAAGACTTGATTCAACAAGGTCTTATGCAGGTTGATGGCGATCATGTTCGTATGACTAAGAGAGGTCTCTTCTTAGGTGATACAGTAGCAGAAACGATTTATATTGGAGTAAAATTATGGGCTTAACTTATCAAATGAAAACTAAAATCCCTTTTGATATGGCTGACATGAACGGTCATATCAAGCTACCAGATGTTATCTTGTTATCCCTACAAGTATCAGGAATGCAATCAATTAATCTAGGAGTGAGTGACAAGGATGTTTTAGAACAGTATAATCTAGTTTGGATTATCACTGATTATGATATCGATGTGATTAGACTTCCTCGTTTTGCTGAGGAAATTACCATCGAAACAGAGGCCTTGAGCTACAATCGTCTATTTTGCTACCGTCGATTTACTATTTATGATGAAGATGGTCAAGAAATCATTCGCATGGTAGCTACATTTGTCCTTATGGATCGTGATAGTCGGAAGGTTCATCCTGTAGAACCTGAAATAGTCGCACCTTATCAATCTGAGTTTTCTAAGAAACTGATCCGTGGACCAAAATACGCTGAGTTGGAAGAAGCGATTAGCAAGGACTATCATGTCCGTTTTTACGACTTAGATATGAATGGCCATGTCAATAATAGCAAATACCTAGACTGGGTTTTTGAAGTTATGGGGGCAGATTTTCTAACCAATCATATTCCTAAAAAAATCAACCTCAAATATGTCAAGGAAGTTCGACCAGGTGGTATGATTACTTCTAGTTATGAATTGAATCAACTAGAAAGCAATCACCAAGTTACAAGTGATGGCGATATCAATGCTCAGGCAAAGATAACTTGGCAAAAAATTAACAAAGATTAGAAAGAAACGTATGACTTATAAAGGTTATTTAATCGATTTAGACGGAACGATTTACAAGGGTAAAGACCGCATCCCTGAAGGAGAAGCTTTTGTTCATGACTTGCAAAAGCGTAGAATTCCCTACCTTTTTGTAACTAACAATACAACTCGCACACCTGAAAGTGTTCAGGAAATGTTGGCTAAGCAGTTTGATATTGATACTCCTGTGTCAACCATTTATACTGCAACCTTAGCGACTATTGATTACATGAATGATTTGGGGCTTAAAAAGACAGTCTATGTGATTGGAGAAGCAGGGCTCAAGGAAGCCATTCAAGCAGCAGGCTACGTTGAAGATAAAGAAAATCCAGCCTATGTTGTTGTTGGTTTGGACTGGCAGGTCGACTATGAAAAATTTGCTACAGCGACCCTAGCTATCCATAAAGGTGCTCATTTTATCGGTACTAATCCAGATTTGAACATCCCAACGGAACGAGGCCTTTTACCTGGTGCTGGTTCACTGGTTACTCTGCTCGAAGCAGCAACTCGCGTAAAGCCAGTTTATATTGGGAAACCTAATGCGATTATTATGGACAAAGCTGTTGAACATCTAGGACTTGAACGCCAAGAAATTGTCATGGTGGGGGATAATTATCTTACTGATATTCGAGCTGGTATCGATAATGGAATTCCAACTTTGTTAGTAACTACTGGTTTTACAAAACCTGAAGAAGTAGCGGATTTACCAATCGCCCCAACCCATGTCCTCTCAAGTCTAGCGGAGTGGAATTTTGATGAAAACTAAATTTACTTTTGTAGGAAGTCTGTTCTTTCTCCTCTCGCTTGCTATTTTATTGACCATCTACCTGTCTTGGTTGATTTACCCTCTGGAGATTTCTTGGTTAAATCTGACAAGTCGCGTTCATGTCCAACCTCAGACCATCCAACATAATTTTAATGTTTTAATGGATTATTTGACCAATCCATTGAGTCAAGTATTAGCAATGCCAGATTTTCCTTCGTCTGCCTCTGGAATTCACCACTTTGTGGTTGTAAAGCGACTCTTTCACCTAGCGCAAGGTGTAGCGATAGTTACCCTACCGATTTTTTATCTTTTTTGGAAGCAAGTCATTCAGAAAGGTTTTCTGCCTCTATATCGCAGAGGTCTCTTGATTATCCTGTCTTTACCTTTGGTACTTGGTTTAGTTGGTGTCTTCATTGGATTTGAACAATTCTTTTACATTGTTTCATCAAATTCTTTTTGTAGGTGATGATACCTGGCTTTTTGATCCAGCAAAAGACCCAGTCATTCTTATTCTACCAGAGGACTTTTTTTCCTGCATGCCTTTCTCCTATTTTTCTGCTTGTATGAGTTGATTTTTGGATTCGTTTATCTTTTAAGTTGGAAAAAATTACCAAAAAGAGAATAAATGCATAAAAATGTTTTAAAAATTGTACGAAAAAAACCTATTTTCTTGAAAAAATAGGTTTTTTTACGGAAATAACTAGTCAAGCGCTTTATTTTTTTGTATAATAGAGTGAGAAAAGTATGCAAAGAAGAGAATAGCATGATTACACTATTTTTATCACCGAGTTGTACATCATGTCGTAAGGCAAAGGCCTGGCTTAATAATCATAAGGTGCCTTTCCAAGAGCACAATATTATGACCAGTCCTTTATCAAGAAAAGAATTGCAACAAATTCTTTCCTTGACCGAAAACGGTACCGATGACATTATTTCAACTCGTTCAAAAATTTTCCAAAAGTTAAATATCGATGTGGAAAGTATCTCGGTGACGGAGTTGCTTAGTTTAATTGAGCAATACCCTAGTCTTTTGCGTCGTCCTATCATTATTGATGATAAGCGTATGCAGATTGGCTTTAATGAAGATGAGATTCGTGCATTTCTTCCTCGTAGTTACCGTAAGCAAGAATTGAAAGAAGCTACATTAAGAGCTGGTATTAATTAGATGAATAAACAGTATAGTTACCCACTAGATTTGTCGTGGAGCACTGAAGAACTTGCTTCAGTGCTTTCTTTTTTTAATGATGTTGAAGCCGCCTATGAAACCTAAGGTAGAAGCAAAAAAACTTTTAGATTCCTACAAAGGTATTTAAGTCAGTTGTTCCAAGTAAGAGTGAAGAAAAAAACGTTTGGGACGTGAATTTGAAGCAGTTAGTGGATATTCTTTCTACCGTGCAGTCCAATTGGCAAAAGAAAAAGGAGAAGGGAAGATTTCACTTGGAAAATAAATTTACATTTGCCAAAGAAATTGTTAGGGATGCTGGAGAATATATTCTCCAGCATATGAAAGAAGATCTCCATGTTGAGAGAAAATCTTCGCCTACAGATTTGGTCACTAAGTTAGATAAAGAAGTTCAAGCCATACTCATTGAGAAAATTCGATCTCGTTATCCCGATGATTTATTTTGTGCAGAAGAAGGTTGCCTGCGTGCAGCAGTAGAAAAAGGTTCTGTTTGGATTATCGATCCCATTGATGGGACCAACAACTTCGTTGCACAAGGTGAAGATTTTGCCGTTATGCTAGCCTATTTTGAGGATGGTGCTGGGAAATTTGGGATTATTTATGATGTTATGAAAGGTGACTGCTACCACGGTGGAGGAGACTTTCCGCCTTGTCGCAATGATGAACCTTTACCAGCATTTAAAAAGAAACCGTTAAGAGAATTTTTGGTGGCTGGTAATTCTGGTATGCTAGAAACCAACGAATGGGGCTTAGCAGACTTGGGAAATGCTGCACTTGGCACACGAGTTTATGGTAGCGCTGCGATTAGTTTTGCAAAGGTGCTATCAGGTCGACTACTAACGTATATCACTTATCTTCAACCCTGGGATTATGCAGCAGCGAGTATCCTAGGTGAAAGTTTAGGTTATAAGGTTCTTACGATTGCTGGTGAGGAAGTTGATTTCCAAACACGGCAGGCTGTAATGATGGTACCAGTCGAGATGCAAGATGAAATTCAATCCTATATCTACGAAAGGAAATAATCTTACATGCAATTTCCAGAAGGATTTGTAAAAAAATATGAAACAATATTGGGAGATGAGGCAAGAGCTTTTCTTGCCTCTTTTGATGATGAAGCCGTTTCTGCTTTTCGTGTCAATCCCTTAAAAGAAAGTCAAGTTTCTTTTTCAGACGCTATTCCAAATACACCTTGGGGCTACTATGGTAAGGTTTCTGGAAAGTCTCCAGAGCATGTAACTGGTCTGGTCTATTCCCAAGAACCAGCTGCACAAATGGTGGCGCAAGTAGCTCATCCAACTCCTGGCATGAAGGTCTTGGATTTGGCAGCAGCACCAGGTGGAAAATCGACACAATTGGCAGCCTATCTAGAAGGTGAGGGGCTTCTCGTTTCCAATGAAATTTCAAGTAAGCGAGCAAAAATACTGGTTGAAAATATGGAACGTTTTGGTGCGACTAATGTCGTTGTGACCAATGAATCAGCAGACCGTTTAGCCAAGATTTTTAAAGGCTATTTTGACCTAATCGTTTTAGATGCACCTTGCTCAGGAGAAGGGATGTTTCGTAAACAACCTGACGCTATGGATTATTGGAGTGTCGATTATCCTAGTCAGTGCGCTAGTTTACAACGTGAGATTTTAGCAGATGCAGTTACTATGTTGGCTGATGGTGGTCGACTAATCTATTCAACCTGTACCTGGGCGCCAGAAGAAAATGAAGAAATCATTAGCTGGCTCATGGATAATTATGACTTTGAACTCATTCCAGTAGAACATATAAATGGTATGTCACAAGGAATCAACCAAGCTGAAACTGCTAGAATGTACCCTCATCACTTTAAGGGAGAAGGTCAGTTCGTGGCCCATCTTCAGTTTAAAGGTCAAAACAAGGCTGGGAAGTTCAAACCTTCTAAATCAAACCTTTCTCGTGAACAACTTTCCTTGTGGCAGGATTTTGAGAAGAAACATTTAAAAGAAAAATTGACTGGAGTCTTACAAGTTTTTGGAGACCAACTGTATTTGTTACCAGAAGTTCTACCGGATTTAGGAAAACTTAGAATTGCTCGGAATGGACTACATCTTGGAACTTTTAAGAAAAAACGTTTTGAACCAAGCTTTGCTCTTGGCCTGGCTTTAAAACCAAGCCAAGTCAAACAATCAATTGAAATTCATCAAGAAGACTTCGTTAAATACGTGGCCGGTGAGACAGTTCAATTGTCTGAAACTCTGCCAAATGGTTGGTACCAAGTTTTGGTTGGTGGGAATGGTCTGGGCTTTGCTAAAGTGACAGGAAATACTCTAAAGAATTATTTCCCCAAGGGCTTGAGGTTTAAGGTAAAAAACTAGTCAAAATCAGTATTCTATGTTATAGTGGAAGTATGGATTTTTCGTGAAAAACATTAGAAAATAAGGGCGAAAATCCGGGTTATTCATCATTATTTTCAAGGAGACAAATAGTGAAAAAATTTAAAAAACTCACCATCTCTCTTGCAACTCTTTTACTTGCTGGTTCGCTAGCAGGGTGTGCAAGTTGGATTGACCGTGGGGAGTCTATGACGGCTGTTGGTTCAACTGCCCTTCAACCTTTAGTCGAAGCGGCAGCAGATGAGTTTGCGTCAGCTCACATCGGTAAAACAGTCAATGTTCAAGGTGGTGGATCTGGTACAGGTCTATCTCAAGTTCAGTCAGGTGCAGTAGATGTTGGAAACTCTGATGTATTTGCTGAGGAAAAAGACGGTATTGATGCCTCTGCCTTGGTAGACCATAAGGTAGCCGTTGCTGGAATTGCTGTTATTATTAATAAAGAGGTGGATGTCGATAATCTAACGACAGACCAGCTCCGTCAAATCTTTACAGGAGAAATTACCAACTGGAAAGAAGTTGGTGGGAAAGATTTGGCTATTTCTATTATCAACCGTGCTGCGAGTTCAGGTTCTCGTGCGACCTTTGATAGTGTGATTATGAATGGTCATTCAGCGGTTCAAAGTCAGGAGCAGGATTCTAACGGTATGGTGAAATCAATCGTTTCCCAACCCCTGGGGCTATTTCCTACCTAGCATTTGCATATGTTGATGATTCAGTTGGGACCATCAAACTTAATGGCTATGAACCAATTTCAGAGAATGTAACCACTAATAATTGGCCGTTGTGGTCTTATGAACACATGTATACACTTGGTGAACCAAATGAATTGGTTGCCGAATTCTTAAACTTTGTCCTTTCAGACGAAGTTCAGAACGGAATCGTTAAAGGAATGGGCTATATTTCTGTCAAGGAAATGAAGGTTGAAAAAGATGCTGCAGGTACTGTGACAGCGATAGAAGGGAGTCAATAATGAATCAAGAAGAATTATCAAAAAAATTGCTCTCTCCTTCAAAAAACTCTCGTCTTGAGAAATTAGGAAAAGGGCTAACCTTTGCCTGCCTATCTTTGATTGTTATCATTGTGGCTATGATTTTAATCTTTGTAGCCCAAAAAGGTTTGTCGACCTTCTTTGTCAATGGTGTGAATATCTTTGATTTTCTCTTTGGTGCAACTTGGAATCCATCAGGTAAACAATTTGGTGCCCTTCCAATGATTTTAGGTTCCTTTATTGTTACCATCCTATCTGCTCTTATCGCAACACCATTTGCCATTGGGGCAGCAGTCTTTATGACAGAAGTATCACCAAAAGGAGCTAAGATTTTGCAACCAGCTATCGAACTTCTAGTTGGGATTCCTTCGGTAGTTTACGGATTTATCGGTTTGCAGGTCGTCGTACCTTTTGTACGTAGTGTCTTTGGTGGAACAGGTTTTGGTATTTTATCGGGGATTTTCGTTCTCTTTGTTATGATCTTGCCGACTGTAACCTTTATGACAACTGATAGCTTACGTGCAGTGCCTCGTCACTACCGTGAAGCAAGTTTAGCCATGGGAGCGACTCGTTGGCAAACCATCTGGCGTGTGACCTTGAAGGCTGCTCGTTCAGGTATTTTTACAGCTGTAGTCTTTGGTATGGCGCGTGCTTTCGGTGAAGCCCTTGCGATTCAGATGGTTGTCGGTAACTCAGCAGTTGTTCCAACTTCATTGACAACGCCAGCAGCGACTTTAACATCTGTATTGACTATGGGAATTGGTAATACAGTTATGGGAACTGTTGATAATAATGTTCTTTGGTCACTAGCCTTAGTATTACTCTTGATGAGCTTGGCCTTCAACAGTGTGATTAAATTGATTACGAAAGAAAGAGGAAAGAAAAACTATGCACGCTAAGAAATTAGATAAACTTGCAACAGCTGTCCTCTATACCATCGCAGGAGTCATTGTGACCATCCTAGCTTCCTTGATTCTCTATATCTTGGTTCGAGGCTTGCCTCATGTTTCATGGTCATTCTTGACTGGGAAATCATCTTCTTATCAAGCAGGTGGTGGTATTGGAATTCAACTTTATAATTCCTTCTTCCTTCTGGTCATCACCTTATTCATTTCTGTACCATTATCCATGGGGGCTGGAATTTACTTGGCTGAGTATGCTAAAAAAGGTCGTGTTACCAATTTCGTTCGTACCTGTATTGAGATCTTGTCTTCTCTACCATCTGTTGTTGTAGGTCTCTTTGGTTACCTCATCTTTGTAGTTCAGTTTGAGTATGGATTTTCTATTATTTCAGGTGCCTTGGCTTTGACCGTCTTTAACCTTCCACAGATGACACGTAATGTTGAAGACAGTTTGAAACACGTTCACCATACACAACGTGAAGCTGGTTTGGCGCTTGGACTTTCTCGTTGGGAAACTGTCCTTCATGTCGTTATCCCCGAAGCCCTACCTGGTATTGTAACTGGTGTAGTACTTGCATCAGGTCGTATCTTTGGTGAAGCTGCAGCTCTTATCTACACAGCAGGACAATCAGCACCAGCACTTGACTGGTCTAACTGGAACGTTCTAAGTGTATCTAGTCCAATCTCTATCTTCCGTCAAGCAGAAACCTTGGCCGTCCATATCTGGAAAGTCAACAGTGAAGGAACTATTCCTGATGGAACTCTTGTTTCAGCAGGTTCTGCTGCGGTGCTCCTCATCTTTATCTTAATCTTTAACTTTGGAGCTCGTAAACTTGGAAGCTATCTACATAAGAAATTAACTGCTGCCTAAAGGAGAAGCCATGTCAAAATATAATTGGGATGAAAAGCATATCATTACCTTTCCAGAAGAAAAAGTGGCCCTCTCTACTAAGGATTTACATGTTTACTACGGTAAGAATGAATCCATCAAGGGCGTCGATATGCAATTCGAAAAAAATAAAATCACAGCCTTGATTGGTCCGTCTGGATCAGGGAAATCAACCTACCTTCGCAGTCTCAACCGTATGAATGATACTATTGATATTGCAAAGGTGACAGGACAGATTCTCTATCGAGGTATTGACGTTAACCGTCCTGAAATCAATGTTTATGAAATGCGTAAACATATCGGAATGGTGTTCCAACGTCCTAATCCATTTGCTAAATCAATCTATCGTAATATTACTTTTGCACATGAACGTGCAGGGGTCAAGGACAAGAAAGTCCTAGATGAAATTGTAGAAACATCTCTTCGTCAAGCTGCCCTCTGGGATCAGGTAAAAGATGATCTTCATAAGTCTGCCTTGACTCTATCAGGTGGTCAACAGCAACGTCTTTGTATCGCTCGAGCAATCTCTGTTAAACCAGATATCCTCTTGATGGATGAGCCTGCATCAGCCTTGGATCCGATTGCGACAGCTCAACTTGAGGAAACCATGCTTGAGTTGAAGAAGGATTTTACCATTATCATCGTAACTCACAGTATGCAACAGGCTGCTCGTGCAAGTGATTATACAGGATTTTTCTACTTGGGTGATTTGATTGAGTATGATAAAACTTCAAATATTTTCCAAAATGCTAAGCTACAGTCTACTAATGACTATGTAACCGGACACTTTGGTTAGAAAGGGAACAGTATGACAGAACCGATTTTACAGGTTTCAGACCTGTCAGTCTATTACAATAAAAAGAAGGCCTTGAATAGTGTTTCCTTATCATTTCAACCCAAGGAAATTACAGCCCTTATCGGTCCGTCTGGATCTGGGAAGTCAACACTTCTAAAGGCTATTAACCGAATGGGTGACCTTAATCCTGAAGTGACGACAACTGGATCAGTGGTCTATAATGGTCACAATATCTATAGCCCTCGTACCGATACAGTTGAATTGCGTAAGGAAATCGGAATGGTTTTCCAACAACCCAATCCATTCCCAATGTCTATCTACGAAAATGTTGTTTATGGACTAAGAATTAATGGAGAGAAAGACAAGCAAGTCTTGGACGAAGCTGTGGAGAAAGCTTTACAGCGTGCATCAATCTGGGATGAGGTCAAGGACCGTTTGCATGATTCTGCAGTTGGTCTTTCAGGTGGTCAACAGCAACGTGTCTGTGTAGCTCGTGTATTGGCAACTAGTCCAAAGATTATCCTCTTAGACGAGCCAACATCTGCCTTAGACCCAATCTCAGCCGGAAAAATCGAAGAAACTCTGTATAGTTTGAAGGACAAGTATACCATGCTTTTGGTCACTCGTTCTATGCAACAAGCATCTCGAATCTCTGATAAAACAGGATTTTTCCTTAATGGAGATTTGATTGAATTTAACGATACCAAGGAAATGTTCCTCTACCCACAACATAAGGAAACAGAGGACTACATTTCAGGTAAATTTGGATAAGGAGAAAAAGATGTTACGATCTCAATTTGAAGAAGATTTAGAGAAATTGCATAATCAATTTTATGCTATGGGACAAGAAGTTCTTTCCCAAATCAATCGTACAGTACGAGCTTTTGTGACACATGACCGTGACTTGGCAAAAGAAGTTATCGAGGAAGACGCAGAAGTAAATGAATATGAAGTAAAACTTGAAAAGAAATCATTTGAAATTATTGCACTTCAACAGCCTGTTTCACAAGACTTGCGTACAGTGTTGACAGTCCTAAAAGCTGTATCAGACTTAGAACGTATGGGTGACCATGCGGTATCTATTGCGGAAGCAACTATTCGTATGAAGGGTGAACAACGTATCCCAGCAGTTGAGGAAGAAATCAAAAACATGGGACGCGATGTTAAAGATTTTGTGGAAACAACTCTTGAACTTTACCTTAACGGATCAGTTGATAAGGCCTACGAAGTTGCAACCATGGATGAAAAAATTAACCATTATTTCGAAAATATTCGTGACCTTGCAACTGAAGAAATCAGAAAAAATCCAGATGCTATTGTCACAGGACGTGATTACTTCCAAGTCATTTCATACTTGGAGCGCATCGGAGACTATGCAAAGAATATCTGTGAATGGGTTGTTTACTTTGAAACAGGTAAGATTGTCGAATTGTAAAATTGATTAAATATACAGAAAAAAAGGAGCTAAAAAATTGAATAAAAAGCTCCTTTTTGTTAGAGAATATGAAAAATAAATAAATATTAAATTTATACTTGACAATTAAAGTTTATAGAGTTATAATTATACAAAATTAATAGAGAGGTTGTTTATTTATGAAATTTAAAAAAATGGATATTTGTTTTATGTAGTTTTTCTTGCAAGTTTCTTTTTTTAGTAGCTTGCCAATCGTCTAGCTCAAGCTCACAGTCTGCAGTAGAGGCTATCAAACAAAAAGGAAAATTGGTGGTCGCAACAAGCCCAGATTATGCTCCATTTGAGTTCCAAGCACTTGTGGATGGTAAGAACCAAGTTGTAGGTGCTGATATTGATATGGCACAAGCAATCGCTGATGAACTTGGTGTGAAACTAGAAGTTTCAAGTATGAGTTTTGACAACGTCTTGACTAGTCTTCAGACAGGAAAAGCAGATTTGGCCATTGCGGGTATCAGTGCCACTGAAGAAAGAAAAGAAGTTTTTGATTTTTCAATTCCTTACTATGAGAACAAAATTAGCTTCCTTATTAGAAAAATCAGACCTTGAAAAAAATACAAGGATTTAGATTCTCTTGCAAGTGCTAAATATTGCTGCTCAAAAAGGAACTGTTCCTGAATCAATGGTTAAAGAACAACTTCCAAATGCGCAGTTGACTTCATTGACAAATATGGGAGAAGCTGTTAATGAGCTTCAATCAGGCAAGGTTGATGCTGTTCACATGGATGAGCCAGTAGCTCTAAGCTATGCTGGTAAAAACTCTGATTTGGCTGTTGCTACAGTAAGCTTGACCATGAAAGAAGGCGAAGCAAATGCTGTAGCTATCAAAAAAGGCAATTCAGATTTGAAAGAAGTAGTTGATAAGGTGATTCAAAAACTGAAAGATGACGGTACTTATCAAAACCTATCTTGAGAAAAGCTTCTAAATTAACCGAATTAGAACAATAAAAAATAACAGAGTTGGACTTTAGTCCAGCTCTGTTTTTAAGTAGTTTAGTGTTGCTTCAATATTTTCAAAGGGAACTTTTGCAAAGTGATAGGGACAAGTCCCTATGTAGGATGATTCGAAAAAGTCGAGATTTAAAGGACTATGTTTGAGACTTGCAATCTTAGGATAGTCTCTAAGATCAAGTAAGACTCCATCATGGAGAGGATAGATTGGCAAGGAAATGGGATAGTTATGTAAAAGTTGTTGGATATACTCCTGACTTTTTTCCTGAAGTGCTAATCTTGCTAGTCTGTTTTTCTCAAAGAGTTGACTATCAATATAAAGAGATAAGGCTTTTTGCATGATAAGGTTGTTATCATAGTCCAGAATATTTTTATAAGTTACAAAAGCATCCTTGATAGCATTTGGAAGAAGAAGTGCAGTTATCCGGAGGGCTGGAAAAAGACTCGTGGAAAAAGATTTAATATAAATGACCAAATCATGCTGGTCCAGATAATGAAAGGTTTGTCCCATTTTAGGATCCAAGTCACCTAGATAGTCATCTTCAACGATATAGATCTGGTGTTTTGCAGCCAAGTCAAGGATAGCAAGTTTTTCCTCCTCGGAATAGGAATGGCCCAGAGGATAATGAAAACGGGGAATAGTATAGAAAAACTTAATCTTTCCACTCTTAAACTGTTTCTCAAGTTCGTTTAAATCAATACCGTCCACCCGACGTTCAATGGTTTGATAGGGAATGTTTTGAGCTAGTAGTAGTTGATTCATCCGATGATAGGTCGGTTGTTCAACCAGTATTTCCTGAGCTTGACCTGGAAAATCAATCTGAGAAAGAATAAACAGTGCTTGCTGGGTTCCAGATGTCATGACTAACTGGTCTGACTTACTATAAATCGCTTGATCAAAAAGTAATGTCTGAACAGATTTTCTTAATTCTTCAAGTCCCTCTTGGTTTTCATAGTAGTTGTAGAGATAATTTTCTCGTCCAATCAAGGTTTCATTGACACAAAGCCGAAAATCATCATAGGCAGCCACATGTTCATCATTAACGGAGATAATTAAGTCTTCGTGACTGGTTTGTTGCTCCAATACATAATAACCACTTTGAGGTTTGGAGTAGATGTATTTCTTGTATCGAAGTTCCATGAGTGCACGCTGAATAGTGTCCTTACTGCAGTGGAAATCTTGACTGAGTTTTCGAATAGATGGCAGGCGACTTCCTGTCGCAAATCTACCTGATTCTATCTCATTTTTTAGATAGTGCACGACTTGTTCGTACTTGCTTTCTTGCTTCATCCCAGACCTCTCTTGATTTTGTTACATTGTACCTTTTTTTTAAACGTTTGGCAATGTTATACTTTTTCGAAAAATTAAATTCAAACCGCGTCAACGTCGCCTTGCCGTATATGTAGGGTCACTGACTACGTCAGTTCCATCTACAACCTCAAAACAGTGTTTTGAGCTGACTACGTCAGTTCTATCTACAACCTCAAAACAGTGCTTTGAGCAACCTGCGGCTAGTTTCCTAGTTTGCTCTTTGATTTTCATTGAGTATTAAAAAGCAGTCTAGCATTCAATTCTAATCAGAAATGTGATATACTTAGTAAGTAAAATTTCAAGAAGAGTGAGATGATAAAGGTGCAAGAACCAGTGAAATTATTCCAATACAATACTTTGGGAGCCTTGATGGCTGGACTTTACGGTGGGACTATGACCGTTGGTGAATTGCTTGAACATGGAGATTTAGGGTCTAGGAACCCTAGATTCTATCGATGGAGAATTGATTGTCTTAGATGGGAAAGCTTATCAGGCTAAAGGGGTCAGGTGATAAACCTGAAATCGTTGAAGTGTCGCCAGATGCTCTGATTCCTTATGCGGCAGTTGTACCCCACCAGGCAGAAGTTATTTTTCGTCAGCGTTTTGAAATGACTGATCAGGAACTTGAAAAACGTATTGAGTCCTACTATGATGGGGAAAACCTATTTCGTTCGATTAAGATTCATGGTGATTTTAAACACATGCATGTTCGCATGATTCCAAAATCGACAAGCTGAAACGAAGTTTGCTGAGGTGGCGACTCATCAGCCTGAATATAGCTGCGAAAATGTCTCTGGGACTATCGTTGGATTCTGGACGCCAGAGATTTTTCATGGAGTTAGTGTTGCTGGTTACCATTTGCACTTTATCTCAGACGATTTAACCTTTGGTGGCCACGTTATGGACTTTGTTATCAAGGAAGGTATTGTAGAGGTAGGTGCTGTTGACCAGCTGGATCAACGTTTCCCTGTCCAGGATCGTCAGTACCTCTTTGCTAAGTTCAATGTTGATGAGATGAAAAAAGATATCGATCAGGCAGAATAGAGGAGTCAAAGTATGAAAAATTCATGTAATAATTACTATGATAGCTTTAGTTGTATTTCTTATAGCAGCCATTTGGTATGCAAAAAAGAAATACAAGATTAACCTTTCGGTACTAGGTCTTGGGGCAGTGGCATTCTTTGTTTCTTCTCAAGTCTTGGAGAAAATCGTTCACCTTTTGGTGCTTCATCCACAAAAAGACGGAACCATTTCGCTTATGCAGGAGCATCCCTTTTTATATGTCCTTTATGGAATTGCTATGGCAGCTATCTTTGAAGAAACGGCTCGCCTTGTCTTCTTTAAATGGTTAGAGAAGAAGAGAAACTTAGAAGATTCAGATGCCTTAGCTTATGGGTTGGGGCATGGAGGTTTGGAATTGCTCTACCTCGGAATGGGAAGTTTGATTAGTCTTTTGATCCTCCTTTCATTATTAGAGTCTTCAAATCCCGATGTAGCGAATCTCCTTCCAAAAACTACACTTGAAGCAGTTCAGTCCCTATCTGTATGGCAAGTTTATTTACTAGGTGTTGAGCGCATACTTGCTCTGGTGATGCAAATCGGACTCTCTTTCTGGGTTTATCAAGCAGTTCGTCAAAAGAATTGGATTTACTTAGTAGCTGCCTATGGTCTACATGCCCTATTTGATTTGGCTCCGAGTCTTTCACAGGTTGGTTGGATTTCAAATCCACTAATAGTGGAAGGATTACTAGCCGTGGAAGTTGTCTTATTTGTATACTTTACAAAGTCAATTTTTTGATAAAAAACAATAAACGAAAAGAGGCCTAGCCTCTTTTTTTAATATTGTCAGAGAAAAAAGCTTTAGAAAATCATCGAAAAATCGCTAAAAAAATGGTATAATGGAATGGATTTTATAAAAAGGATAAGAAAAAAATGACTGTATTAGATAAATTAAAAAGAAACCTTAGAAGGAATTGACATTCGATTCGATGAGCCATTAAAAACTTATACCTATACAAAAAGTTGGAGGAAGGCAGATTACTTAGTTTTTCCTCGTAATCGCTACGAGATGGCTCGTGTCGTTAAATTTGCCAATCAAGAAAATATCCCATGGATGGTTCTTGGAAATGCAAGTAATATTATCGTTCGTGAAGGTGGAGTTCGTGGTTTTGTCATCATGTGTGACAAATTGAATAATGTCACAGTTGATGGTTATACGATTGAGGCAGAAGCTGGGGCTAACTTGATTGAAACCACTCGTATAGCTCTGCGTCATAGTTTGACGGGCTTTGAGTTTGCTTGTGGAATTCCAGGAAGCGTCGGTGGTGCTGTCTTTATGAACGCTGGTGCCTATGGTGGTGAGATTGCTCATATCTTGCAATCGTGTCAGGTTTTAACAAAAGATGGTGAAATCGAGACTTTATCTGCCAAAGACTTAGCCTTTGGTTATCGTCATTCAGCCATTCAAGAATCTGGAGCAGTCGTCTTATCAGCTAAATTCGCACTATCTCCAGGAAATTATGAGACGATCAAACAAGAAATGGAACGCTTGACCCATTTAAGAGAACTTAAACAACCGTTGGAATACCCATCTTGTGGTTCTGTCTTTAAACGTCCGGTTGGGCATTTTGCAGGGCAATTGATTTCAGAAGCTGGTTTGAAGGGCTACCGTATCGGTGGTGTCGAAGTCTCAGAAAAGCATGCAGGCTTTATGATAAATGTAGCTGATGGAACTGCTAGAGATTATGAAGACTTAATTGAGTCTGTAATCGAAAAAGTTAAAGAACATTCAGGTCGTTACCCTCGAGCGAGAAGTTCGTATCCTGGGAGAACACGAATAACATTATTTTTACACATTATACAAAGATTGGGATTTTATCGCTAGATGAGATTTAGGCCATTTTATGTCCTAAGCTTGTTTCTAGCATTTAAAAAGGTCCCAATCTGTTAATTTACGAAGAAAAAGGAATTTAGAGGAATTGAAAAAACCAATTATCGAATTCAGAAACGTTTCTAAAGTTTTTGAAGATAGCGACACCAAAGTTCTCAAGGATATTAACTTTGAGTTGGAAGAAGGAAAATTTTACACACTGCTAGGAGCGTCTGGTTCAGGGAAATCAACTATCCTCAATATCATCGCTGGTTTGCTGGATGCAACGACGGGTGATATTTTACTTGATGGCGTGCGTATCAATGACATCCCGACCAATAAACGCGATGTTCACACGGTCTTCCAGTCTTACGCCCTGTTCCCGCACATGAATGTCTTTGAGAATGTTGCCTTTCCATTGCGATTACGCAAGGTCGATAAGAAAGAAATCGAAAAACGCGTCTTAGAAGTTCTCAAGATGGTACAGTTGGAAGGTTTTGAAAAACGTTCTATTCGTAAGCTTTCTGGAGGACAACGTCAGCGTGTGGCCATTGCGCGTGCGATTATCAACCAACCACGTGTGGTACTCTTGGATGAGCCTTTGTCAGCTCTTGACCTGAAGTTGCGAACCGACATGCAGTACGAATTGCGTGAATTGCAACAACGATTGGGTATTACCTTTGTTTTTGTTACCCACGATCAGGAAGAAGCCCTGGCTATGAGTGACTGGATTTTTTTGTCATGAATGATGGTGAAATTGTTCAGTCAGGTACACCAGTGGACATCTACGATGAGCCAATCAACCACTTTGTTGCAACCTTTATTGGTGAATCAAACATCTTGCCAGGAACCATGATTGAGGACTACTTGGTCGAGTTTAACGGCAAACGCTTTGAAGCGGTCGACGGTGGTATGAAACCAAATGAACCGGTCGAAGTCGTGATTCGTCCAGAAGACTTGCGCATTACCCTTCCAGAAGAAGGGAAGCTCCAAGTGAAGGTTGATACCCAGCTTTTCCGTGGGGTTCACTATGAGATTATCGCTTATGATGAACTGGGCAATGAATGGATGATTCACTCAACTCGTAAGGCTATCGTTGGTGAGGAAATCGGTCTGGACTTTGAACCAGAAGATATCCACATCATGCGTCTCAATGAAACAGAAGAAGAGTTCGATGCTCGTATCGAAGAATATGTAGAAATCGAAGAACATGAAGCAGGTTTGATTAACGCTATTGAGGAGGAAAGAGATGAAGAAAACAACCTCTAAACTCTTTGTAGTGCCTTACATGCTTTGGATTGCACTCTTTGTATTGGCACCCTTGGTCTTGATTTTTGGACAATCCTTTTTTAACATCGAAGGCCAGTTCAGTATAGAAAACTATAAATCCTACTTTGCGTCACAAAACTTGACCTATCTCAAAATGAGTTTTAACTCAGTGCTCTATGCAGGGATTGTTACCTTAGTGACGCTACTTATCAGTTATCCAACAGCCCTCTTTTTGACCCGCCTTAAACACCGTCAACTATGGCTTATGCTGATTATTTTGCCAACCTGGATCAACCTACTTCTTAAGGCTTATGCCTTTATCGGGATTTTTGGTCAAAATGGTTCTATTAATCAATTCCTCGAATTTATTGGAATTGGTTCTCAGCAGTTGCTCTTTACAGATTTCTCATTTATTTTTGTAGCGAGTTACATTGAGCTTCCATTTATGATTTTACCCATCTTCAATGTTTTTGGATGATATGGATAACAATCTCATCAATGCTAGCTATGACCTTGGTGCAACCAAGTGGGAGACTTTCCGCCATGTCATCTTCCCTCTGTCAATGAATGGAGTACGAAGCGGAGTCCAATCCGTCTTTATTCCAAGTTTGAGTCTCTTCATGCTGACACGCTTGATTGGAGGGAACAGAGTGATTACCTTGGGGACTGCCATCGAGCAGAACTTCCTAACTAATGACAACTATGGTATGGGTTCAACTATCGGTGTTGTTCTTATCCTGACCATGTTCGTCACGATGTGGGTGACTAAGGAAAGGAGAGAACGATGAAAAAATTATCGAATCTTTACCTAGCCTTCGTCTTTATCGTCCTTTATTTGCCAATCTTTTACCTGATTGGATATGCTTTCAATGCCGGGGATGATATGAATAGCTTTACAGGTTTTAGCTTATCTCACTTTGAAACTATGTTTGGTGATGGAAGGCTCATGCTGATCTTGGTTCAGACCTTTTTACTTGCCTTTCTATCAGCCTTGATTGCGACAGTGATTGGTACTTTTGGAGCTATCTACATCTACCAATCACGCAAAAAATATCAAGAAGCCTTTCTATCTCTCAATAACATTTTGATGGTTGCTCCAGACGTTATGATTGGTGCTAGTTTCTTGATTCTCTTTACACAACTTAAGTTTTCACTTGGATTTCTGACAGTGTTGTCCAGTCACGTGGCCTTCTCGATTCCTATCGTAGTGCTCATGGTTTTGCCTCGATTGAAAGAGATGAATGGAGATATGATTCATGCGGCCTATGACCTTGGAGCTAGTCAGTTCCAGATGTTCAAGGAAATTATGCTTCCTTACCTAACACCGTCTATCATTGCAGGTTACTTCATGGCTTTCACCTATTCCTTAGATGACTTTGCCGTCACCTTCTTCGTAACGGGAAATGGTTTTTCAACTCTCTCAGTTGAGATCTACTCTCGAGCTCGTAAGGGAATTTCGCTTGAAATCAATGCTCTTTCAGCCTTGGTCTTTCTCTTTAGTATTATCCTGGTTGTCGGATATTACTTCATTTCACGTGAGAAGGAGGAGAAAGCATGAAACGACTCTATTCATTTTTAGCAGGGATTTTAGCGATTATTCTTGTCTTGTGGGGAATTTCTTACCATCTTGATAGTAAAAATCAATAGCCGTGATAGTCAAAAAAATTGGTAATCTACAACTGGGGAGACTATATCGATCCTGAACTTCTGGAGAAATTTACAGAAGAAACAGGAATCAAGTTCAGTACGAGACCTTTGACTCCAACGAAGCCATGTACACGAAAATCAAGCAGGGCGGGACAACCTATGATATTGCTATCCCAAGTGAGTACATGATTAACAAGTTGAAGGACGAAGATCTCTTAGTTCCACTTGATTATAGTAAGATTGAGGGAATTGAGAATATCGGTCCAGAGTTTCTCAACCAGTCTTTTGACCCAAACAACCAGTACTCAATCCCATACTTCTGGGGAACATTGGGAATTGTCTACAATGAAACCATGGTAGAAGAAGCACCTGAACATTGGAATGACCTCTGGAAACCAGAATACAAGGATTCGATCATGCTCTTTGATGGGGCGCGTGAAGTGCTTGGTTTAGGTCTTAACTCATTAGGCTATAGCCTTAACTCAAAAGATCCAGAGCAACTGTCACAAACGGTCGATAAACTTTATGAGCTAACTCCTAATATCAAGGCTATTGTAGCCGATGAGATGAAGGGGTACATGATTCAAAATAATGCCGCAATCGGTGTGACTTTCTCAGGGGAAGCCAGCCAGATGTTGGAAAAGAATCCTAACCTCAAATATGTCGTTCCGACAGAAGCAAGTAACCTCTGGTTTGATAATATGGTGATACCAAAGACAGTTAAAAACCAGGATGCAGCCTATGCCTTCATCAACTTTATGCTGAATCCTGAAAATGCTCTGAAAAATGCTGAGTATGTTGGCTATTCAACACCAAACACTGCTGCTAAGGAAATGCTCCCAGAAGAGACTCGTGAGGACAAGTCCTTCTATCCTGATGCAGATACTATGAAACACTTGGAAGTCTATGAGAAGTTTGACCATAAATGGACAGGTATCTATAGTGACCTCTTCCTACAATTTAAGATGTATCGGAAGTAGGAGTATAAATAAAACGAATCAGTTAAGCTGGTTCGTTTTTTTGTTAGCTTTCTCAGTTGACTCAATCATCAAAAAACGGTATAATACTAGAGTTGAGAATTGATTTTCTCTCCATCTTAGTTCAGAGAATTGGCGGTGCTGCGAGCCATCTAAGATAGAAAATCATGCTACTCGATTGTAACAATTGCATAAGAATCAAGAATGACAAGTTCATTGAATGAAGGTGGTACCGCGGTTTTTCGCCCTTCGTGATATGGATTTGTCTTTTATTTTTGGAGGTGCTTATGAGAAGATTTCTTGTCAAACAAAAATTTCGCCTAGGTGGTGAACGTTTTGATATCAAGGATGAAATGGGCAATGTCGCCTATCAGGTTGAAGGTTCATTTTTTAAGATTCCTAAGACTTTTACCATCTATGATGCTTCTGGAGAGCAGATTAGTGAGATTAGTAAAGAAATGTTGACCTTCATGCCACGCTTGAGATTCAACTCAGTAATGGAGATAGTTTCTATATCCGAAAGAAGTTGACTTTCTTTAGAGATAAGTATGAATTTGACAACCTTGGTCTTCGTATCGAAGGAAATATTTGGGATTTGAATTTTAAACTCCTAGATGATCGTGATCAAGTGATTGCGGAGATTGCCAAGGAACTCTTCCATTTAACCTCTACCTATTCCGTAACAGTCTACGACGAATCTTATGCCGATCTAGTCATTTCTCTCTGCGTCGCTATTGACTATGTGGAAATGCTAGAAAGCCAATCTAATTAGTAAAAAGGAGACATTATGAAACAATTATCTAGTGCACAAGTCCGCCAAATGTGGCTTGATTTCTGGGCAAGTAAAGGTCACTCAGTAGAACCATCAGTAAGTTTGGTTCCAGTAAACGATCCAACCCTATTATGGATCAACTCAGGGGTTGCCACTCTTAAGAAATACTTCGATGGAACTATCAAACCTGAAAATCCACGTATTACTAATGCTCAAAAAGCCATCCGTACCAACGATATCGAAAACGTAGGGAAGACTGCCCGTCACCATACCATGTTTGAAATGTTGGGGAACTTCTCAATCGGGGATTACTTCCGTGACGAAGCCATTACCTGGGCTTATGAACTTTTGACAAGTCCTGAGTGGTTTGACTTCCCTAAAGACAAACTCTACATGACTTACTATCCAGATGACAAGGATTCATACAACCGCTGGATTGAAGTGGGAGTAGATCCAAGTCACTTGATCCCAATCGAAGACAACTTCTGGGAAATCGGTGCGGGACCTTCTGGACCTGATACAGAAATCTTCTTCGACCGTGGAGAAGCCTTTGACCCAGAAAACATCGGCCTTCGTCTGCTTGCAGAAGATATCGAAAACGACCGTTACATCGAAATCTGGAACATTGTTTTGTCACAATTTAACGCTGATCCAGCTGTTCCTCGTAGTGAATACAAGGAATTGCCTCACAAGAACATTGATACGGGTGCTGGTTTAGAGCGTTTGGTAGCGGTGATCCAAGGGGCTAAGACCAACTTTGAAACAGACCTCTTCATGCCGATCATCCGTGAAGTGGAGAAATTGTCTGGTAAGGTTTACGACCAAGATGGCGACAACATGAGCTTCAAGGTCATTGCCGACCATATCCGTTCTCTTTCATTCGCGATTGGAGATGGTGCTCTTCCTGGAAATGAAGGTCGTGGTTATGTCCTTCGTCGTCTTCTCCGTCGTGCCTCTATGCATGGCCAAAAATTGGGCATCAACGAGCCTTTCCTTTACAAACTCGTTCCAACTGTTGGAAAAATCATGGAAAGCTACTACCCAGAAGTGCTTGAAAAACGTGACTTTATTGAAAAAATCGTGAAGAGCGAGGAAGAGTCATTTGCTCGTACCCTTCATTCAGGTCAACACTTTGCAGAAACCATCGTAGCAGACCTGAAAGCCAAAGGTCAAACGGTTATCACTGGCCAAGATGTCTTCAAACTCTATGATACATACGGATTCCCAGTAGAATTGACAGAAGAAATTGCTGAAGAAGCTGGTATGACTGTAGACCGTGAAGGCTTCGAAGCAGCCATGAAGGAACAACAAGAACGTGCGCGTGCATCTGCTGTCAAAGGTGGATCTATGGGTATGCAAAATGAAACCCTTCAAAACATCACTGTAGAAAGTGTCTTCAACTACAATGCTAGCCAATTGCCTTCTAAGTTGGTGGCTATCGTAGCGGACAATGCAGAAGTAGAAGCTGTTTCAGAAGGAACTGCATCACTTATCTTTGCAGAAACTCCATTCTACGCTGAAATGGGTGGACAAGTTGCTGACCACGGTCAAATCATGGATGCTCAAGGAAATGTTGTAGCGACAGTGACAGATGTTCAAAAAGCACCAAACGGACAACCACTCCATACCGTTGAAGTTCTTGCGCCACTTGCTTTGAACCAAGAATACACCTTGGCTATCGATACCAATCGTCGTCATCGTGTTATGAAGAACCACACAGCCACTCACTTGCTCCATGCGGCTCTTCACAATATCCTTGGCCACCATGCCACTCAAGCAGGATCTCTGAACGAAGTAGAATTCCTTCGCTTTGACTTCACTCACTTCCCAAGCTGTCACTCCGGAAGAATTGCGTGCTATTGAGCAACAAGTCAATGAGAAGATTTGGGAAGCCATCGCAGTGGAAACTGTTGAGACTGATATTGACACAGCTAAAGAAATGGGAGCTATGGCCCTTTTTGGTGAGAAATACGGTAAAGAAGTCCGTGTTGTCACTATCGGAGACTACTCAGTAGAGCTTTGTGGTGGTACCCACGTAGGTAACACTTCTGAAATTGGCCTCTTCAAGATTGTCAAAGAAGAAGGTATTGGATCAGGAACTCGTCGTATCTTGGCAGTGACCGGTAAGGAAGCCTTTGAAGCTTATCGTGAACAAGAAGACGCTCTGAAAGCAGTCGCAGCAACTTTGAAAGCACCTCAACTCAAGGAAGTGCCTCACAAGGTGGAAGGACTTCAAGAACAACTCCGTCAATTGCAAAAAGAAAATGCAGAATTGAAGGAAAAAGCGGCAGCAGCGGCAGCAGGCGATGTCTTTAAGAATGTTCAAGAAGCAAACGGACACCGTTACATTGCTAGCCAAGTATCTGTATCAGACGCAGGTGCTCTTCGTACCTTTGCGGATAACTGGAAACAAAAAGACTACTCTGATGTGCTTGTCCTAGTTGCAGCAATCGGTGACAAGGTCAACCTTCTTGTAGCCAGCAAGACAAAAAGACATCCACGCAGGTAACTTGGTTAAAGAATTAGCTCCAATCGTCGATGGACGTGGTGGTGGTAAACCAGACATGGCCATGGCTGGAGGAAGCAACCAAGCGAAAATCCAAGAATTATTGGATGCCGTAGCAGGTAAATTGTAAGAAATAAATCTACCATTTTTGGTAGATTTTTTTGTTTATTTTTGGTCTTGTTTAGAGTAATTTTTATCTATCACCTAAAAGTAAATGTATATAAAAATACGTAAAAAAATAAAAAAATGTACATAGAGATTAAAAATGTATAATTTTGTAGATTATTTTTTTATAAATTGTGATAAAATTAATTTGAGCCATTGTGTTTCAAATTAATATAAAGGAGAAGAAAAAATGAAAAAGGAGTACGTCCTTATGGAAAAACCTTTTTGAGGAAAGGTTTTTGCCCTATTCACCATATTGATGATGCTAGGACAAATGAGTCAAGGAACTGTATCGGTTTTGGCTAAAAGAGCTAGCAGTCGGAGATAATGGTGCCTTAGATGTTAGCCTCTTGTATGGAGATAAGCAAGAACATCCAGGTGGTATGGCCTATAACACATCTGATACTATGTCTGGCTACATCCAGATTACCCCTAAGAATCTGACAACAGATCTCGATGATGTAGTTGTCAATCTAGTACTTCCAGGAAAGTACTTGGATGAGGTCAATGTTCCTGAGTTCAATAGTAGCTCACAACATGATGCACCAACAGTGACAAAGGTGGGAGATGACTACCATGTCAGCTTACATTTTACGAACTACCAAAAATCTGAGGTCTTGACCCTGCCCTTCATCGCCAAGTTTAAGTTAGGATTCCCTCCTACCAACTACTCGATGGATATCACAGGGACGCTCAATATCAATGGTGCTGAGACTGTTTTAAATAGTATCACTTGGAAACCTCAATACAAGGACTATACCCTGACCAAGTTTGTCAATCAGAACTATGATGCGACCATGTCCAGAGACTATGCGGAAGCATCTCCAGGGATTGTGACAGGAGCTGATGGTAAAAAATACATCGAAAAAGCAACTTCCGTTCCGTTTGCTTTCTTGTTAGATGGGATGCGTGGACAGTACAACGGTAGCTATCGTCAGTTGGAATCTGCAACGATCACAGATAAGTTGCCAACCTATACGGATAAAAATGGCCAAACTCGTACAGCGGTTCTAGATACAGAAAAATCAGAAGGCTGGGTTGATAACGGAGACGGAACTGTATCAAAAACTTTTGTAGCTGATGAAAATAAAAATGTTCAAAGTTACCACTCAGATTTGATGCAAAAAATCCAAGATAAGAGTTTCTTATACTTGAAATTCCCTGATTTAGTCATGGAAAAAGACCAAACTTTAGAAGATGTCTTAGTGAAAGATTTGACCAATACTGCGTCTGTCGTGGGGATTCCTGCGGAACGTGGTGAGGGAGAACCGGATGTAACGGCTGAAGATTCTCTCATCTTCCGACTCACTTCGCGTGACTTGGAAGGAAAAGGATCTTTTGCCAAACAAGCTGAAGGTAATGTCTACGATTCGACAGACTACAAGGCAGCTAATTATAAGTGGCTATTGAAATACAATAACGTCACACCATTTGCTCAAAAGAATATTGTATTTTATGATGAGCAAGTGGACTCACGCTTGAAGTTTACTAAGATTGAATATGCTCGCATGATGATTGGGATCTATGGAAATGGACCTCTGATCAATCAATATGTGAAACGTATCATCCTTACAATGGAAGATGGTTCGACTAAAGAAATCCAACCAGAGGCAGATAAGGATGGATTTGGAAGCATTGATTTGACCAAATACGGAACTGTCGTTGGCTGGAAATTGGAGATGAAAGATGATTTCGAACTTCCATCTGGTCAAGGGATTTATATTGCTACCTATACTGCCTTCAAGGATCCAGAAAAGACCCATATTGATCAGAATGATGATACCAAGAATGCCTATGAAAATACTGGTCGCATTACTTACAAAACTCAATCAGGAGCAGACAGAGACCAATCTGCTAAATGGCAGTTCAAACTTCTTCCATTGACAGAAAATGTTAATCTGACTAAGAATACAGATTACAACAATGTCCAATTCACAGATGGAAAAACCATTCGTTTTTCCCTATCTGCTGAAAATGTTCGCTTGGATCCAGGTAAGGATTACAAGGACTTGCGTGTTATTGATCTCTTTGATCCAAATACCTTGGACATTGACTTCAATTACCTAGATCAATATTTTTGATAAGAACAACACTCGTTTTTATGCTCCTTGGTACAAATCCTATGAAGTCATTGAAAACTACCACAACTCTGGCCGTTCTGCCTTGATCATCCACTTGGATCAAAAGGAATTTATCAAACGTGCTTTAGAGACTGGTGGTCAGGTTCGTTTGCCATTTATTTATACCAAGCTGAAAGGGAAGGCAGATGGCGGAACCTTTACCAACCATATTTATCTGGCAGGAGAAGGCCTCTGGGATCTAGAAACTGCTAACCCGAATAGAGTTGCGGTTGATAGCTACGATTTAAATAACAATGGTTCTACGACAGATAAAATTCCACATGCGGAATCCAACTATACTATTGTTGCAGCTGAAGGTGTTTATGCTCGTAAGTTCATTGCCAAAAATGATGACTTGTCTGATGCCTCAACAGTAACTCGTACCTTTAAACCAGGGGAAACCTTCAATTATAAATTAACAATCAAAAATAATACTGATAACCCTGTTGAAAATACGGTTATCTATGACGTTCTTCCTAAAGTAGGAGATGTCAATACACTGGATGCTTCAGCCCGTAAGACAGAATACACAGTTAGTCTTCGTGGTCCTATCACTGATCCAGAAGGATGGACAGCATACTACACAACAGACACCACAGTTACAGCTAGTACTATGGCACAAGCTGCAGATAAAGATATTTGGTCAGCAGATATCACAGACTATAGTAAAGTAACAGGAATTAAGATTGTTGCTAACGAAGGAACCACTATTGGTGCTCGTAGTCAAGTAGATATTGCTGTACCTGTTGTCAATCCAAGTGAATTGACAGAGCAAGTTAAACAATTGATGCTAGATCGTACAGAAGACAACAAGGACAACGGTGGCCGTTCAGGTGTCGTCCAAGCTCATAACCAATTTGGTTACAAGGCTAAAGGTCATGAAGGAAACCGTGAGTCCAATACAGTAACTTCTCAAATCTTTGCGGCTAGCTTCCATGTGAAGAAAGTGGATAAAGACGATTCTAGCAAAGGATTAGCTGGTGCTGAGTTCAACTTGTTGGATTCAACTGGTGCTGTCCTTGCGACTCAAGTTTCTGATAAGGATGGAAATCTTGCTTTTACAACCTTAACAGAAGGAACTTATACTCTTAAAGAAACTAAAGCGCCAACCAATTATAAGTTGGATGAAACCGAACATTCAGTAGTTGTGACCTACGATGCAGATCAACAAATCTATCATGTCACAATTGACGGAGAAGCTGTTGGTTCAAAAGCTTCACCAAAACTAATCACCAATGAGAATGATATCAAATATCTCAATCTAGAAGCGACAAAAGTTTGGGATGACCAAGACAATGTAGAAGGTCTTCGTCCTGAATCAATTGAGTTTCAATTGTACAAGAATGGAACAGCAGAAGGCAAACCAGTAGCCCTTCAGCAGGAAATAACTGGAAAGTAACCTTTAGCAATCTTCCAGATAAGGATAGCGCTGGTAATCTTATCAGCTATAGTGTAAAAGAAGTTAAGGTACCAGCTTATTACACAGTTGATAAAGAAGAAGCTGAGTTTGTTGATGGTAAAGCAACGATTACCAACAAGCGCACTCCTGAAACAACAGAAGTAACTGTGAAAAAAGTTTGGGACGATGCTAAAAACCAAGACGGTCTCCGCCCAACAACTATTACGGTTCATCTCTTGGCTAATGGTGAGAAAGTCCAAACCTCAACAGTTTCTGGTGAGGGAGAAACATGGAGTCATACCTTCTCAATCCTACCAGTCTATAAAAACGGTCAGAAAATCATCTACACTGTTACAGAAGATACCGTAGCAAACTACACAGCTACGTTTGATGGTACAACTATCACAAACACATACAAACCAGGAAAAACTAGTTTAACAGTGACTAAGAAATGGGATGATGCAGAAAAACCAAGATGGCCTTCGTCCGAAGACAATCAAGGTTCAACTCTATGCTGATGGTCAAAAATTAGGTAAAGAAGTTGAGCTTTCTGAAGGCAACAAGTGGTCTTACACTTTCTCTGATTTGGATGAGAAAAAAGATGGTAAAACTATTCAATATACAGTTAAAGAAACAAAAGTGCCAGAAGGCTATACTCAAACAGTAGAAGCGACAAATCCAGGTCAGGTAGTGATTAGTAATACGCACACTCCATCTAAGACTAGAGTCCAAGTAATCAAGAAATGGGATGATGCCAATAACCAAGATGGTATTCGTCCAGCATCCATTACGGTTAGACTTTATAAGGATGGTGCACCTACAGACCAGACTCTTGAATTGTCAGAAGCTAATCAGTGGTATGGCACTTTTGAAAACCTTGATGTAAATGCAGCTGGTAAGGCCCTTAACTACACTGTAAAAGAAGAGAATGTCCCAGAAGGCTATACTCTTTCTATCGATGACAAAGATCCAGCACATCTTGTCTTGACCAATAAGCATGAACCAAATGTCACTCAGGTCCAAGTAACTAAGAAATGGGATGACGATAATAACCAAGATGGCCTACGTCCAAAAGAAATTCGCGTCCAATTGTATGCGGGTGATCAAAAGCTAGGCAAGGAAGTTGTCTTGTCTGCAGACAATAAATGGACTCATACCTTTGAGAAACTTGCTGAAAAAGCAAACGGACAAGATATTCACTATTCTGTGAAAGAAGTGGACGTTCCGGAAGGTTACACCGTAACAGAAGAGAGTAAGGAGAAGGGCGATGTCGTCTTAACCAACACGCACACTCCAAGTACGGTGGATATTCCAGTCACTAAGATCTGGGTGGACAATGACAACCAAGATGGTCTTCGTCCGGCTAAAATAACTGTGAAGCTTCTGGCCAATGGTGGAGAAGTGGCTCGCAAAGATATTACAAGCGAGACCGATTGGAAAGAAACCTTTACTGGCTTTCCTAAGTTTAAGGATGGCAAGCAAATCGTCTACACCCTTCAAGAAGAAAAGGTTGAAAATTATTCACCAAGCATTGACCAAGAAAGCTATACTATTACCAATACGCACACTCCAGGTAAGACTACCCTCTCTGTAACCAAACAGTGGGATGACCAAGAGGACAAAGATGGCCTTCGTCCGAAGAGTGTGAAAGTGCAACTTTATGCGGATGGTAAGAAATCTGGTGAAGTCATTGAGTTGTCAGCTGAGAACAAGTGGACTCATACCTTTGCGGATTTGGAAAAAAAATCTCAAGGGCAAGGCTATCACCTACACGGTGGAAGAAGTCGATGTTCCAACAGGTTACCAAGTGACGAAAACCGATGACAGTCAAGGAAATGTTGTTCTTACCAATAAACATGAACCAAGTATTCCTCCAACTACAACAACTGAGGAACCGAAAAAGAAAGTTGAGTTGCCAAATACTGGTTCAGCTGAATCTATTCTTAGCCTAATCTTAGCTCTTACTGGAGTTAGCCTTGCAGCTTATCTGCTTAAAAAGAAAAAAAATTAAGCGTAAGCTTCAATAAAATCTTGTTTAAGAATCCGAAAAATAAGAGGTCCATAGGGACCTCTTATTTTTTATTATCTATAGCTCTTTGTTGCAAAATTTAAAACCCCAGTCGGAGTGAATGGGGTTTTTAGTTATTCATTTTAAACGATACCTTGCGCAATCATAGCGTTTGCTACGTTTTCGAAGGCAGCGATATTTGCACCTGCAAGGTAGTCAGTTCCAAGACCATAAGTTTCTGCAGTTGTTTTTAGCAGTATTGAAGATGTTCGTCATGATATCTTTCAAACGACCGTCAACTTCTTCACGTGTCCATGAAAGGCGGAGGCTGTTTTGGCTCATTTCAAGAGCTGATACAGCTACACCACCAGCATTGGCAGCTTTGGCAGGTCCGTAAAGGATTCCATTTTCCTTATAGACTTTGATAGCTTCAAGATCGCTAGGCATGTTAGCTCCTTCAGATACACAGATAACTCCTTGAGCAACCAAGCGTTTAGCAGCTTCACCGTTGATTTCGTTTTGAGTCGCACATGGAAGAGCGATATCGTAGTTTCCAGTGTAAGTCCATACAGAACCTTCGTGGTATGTAGCAGTTGGTTTTTCTGCAGCATACTCAGTCAAACGAGCACGACGTTTTTCTTTAACATCTGTAAGAAGGTCAAAGTCGATACCATTTTCATCGATGACATAACCGTTTGAGTCAGAGACTGAGATAACAGTTGCACCTAGTTCAGTTGCTTTTTGAAGAGCGTATTGTGCAACGTTACCAGAACCTGAAATCACCACTTTCTTACCAGCAAAACTGTTTCCGTTAGCTTTAAGCATTTCTTCAGTGTAGTATACCAATCCATAACCAGTTGCTTCTGGACGAATCAAGCTACCACCAAATCCAAGCGGTTTACCAGTCAAGACACCAGCATCAAATTGGTTGAGGCGTTTGTATTGTCCGTAAAGGTAACCAATCTCACGTCCTCCAACACCGATATCACCAGCAGGTACGTCAAGAGATGGTCCGATGTATTTTTTTGCAATTCAGTCATGAAGCTTTGGCAGAAACGCATCACTTCAGCATCAGTTTTGCCTTTAGGATCGAAGTCTGATCCACCTTTACCTCCACCGATTGGAAGTCCAGTCAAAACGTTTTTAAAGATTTGTTCGAATCCGAGGAATTTCAAGATCCCTTGGTTTACAGTTGGGTGGAAACGAAGTCCGCCTTTATATGGTCCAACAGCTGAGTTAAATTGAACACGGTAACCACGGTTAACTTGAACTTTTCCCATCACGGTCAACCCAAGGAACACGGAAAGAAATTACGCGCTCAGGCTCAGTGATACGTGCCAAGATATTTTCTTCAATATACTCAGGGTGTTTTTCAAAGACAGGCTCCAAAGTGCTGAAGAATTCTTCAACCGCCTGGAGAAATTCAGCCTCATGCCCGTTACGAGCTTTTACAGTTTCAAACACGCTTTGGATATATTCTTTAGCAGATGTCATATCGTTCTCCTTTTTGTTGTCATATTTTTATTACATGAGACATTATAGCAGAAAAAAATTTTTTCACTGTAAAGGAAAAAAACACAAATTTTTCTAAAAAATTCTTTCAATTTAGCAACAGCTCTATTTTTCAGCTAAAAAAGCCAATATTTTTATGAGGTCAGTTTTATTAAAAAGGGTCCTATCAAAGTATGGTATAATAGTAGAGATATAAAAGGAATCTGGAGGAATAGAATCATGGTATCAACTAAAACACAGATCGCTGGTTTTGAGTTTGACAATTGCTTGATGAATGCAGCAGGAGTAGCCTGTATGACCATTGAGGAATTGGAAGGTGTTAAAAACTCAGCAGCAGGAACTTTTGTCACTAAGACAGCAACCTTGGAATTTCGTCAGGGAAATCCTGAACCACGTTATCAAGATGTTCCACTAGGTTCTATTAACTCGATGGGCCTCCCAAATAATGGTTTAGATTATTATTTGAACTATCTATTAGAATTACAAGAAAAAGAACCAAACCGTACCTTCTTTTTATCATTAGTTGGAATGTCTCCAGAGGAAACTCACACTATTTTGAAAAAGGTTCAAGAGAGTGATTTTCGTGGTCTAACTGAACTCAATCTCTCATGCCCAAATGTTCCTGGTAAACCACAGATTGCCTATGACTTTGAAACTACAGATCGTATCTTATCAGAAGTCTTTGAGTATTTTACAAAACCTCTAGGAATTAAGCTTCCACCTTATTTTGATATTGTACATTTTGACCAGGCAGCAGCTATTTTTAACAAATATCCACTCAAGTTTGTTAATTGTGTCAACTCTATCGGAAATGGTCTTTATATTCAAGATGAGTCGGTCGTGATTCGCCCTAAAAACGGTTTTGGTGGGATCGGTGGAGAATACATCAAACCTACTGCCCTTGCTAATGTCCATGCTTTCTATCAACGCTTAAATCCAGAAATCCAAATCATCGGAACTGGTGGTGTGCTTACAGGACGTGATGCCTTTGAACATATTTTATGTGGTGCCAGCATGGTACAAGTAGGAACTACTCTTCATAAAGAAGGAGTAGGTGCTTTTGAGCGTATTACCCAGGAACTAAAAGAAATCATGGTGGAAAAAGGTTATCAAAGCCTAGATGATTTCCGTGGTAAATTACATTATATTGATTAAATAAAAGTGAAACTAAAAAGAGAGGAGAATAGATGCTAGCCATAGAAGAAAGCCGAAAGCTATCCCTATCAAATTTACCTAGTTTGACCCTGTTTACAGGGGCTGATCAAGGACAGTATGACATCATGAAAACTCAGGTTCTAAAGCAAATCGGTTATGATCCTGCAGATTTGAACTTTGCTTATTTTGACATGAAAGAAGTAGACTACAAAAGCTTGGAACTAGAGCTGGTCAGTCTTCCTTTCTTTGCGGATGAAAAGATTGTTATTTTAGATCATTTTCTCGATATAACGACAGCTAAAAAACGCTATCTAACTGATGATGAACTTAAATCTTTTGAAGACTATCTGGAAAATCCTTTACCTTCTAGTAAACTAGTCATTTTTGCTGAAGGAAAGTTGGATAGTAAGAGACGTTTGGTCAAATTGCTCAAGCGGGATGCGACAGTTTTTGAAGCCATAGAGCCAAAAGAGCAAGAAATACGAGCTTATTTTCAAAAGTGGGCTCAGGAACAAGGACTTACGTTTGATGGAAAATCCTTCGAGCAGTTGCTTATCAAATCAGGTTTTCAATTCAGTGAAATTCAAAAAAATCTACTCTTCCTACAGGCCTACAAAGGATAATGGTGATATTACAGAAGAAGACATTGTTGAAGCCATACCAAAGACTTTGCAGGATAATATCTTTGATTTAACCCAATTGATTTTAGGGAAGAAAATCGATCAGGCACGTGATTTAGTCAAGGACTTGACCTTACAGGGAGAAGATGAGATTAAACTGATTGCCATAATGCTGGGGCAGTTCAGACTCTACACACAGGTAAAAATATTGCAAGAGTCTGGTCAGACAGAATCTCAGATGGTCAGCAGTTTAGGTCACTATCTTGGTCGCAATCCTAATCCTTACCAAATCAAATTTGCCCTTCGTGACACACGAGCTTTGTCCTTGAATTTCTTACAGGATTCTATCCGTTATCTTATCCACGCAGATTATCAAATTAAGACAGGTGTTTACGAGAAAGGCTACCTGTTTGAGAAGGCTTTATTGCAGATTGCAAGCCAGTCAAATTGAGCAAATAACTTGAAAAAATAGGTTGTTTGCGTTATCATTTTTATATAAAAAGAAAAAGAGGTATTACAGATGGCTATTATCTTACCAGATCTTCCATACGCTTACGATGCATTGGAACCATACATTGATGCTGAAACAATGCACTTGCACCATGACAAACACCACCAAACATACGTAAACAACGCAAACGCAGCTCTTGAAAAACACCCTGAAATCGGTGAAGACCTCGAAGCATTGCTTGCAGATGTTGAATCTATCCCAGCTGATATTCGTCAAGCGCTTATCAACAACGGTGGTGGACACTTGAACCACGCTCTTTTCTGGGAATTGATGACTCCTGAAAAGACAGCTCCTTCAGCAGAACTTGCAGCAGCCATCGATGAAACTTTCGGTTCATTCGAAGAATTCCAAGCAGCTTTCACTGCAGCAGCAACGACTCGTTTCGGTTCTGGATGGGCATGGTTGGTTGTTAACAAAGAAGGTAAGCTTGAAGTGACTTCAACTGCAAACCAAGACACACCAATCTCAGAAGGTAAGAAACCAATCTTGGGCTTGGACGTTTGGGAACATGCTTACTACGTGAAATACCGCAACGTTCGTCCTGACTACATCAAAGCTTTCTTCTCAGTGATCAACTGGAATAAAGTAGACGAGCTTTACGCAGCAGCTAAATAATATGAACACTAACACCTTTTGGTTAGAATTTTATCTAACTTGAAAAGGTGTTTTTTGTTTGCTTGGATTAGAAGTGTCTGTCTCATGATTTTCCTTTGTTGGATAGGCTTGATTTATGGTATAATGATAAGATAGAAATCGAAGGAGAAATCATGAATATTCAACAATTACGCTACGTTGTAGCTATTGCTAATAGTGGTACTTTTTCGTGAAGCAGCTGAGAAGATGTACGTTAGCCAACCCGAGTCTATCTATTTCTGTAAGAGACTTGGAAAAAAAGAGCTTGGCTTCAAGATTTTTCCGCAGAACCAGTTCTGGAACTTTTCCTTACACGTCGAGGGATGGAATTTTATGAAAAAGGCACAAGAGTTGGTTAAAGGATTTGATGTTTTTCCAAAATCAGTATGCCAATCCTGAAGAGGAGAAAGGATGAGTTTTTCAATAGCCAGCCAGCACTATGATTTCTTGCCACCAACCATTACAGCATTTTTCACAACAATATCCTGAATATAAGAATTTCCGTATTTTTTTGAATCTACAACTGTTCAGATTTTTGGATGAAGTAGCCCAAGGACATAGTGAGATTGGGATTATTTACCTCAATAATCAAAAACCAAAAGGGAATTATGCAACAGGGTTGAAAAAGTTAGGACTTGAAGTGATTGAATTGATTCCTTTCCAGACGCATATCTATCTGCGTGAAGGACATCCATTAGCCAAGAAAAAAAGAGTTGGTCATGGAAGATCTAGTTGATTTGCCAACAGTTCGATTCACACAAGAGAAGGATGAATATCTCTATTACTCAGAAAACTTTGTGGATACAAGTGCCAGCTCTCAGATGTTTAACGTAACAGACCGAGCTACTTTAAATGGAATTCTTGAAAGAACAAATGCTTATGCGACTGGTTCTGGATTCTTAGATAGCGATAGTGTGAACGGAATTACGGTTATTCCATTAAATGATAATCTCAATAATCGCATGGTTTATGTGAAACGTGAAGAAGTAGACTTGAGCCAAGCGGGAACCTTATTTGTAGAAGTGATGCAAGAGTATTTTGATCAGAAGAGGAAAGCATGAAAAAAAGAGGAATAGTAGCAGGGATTATAGCAGCCTTGATTGTCTTAGATCAATTGGTAAAGTCTTATGTCGTTCAAAATATTGCTCTTGGTGAAATCAAGTCATGGATCCCAAATCTAGTCAGTTTAACCTATCTACAAAATAGAGGAGCTGCCTTTTCGATGCTTCAAGATCAACAGTGGTTTTTTGCAGTGATAACTCTAGTAGTTATGGTAGGAGCTATTTGGTATTTGCATAAGCATATAGAGGATTCCTTCTGGACTGTCTTTGGATTGGTTTTGATTATTGCAGGTGGCCTTGGGAACTTTATCGATCGCATCAGTCAAGGATTCGTTGTGGATATGTTTCACTTAGACTTTATCAATTTTGCGATTTTCAATGTGGCTGATAGTTATCTGACAGTAGGAGTAGTTGTGTTATTGCTTGCAATGCTAAAAGAGGAAATGAATGGAAATTAAAATTGAAACCGGCGGGGTACGTTTAGATAAGGCTTTGTCCGATTTGACAGAATTGTCTCGTAGTCTCGCCAATGAACAAATCAAGTCGGGTCAGGTCTTGGTCAATGGACAGGTTAAAAAAGCTAAATACTCAGTTCAAGAAGGGGATGTTATCACTTATCAAGTTCCAGAACCAGAAGTTTTAGAGTATGTAGCTGAAGATATTCCTTTAGAAATCATTTATCAAGATGAGGATGTAGCAGTAGTTAACAAGCCTCAAGGGATGGTTGTTCATCCAAGTGCTGGACATACGAGTGGTACCTTGGTTAATGCCCTCATGTATCATATCAAGGACCTATCAGGACATTAATGGTGTATTGCGTCCAGGGATTGTCCATCGTATTGATAAGGATACGTCAGGCCTCTTGATGATTGCCAAAAATGATGAAGCGCATATGGCACTGGCTCAAGAATTGAAGGACAAGAAATCTCTTCGTAAGTATTGGGCTATTGTTCACGGTAATCTCCCAAATGACCGTGGAGTCATTGAAGCGCCGATCGGACGTAGCGAAAAAGATCGTAAGAAACAAGCTGTGACTGCAAAAGGTAAACCAGCAGTGACACGTTTCCAAGTCTTGGAACGCTTTGGTGATTATACATTGCTGGAATTGCAACTGGAAACAGGTCGGACTCATCAAATTCGTGTACACATGGCTTATATCGGTCATCCTGTCGCGGGGGATGAGGTTTATGGTCCTCGTAAAACTCTGAAGGGGCATGGACAATTTCTCCATGCTAAGACACTTGGTTTTACCCATCCAAGAACTGGTGAAACCATGGAATTTACTTCCGATATCCCAGCTATCTTTAAAGATACTTTGGAAAAACTTCGAAACAACTAACAAAAAGGACTCAACTGAGTCCTTTTTATTTGCGTTTTTTCTTGGCTTTTTTCATTTTGTTGGCCATGCGTTTCATGGATTGTTTCATGGCAAATTCACCGATTTTACCTTTGAGGCCTCCACCGAGCATCTGGCTCATATCAGGCATACCAGCTCCTCCGAGAGCAGACATATCAGGCATGCCACCTTGTCCCATCATTCCTTCAAGGGCGGACATATCCATGCCTCCAGGCATATTTTTAGGAAGGTTGTTAGGGTTGATGCCCATTTGTTTCATCATCTTGTTCATGTCACCAGACATGACACCTTGCATGAGTTGCTTGGCTTGGTTGAAGTCTTTAATGAACTTATTGACTTCGATAAAAGTATTACCAGAACCAGCAGCGATACGACGACGACGGCTTGGTGTGAGCAAGTCTGGATTTTCACGTTCTTCCGGAGTCATAGAAGACACGATAGCACGTTTGCGAGCAATTTGTTTTTCGTCCACCTTCATATTTTGGACGGCAGGGTTATTGGCCATACCAGGAATCATCTTGAGCAAATCTTCCATTGGTCCCATATTTTGTACCTGATCCAACTGATCAATGAAATCGTTGAAATCGAAGGTATTTTCACGCATCTTTTCAGCCATTTCAAGGGCTTTTTGCTCATCGTATTCTTGGGAAGCTTTTCTCAATCAGAGTCAGCATATCTCCCATACCGAGAATACGGCTGGCCATACGGTCTGGGTGGAAGGTTTCAATATCAGTAATCTTTTCACCAGTACCAGTGAACTTGATTGGTTTTCCAGTGATGTGACGAACAGAAAGGGCAGCACCACCACGAGTGTCCCCGTCAATCTTTGTAAGGATGACCCCAGTAACTTCTAATTGATCGTTAAATTCACGTGCAACGTTGGCAGCTTCCTGACCAATCATGGCATCGATGACCAAGAGAATTTCATTTGGTTGAGCTAGAGCTTTAACATCACGGAGCTCATTCATGAGAAGTTCGTCAATTTGTAAACGACCAGCTGTATCAATCAAGACATAGTCGTTATGGTTGGCTTTGGCTTGCTCCAAACCTTGGCGAACAATCTCAACCGCAGGAACTTCAGTTCCCAAGTGCAAATACAGGAACATCAATCTGTTGTCCCAGTGTTTTCAATTGGTCGATAGCAGCAGGACGATAGATGTCAGCCGCGATCATTAAAGGACGAGCATCCTCTTCCTTTTTAAGTTTGTTAGCAAGTTTACCTGCAAAAGTTGTTTTACCAGCCCCCTGCAAACCAACCATCATGATAATAGTTGGGATTTTTGGAGACTTAATAATCTCAGCTGTGTCAGAACCAAGAACTGCGGTTAACTCTTCATTGACAATCTTGATGATTTGTTGAGCTGGATTAAGGGTATCAATGACTTCGTGCCCAATCGCACGTTCACGAACTTTTTTGATAAATCCTTAACCACTGGCAAAGCAACGTCGGCTTCTAAAAGAGCCAGACGAATTTCCTTGGTTGCTTCTTGAATATCGCTCTCGGTAATTTTTCCTTTTTTACGTAGATTTTTAAAGACGTTCTGCAAACGTTCTGTTAAATTTTCAAATGCCATATTTTTCTCCTATTTTTTCAATTCAGTGGAAATCGGCCGAAATGTTGCAAACACTCTAGTTCTTCGGGTGTGACTTCTTTCATGATTTCATTTGGGTATCCCCAACAGCTAAAACCTATTTGCATAGCTTTGGAGATATCATTGGGCGAGATAATCTGTAGTCGACTAGGAAATGGTTCCTCTGCGGTTAATAGTTTGCAAGGTATTCCTTGATAAATAACTAGACTGCCCATGATTACTCCCGATTGTCAATACTTGTTAAAATTCTCAACTTGCTCTTGTAGAAAAGTATCTTCTGGATAACGCTCCAAAATCTGATCAAAAATCTGACTGCGAACAATGTAGTCAGAGTACATATGAAGCTTCATCTCATAATCTTCCAGTATCTTTTCTGTACGTTTGATATTGTCATAAACAGCCTGACGACTAACGCCGAAATTCTTCAGCGATTTCAGCCAAACTATAGTCGTCAGCATAATAGAGCTCGATATAGTTCATCTGCTTATCAGTCAAAAGGGCTGCATAAAAATTCAAACAGAGCATTCATTCGATTGGTTTTTCAATTTCCATAAGATTTATTATACCAAAAAATAGCCTGAACTGCTAGTAATGGATTGATTTTAGAGATAAGTGAGAAAAAGTCGTTTTAACGGTTATTTTCTGACTATGAATTCTTTTTTTGGTATAATGGAGTGTATTATAATGTTTTAGAAAGAGGTTCTTATGAAAGAATTAGAAACCGTGTTAGAGCAACGTTTTGAGCTTGTTTTTTCTGATAAACAATTACTTGAAACAGCTTTTACTCACACTAGTTATGCCAATGAGCACCGCCTCTTAAAAAAATTTCACACAATGAACGCTTGGAATTTTTTTAGGAGACGCTGTTCTGCAATTATTGATTTCAGAATATCTGTACAAGAAATATCCTAAAAAACCAGAAGGTGATTTATCTAAACTTCGTGCCATGATTGTTCGCGAGGAGAGTTTAGCTGGTTTTGCGCGTGATTGCCAGTTTGATCAGTTTATCAAGCTAGGCAAAGGAGAAGAAAAATCAGGTGGTCGCAATCGTGATACCATCTTGGGAGATGCCTTTGAAGCCTTTTTGGGTGCTCTTCTTTTAGACAAGGATCTGGCTAGAGTGAAGGATTTTATCTATCAAGTCATGATACCAAAAGTAGAAGCCGGCGATTTTGAAATGATTAAAGACTACAAGACTCACTTGCAAGAATTACTCCAAGTCAATGGTGATGTCGATATTCGTTATCAAGTGATATCAGAGATTGGACCTGCCCATGATAAGATGTTCCAGGTGGAAGTTATAGTTGAGGGGAAAAGTCTTGGTGTTGGTCAAGGACGCTCAAAAAAATTAGCAGAGCAGGAAGCCGCAAAAAATGCAGTTGAGGAAGGGCTGGATTCATGTATTTAAAGGAAATTGAGATTCAGGGGTTTAAGTCCTTTGCTGATAAGACCAAGGTTGTTTTTGACCAGGGGGTTACAGCAGTTGTAGGACCTAATGGTTCTGGAAAATCAAACATCACGGAAAGTCTGCGTTGGGCACTTGGTGAATCTAGTGTAAAAAGCTTTACGTGGTGGGAAGATGCCTGATGTTATCTTTGCAGGAACAGAAAGTAGAAAACCTTTAAACTATGCTTCTGTGGTTGTTACCCTAGATAACCAGGACGGCTTCATCAAGGATGCAGGCCAGGAAATTAAGGTAGAGCGTCACATTTATCGTACGGGAGATAGTGAGTACAAGATTGACGGCAAAAAAAGTCCGTCTTCGTGATATCCATGATCTCTTCTTAGATACTGGACTTGGGACGCGATTCCTTCTCTATTATTTCCCAAGGGAAGGTCGAAGAAATCTTTAACTCCAAACCTGAGGAACGCCGGGCTATTTTTTTGAAGAAGCAGCTGGAGTTTTAAAATATAAAACTCGTCGCAAAGAGACAGAAAGCAAACTGCAACAAACTCAAGACAATCTAGACCGTTTGGAAGATATCATTTATGAGCTAGATAATCAAATCAAGCCGTTAGAAAAGCAAGCGGAAACAGCTCGTAAATTTATAGAATTAGATGGTCAGCGTAAAGCGATTTACTTGGATGTTTTGGTTGCACAAATTCAAGCAAGTAAAGCTGAATTAGATCTAACAGAAGAAGAATTAAACCAAGTTCAAGAACTTTTTGACGAGCTACTATCAGAAAACGTGAAGAGTTAGAAGAAGAAAAATCAAACTCTCAAAAAAGAAACGTCATGATTTGCAAGCTGAAATGTCAAAAGACCAGTCCACACTGATGGATTTGACTGGTCTAATCAGTGAATTAGAGCGTAAGTTAGCCTTGTCAAAACTGGAAACAGAACAAGTCGCTCTCAATCAACAAGAAGCTCAGGCACGTTTGGCTAGTTTGGATGAAAAGAGAAATGCTCTCATTCAGGAGAAGGAAGAAAAAGAAGCAAATCTCAGTCAGTTAGAAGAAAATTTAGCGGTCAATACGAAAGGAACTCAATCGTTTAGAAGCAGAATTATTAGCTTTTTCTGATGATCCAGATCAAATGATTGAGCAATTGCGTGAACGTTTCGTGGCATTCTTACAGGAAGAAGCGGATGTCTCTAACCAATTGACACGGATTGAAAACGACCTTGAAAATAGTCGCCAACAGACTCAAAAGCAAGAAGAACAATTAGAATCCTTGAAGGAACAATTGGCTTCTGCCAAGTTCAAGGCTAGTGAGCAAGAAGCTGCCCTTAAATCAGCTAAAGAAGAAGTACAGACCTTACTTGCTGACTATCAGACCAATGCTCAAGCAAGAAGAAGAACAAAAGCAGGCTTATCAAAATCAGCAAAATCAACTCTTTGACCGTTTGGATAGCCTGAAAAACAAACAGGCCAAGGCGCAAAGTTTGGAAAACATTCTTAAAAACCATAGCAATTTTTTTATGCGGGTGTCAAGAGTGTTCTCCAAGAAAAAATCGCTTAGGTGGTATTATTGGAGCAGTTAGTGAACATTTAACCTTTGATGTTCGTTATCAGACAGCCCTTGAGATTGCTCTCGGTGCAAGTAGCCAACACATCATCGTTGAAGATGAACAGGCAGCGACTAAAGCTATCGATTTCCTTAAACGAAATCGAGCCGGTCGTGCGACTTTCCTTCCTTTGACAACCATTAAGGCTCGTAGCATTTCAGGTCAGAATCAAGATGTGATTGCTTCAAGTCCAGGTTTTCTTGGTATGGCAGATGAACTGGTTACCTTTGATGCCAAACATGAAGCCATTTTTAAAAACTTGTTAGCTACAACAGCTATCTTTGATACTGTCGAGCATGCGCGTGATGCTGCTCGTAAGGTACGCTATCAAGTTCGTATGGTAACGCTAGACGGTACAGAACTACGAACAGGTGGTTCTTATGCTGGTGGTGCTAATCGTCAAAATAACAGCATTTTCATCAAGCCTGAATTGGAGCAGTTGCAAAAAGAGATTGCTCAAGAAGAAAAACTTCTTCGCCAAGAGGAAGAAAATCTGAAGTCAGTTCAAGAATCCTTGAATGAACTTAGTCAAACTTTGGAGACCATTAAGTCCCAGGGAGAGCAAGCTCGTATCCAGGAACAAGGCTTGTACTTAGCTTATCAACAAACTAGCCAGCAGGTCGAAGAACTTGAGACACTCTTGAAACTTCAGGAGCAAGAATTAAACAACCTTAGAGGTGGAGATTGGCAAGCTGAAAAAGAAAAATGCCAAGAACGTCTCGCAGTTATTGCAACTGAAAAGCAAAAGCTGGAATCTGAAATTGAAGAAATCAAGTCCAATAAAAATGCTATTCAGGAACGCTACCAAAACTTGCAGGAAAAAATTTCCCAAGAGCGTCTGCTTAAAACAGAAATGCTTGGACAGAAACGTTATGAGGTTTCTGATATTGAACGGATTAACAAAGAACTTGAGAACCTCAATATCGAGCAAGAAGAGATTGAACGTCTTTTGCAAGAAAAAGTAGATAATCTTGAAAAAGTTGATACAGAACTTTTGGCCAAGCAGGAAGCAGAAGCCAAGAGTCAGAAGGAAGAAATTCAACAAGGATTGATTCGTAAGCAGTTTGAACTCGATGACATTGAAGGCCAATTGGATGATATTGCCAGTCATTTAGAACAAGCTCGTCAGCAAAATGAAGAATGGATTCGTAAGCAAACACGAGCGGAAGCGACCAAGGAAAAAAATTACAGACCGCCTTCGTTATCTTCAAGGTCAACTGACTGAAGAATACCAGATTAGTTATACAGAAGCTTTGGAACAAGCTAATCCGTTAGAAGATTTGGCGATCGCTGAACAAAAGGTTAAGGATTTGGAAAAATCCATTCGTTCACTTGGTCCGGTCAATTTGGATGCCATTGAACAGTTTGACGAAGTGCACGAACGTTTGGAATTCTTGAATAGTCAGCGAGATGACATTCTTTCTGCTAAAAATCTTACTTCTTGAAACCATTACAGAGATGAATGATGAAGTGAAAGAACGCTTTAAAGTCAACCTTTCGAAGCTATTCGTGAGTCCTTTAAAGTGACCTTTAAGCAGATGTTTGGTGGTGGGCAAGCAGACCTAATTTTGACCGAAGGAGATTTATTGACTGCAGGTGTCGAAATCTCTGTTCAACCACCAGGTAAGAAAATCCAATCTCTCAATCTCATGAGTGGTGGAGAGAAGGCCTTGTCAGCTCTAGCTCTGCTCTTCTCAATCATTCGTGTCAAGACCATTCCATTTGTTATCTTGGATGAAGTAGAAGCTGCACTCGACGAAGCTAACGTTAAACGCTTTGGGGATTATCTCAACCGATTTGACAAGGATAGCCAGTTTATCGTTGTTACCCACCGTAAGGGAACAATGGCAGCTGCGGACTCTATCTATGGAGTAACCATGCAAGAATCTGGTGTATCAAAGATTGTCTCTGTAAAACTAAAAGATTTAGAGAATATGGATGCTTAGTTAGTGCTCGATACAAACTTTCAGCTAAGCATTTAGAATGACCTTTAAGAAGTCAGAAGGGTTACAAAAATAATTTGAGGAGCTTATATGGATTTTGATCTATTCCTAATGGTTTGTAATTATATTGGGACTATAGCCTTTGCAGCGTCAGGAGCCATCAAAGGATTTGGTAAACGTTTAGATATTTTTGGGATTAGTTTATTGGCAATTGTAACGGCAGTAGGCGGTGGGATTTTGAGAGATTCTATTATCAGTCGTTTTCCCTCCGCTCTCGCAGATCCTGGACCGATTTATGTCTCTATCCTTTGTAGCGGTTATCATGTATGTCTTTGTGACTTCAAAACAGGCCAATGCGAGTCATGATAAAAAGTTCTATAAATGGTTGAGAAAGCCTATCTCATCTTTTGATTCGATTGGGTTGATTATCTTTTCCTTGATTGGAGCGACAGCTTTAGCTGATAGTAAATTGAATTTGATGTCTGCAGGGTATTTTGGCGTGTTTAACAGGGAGCAGGTGGTGGTATTATCCGAGACCTCCTGATCAATGAAGTTCCAAGTGTTTCTAAAAAGAAGACATCTATGCCCTTCTATCTTTCGTAATTGGAGTTATTTATTACTGGTTGGCCTTTTGTCCTCCATTTTCCAAGAATTACTGCCTTTATTATTCTCTCAATTGTCGGTTTTGTGATTCGACTCTGTATTATTAAGTTTAAGCTCTCTTTGCCAAATATGGATAAGAGAACTTTGAACTAAGGAATAAAGCGAAACTTATTTATATAGGCGTCTAATCTCGTATGGATTAGGCGCTATTTTATTTTTGCAAATACGGGAAATATTTGATGAAATTAATATTTTTTTGGTATTATATCTAAAATTTAAAACAAGATAGGAGCAGCAATGAGTGATTTAGATAAAACAGTTGATTTTATTAAAGAAATAGAGAAATTGAAGTCCGTAACAAGATTTAATAGAACCCTTGATGGAAGATTTGAAAATAGCGCTGAGCATTCCTGGCAGGGTGCGATAGCTGCGATGGTTTTTCAAGATTATTATCCTGAAAAATTGAATATGGAAAAGGTCATTTCTATGTTACTGATTCATGATCTAGGTGAGATTTATGCTGGAGATACTTGGGTTTTTGACGATAAAAAAAAGGTTCACTCTCATGATAGAGAGCTAGAATCTATTAAAAAAACAATGAGCATCCTTCCAGAAGAAAAATATTTGAATATGAAAAAATCTTGGCTAGAATTTGAAAAAGGGCAGAGTGCTGAGGCAAGATATGCAAGAGTCATTGACGCATTGGTACCACTAATAAATCACTTGGAAGTGTCAGAATGTAATTATAATCCTGATAATATCAGTTCAGACATGGTATTAGAAAAGAAAAAGTTCATAAAAAGTGAATCTGAAGAATTATGGAAATTGACAGAAAAAGTTAATTCAGGAAAGTGTAGAGAAGGGCTTATATTTATAATAAGAATTGGCTCTTTTGGATTGATTTTTTTAGTATATTAAGGCGTGTCATCCTGCACGTCTTTTTTGCTTTTTCTATGGTATATCTATGGTATAATAGAAGATAGATTTACAACTGGAGAATATGAGTATTTATGATTAAACTAGTCGCAACGGATATGGACGGGACTTTTCTAGATGAAGCAGGCCAATTTGATATGGAGCGCTTAAAAGCTCTTCTCTCTTCATATAAACAACGAGGAATTTATTTTGCTGTCGCATCGGGACGTGGTCTCTTGTCACTTGAAAAGCATTTTGCGGATGTCAAAGATGAGATTATTTTTATCGCTGAAAATGGGAGTCTCGTTCGCTTTCATGGACAAGACCTCTATGAAGCAACCATGCCACGTGATTTTTACCTGTCAACTTTTGAAAAACTAAAAGACTTCACCATATTTTGATGAGAAGAAGATGCTCTTGACTGGTAAAAAGGCTTGTTATGTCTTAGATACGGTGGATGAGACCTATCTTATGTTTAGCCATCATTATAATGAAAAATCAAAAAAGTAGCCAGTCTCGAAGATATTACCGATGAGATTTTCAAATTCACAACTAACTTTACAGAAGAGACAGTAGAAGCTGGTGAAGCTTGGGTCAATGAACATGTGCCTGGTGTTAAGGCTATGACTACAGGGTTTGAATCAATCGATATTGTTCTAGACTATGTTGATAAGGGAGTTGCTATTGTCGAATTGGCTAAGAAATTAAATCTAGATATGGATCAAGTAATGGCTTTTGGTGATAACCTCAACGACCTTCACATGATGCAAGTGGTTGGACATCCGGTCGCACCTGAAAATGCTCGCCCAGAGATTCTAGAACTTGCTGAAACAGTTATCGGTCACCACAAAGACCAATCAGTTATCGCTTATATGGAGGAATTGTAATGGCAGATATTAAATTAATTGCCCTAGACTTAGATGGTACCTTATTGACAACAGACAAGAAATTAACAGAACGTACCAAGGCAACTTTGAAGGCTGCGCGTGAACAAGGAGTCAAGGTAGTCCTAACAACTGGACGTCCCCTAAAGGCTATGGATTTCTTCCTCAAAGAACTTGGAACAGATGGTCATGAGGATGAGTATACGATTACTTTTAATGGCGGTTTGGTTCAAAAAAATACGGGCGAAATCCTTGATAAGACAGTATTTTCAATTGATGATGTGAGCCGTATTTATGAAGAGACTGAAAAACTAAATATTCCATTAGATGCTATTTCTGAAGGCATCGTTTATCAGATTCAATCAGACCAGGAAAGTTTATATGCTCAGTTTAACCCAGCTCTAACTTTTGTTCCAACTGCTTTTGAAGATTTGTCTAGTCAGATTACTTACAATAAATGTGTCACTGCCTTTCCTCAAGAACCCTTGGATGCAGCTATTCAAAAGATTTCTCCTGAATTGTTTGACAAATATGAAATTTTTAAATCACGTGAACTCTTGCTAGAATGGTCACCAAAGAATGTTCATAAAGCGACAGGACTAGCTAAGTTAATTGAGCATTTAGGAATTGACCAAAGTCAAGTGATGGCTTGTGGAGATGAAGCCAATGACCTTTCGATGATTGAATGGGCAGGTCTTGGTGTAGCTATGCAAAATGCTGTTCCTGAAGTCAAAGCAGTTGCAAATGTGGTAACACCTATGACCAACGACGAAGAAGCCGTCGCATGGGCTATTGAAAAATATGTACTGAAGGAGAATTAAAGTATGGGATTATTTGACCGTTTATTTGGAAAAATAGAAGAACCGAAAATTGAAGATGTTGTAAAAGAAGCTTTAGAAAATATTGATTTATCTGATGATAACGAGCAAAACGATACATCGGAATCTGAAAATGCTACAGTGACAGAACCAGAAGAAGTTAGCTTACCTGCAGAACCTCAGGAAGAAACAAATGAAGACTCACCTGCAGTAGAGGTTGTAGAAGAAGCTATCATTGAACCTCTTGATGAAGTTGAAGTTTCTCAAGATGAATCAAATCTATTTGAAGAGGCAGAAAGTCCTCAAGTGGAATCATCTCACGTTGAAGATATGACTTCAAGCGATGAAGAAGAAGAGGATTTTAATCAACTTCAATCAGACGAAACAGAATCAGAAATTTTTGAAGAAGAGGAAGCAAATCAAGCAACCGAGGAAACTCCTCAAGTACAAGAGACTGTACAGGAAAAATATGATCGTAGTCTCAAGAAAACTCGTACGGGATTTGGTGCCCGTTTGAATGCCTTCTTCGCTAATTTCCGATCAGTTGATGAAGAATTCTTTGAAGAACTAGAAGAACTCTTAATCATGAGTGACGTTGGTGTCCAGGTGGCTTCAAATCTTACGGAAGAATTGCGTTATGAAGCCAAGCTAGAAAATGCTAAGAAACCTGAAGCACTTCGTCGTGTTATCATCGAAAAATTGGTGGAGCTTTACGAAAAAGATGGGCAATACAATGAAAGTATTAACTTCCAAGATGGTTTGACTGTCATGCTCTTTGTAGGTGTTAATGGTGTCGGAAAGACAACATCAATCGGTAAATTGGCACATCGCTACAAACAAGCTGGGAAGAAAGTTATGCTGGTTGCTGCGGATACCTTCCGTGCAGGTGCAGTGCTCAATTGGCTGAATGGGGTCGTCGTGTCGATGTTCCAGTGGTTACTGGACCTGAGAAAAGCTGATCCAGCCAGTGTTGTCTTTTGACGGAATGGAACGCAGTAGCAGAAGGTATTGATATTTTGATGATTGATACAGCTGGTCGTCTGCAAAACAAAGAAAACTTGATGGCAGAGTTGGAAAAAATTGGTCGTATCATCAAGCGTGTTGTGCCTGAAGCACCTCATGAAACCTTCCTAGCTCTAGATGCCTCAACTGGTCAAAATGCTCTTGTACAAGCTAAAGAATTTTCAAAAATCACTCCTTTGACAGGTATTGTATTGACCAAGATTGATGGAACAGCTCGAGGTGGTGTCGTTCTTGCTATCCGTGAAGAACTCAATATTCCTGTTAAGTTAATTGGTTTTGGTGAAAAAATCGATGATATCGGTGAGTTTAACTCTGAAAACTTTATGAAGGGCCTTCTAGAAGGTTTGCTATAAAAGAAAATCCTGCAAGAATTCTTGCAGGATATTTTTCTATTCTAATCGACCATCTTCACGATAGGCGATATCTGGTTGCCAAGTCCATTCAGCTCCGTATTTTTGAGTAAATCAAAGCTAGCTTGAGGTCCCATGCTACCAGCTTTGTAGTCATGGAGTGGAGCACCGTTTTCAGCCCAAAGTTTCTCAATACGGTCAATCAATTTCCATGATGCGCTTACTTCTTCCCAGTGGCTGAAGTTGGTTGAATTATTGTTCAAAACATCATAGATCAGTTTTTCATATGGATCTGGTGAAGCACCTGTAGCTGTAGCATCAGTTCTGTAGTCAAGCGAATTATGTGCAAGTTTGAACTCTTCTCCAACTTCTTTACCGTTAAGGCTAAGAGAGAATCCTTCAGTTGGTTGGATGTAGATTGTAAGCACATTCGGTGCTAGTGGTTCTCCGAAAATAGAATCCATTTGTTTGAAGACAATGTTCACGTGTGTTCCTTTTTCAGTCATTCGTTTACCTGTACGGAAGAAGAAAGGTACACCACGGAAGCGGTCAGTATCTACAAAGAATGCACCTGAAGCAAATGTTTCTGTCATAGATTCAGGGTTGACATTTGGTTCGCTACGGTAAGAAATATATTTCATGCCATCGACTTTACCAGAACGATATTGGCCACGGATAAATTGTTCTTTGAGTTCCTCGTCTGTAGGTTGGTAGAGGTTCTTGAAGACCTTGATTTTCTCCGCACGAATGTCATCTTTGGTAAAGCTTGCGGGCTTATCCATAGCTAGGAGTGATAGAAGTTGTAGAGTATGGTTTTGAACCATATCACGAAGGGCACCAGACTCATCATAGTAGCCACCACGTTCTTCAACACCGAGACGCTCTGCAAATGTAATCTGAACATTATCGATGTGCTCACGATTCCAAACATTTTCAAAAATCATGTTGGCAAAACGGATAGCAAAAATACTTTGAATCATTTCTTTACCGAGATAGTGGTCAATACGATAGATTTGCTCCTCGTTAAAAGTAGCAAGGAGTTCTTCGTTTAGTTTGCTTGCAGTCTCATAGTCTGTTCCAAAAGGTTTCTCAACTATCAAACGTTCAAAGCCTTTACCATCAACAATTTGCTCTGATTTGAGGTGTTTGGCGATGGTACCAAAGAACTGAGGTGCCATTGAGAGGAAGAAGAGTTTGTTGTGCTCAGTCTGATATTTTTCGTTTAACTCAGCCTGAAGCTTGCGTAATTCGATGTAGTGCTCAGTGTCATTAACATCGTGACTTTGATAGTAAAAATGACTAGCAAATGCTTGAGCTTCTTCTACGCTATCTGCCAAGTCCAAAATAGATTCGACAACAACAGATTCAAAGTACTCTTTACTCCAAGGTCTACGAGCAGTTCCAATAACAGCAAAATGATCAGAAAGATTACCTGATTTATAAAGTCTAAAAAAAGTGAAGGGTAGAGCTTACGTTTGGCCAAATCCCCACTTGCACCGAAAATTGTAACAATAACTTTTGATGACATCTAGCTACCTAATTTCTATTTTGTTTCCTAGTCCAACTAGGCAGGGAAAACCCCATTTTCATATCCTTTATTTTTATCATAATTTTCTAAAAAATCCAAAAATCCAATACAGTGAGAAAAAACTGCAAGGTTCACCTTGCAGTTTTTAAGCTGTTGAGGACCTTGTCCAAAAAAATTCTTTTAGACGAGGGTGTTGTGGGTTGTCAAAGATTTGATCAGGGTACCATCTTCTAGAAATTCACCGTCTGCAGTAAAGATAACACGATTGGCAACCTTACGAGCAAATCCCATCTCGTGAGTTACGATGATCATGGTCATGCCTTGCTCTGCCAATTCCTTCATAACGTTAAGAACGTCGCCAACCATTTCAGGGTCAAGGGCAGAAGTTGGCTCATCAAAGAGCATGATATCAGGGTTCATTGCTAAACCTCGAGCGATAGCCACACGTTGTTTTTGTCCACCTGATAAACTGTCAGGATTAGCATTTGCCTTGTCAGCAAGTCCAACCTTTTCAAGAAGTTCCATCCCCAATTTTTCAGCTTCTGGTTTGGTTAATAACTTATGCTCGATAGGAGCAAAAGTGATATTTTCCAAGACAGTCATATGTGGAAAGAGATTAAAGTGCTGGAATACCATTCCTACATTTTCACGAACATGGTCCACGTTGGTTGCTTTATCAGTCAAATCATAACCATTAACTGTGATATGACCTTTTGTACCTTCCTCAAGGAGATTCAAGCTACGCAAGAAAGTTGACTTACCTGAACCAGAAGGACCGATGATACAAACAACATCACCTTCGTAGAATTTTACAGAGATTCCTTTTAGAACCTTGTTTTTTCCATATTGTTTATGTAAATTATCGACATCAATTTTTAATTTTGCCATTATTGAATCCTCTTTTCTAAGCGTTTTGCTAGTCTAGTTAGAAGAGTGATAATCACAAGGTAAAAGACTGCGAGAATTGCATACATTTTGAAACTTTGGTAGTTACGAGCAATGATAATTTTACCAGTTTGGAAGAGTTCAACCAAACCGATCGCAGATACAATCGTTGTATCTTTAAGAGCGATAACAAATTGGTTAACAAAGTTTGGAAGCATGAGTTTGGTTGCTTGAGGCAAGACAATCTTACGCATGGTTTTTCCATATGAAATACCCAGACTTCGGCTGGCTTCCATTTGCCCAACAGGAACGGCTTTGATACCACCACGAACAATTTCAGCGATGTAGGCTGCTGAGTTTAGGGAGAGAGCGATTGTACCAGCAACAAAGTCGTTGATTGGACTTTGTTGACCTGTAAGGGACTCGATAAAGTTAGGAATACCCCAGAAAATAAATGCTGCAAGAATCATCAATGGAATACCACGGATTACGTCAACGAAGATTTCTGAAATCAAACGAAGTGATTTATACGGGCTGACGCTAAAAATACCAAAGATAATTCCGATGAAAATCGCAATTACAAATGAAATAAGGGCTAATGAGAGAGTAATTCCAAGTCCGCTGAGGAGTTGTTTGTAGTTGTTTTTCAACAATCCCCAAATAGTTGTTTCATCAGCAGTTGAAGTTGTCGTAGTAGAATCGCTAGCTAAATACTTATCAAGAATCTTTTGGAATTCTCCATTTGCCTTAAGGTTTGCGAGTCCCTTGTTGAACTTTTCGATTAATTCTGGATTGCTTCCTTTTTTAACAGCAAAGGCAGTTTCACCAATTGGAGTACCTGCGATTGGTGTTTTTAACTTTTGTCCTTGACTGATAGAATATTTAATAACAGGTTCGTCATCCATAACGGCATCAATTGAACCAGTATTTAAACTATCATACATAGATGCAGCATCTGAAAAAGTTTTGATTTTGTATCCGTATTTGCTTTGATTCTCGTTTAAGAATGTTTGTGAAGCAGTACCATTTTTCACACCTACAGTCTTACCGTTCAAATCTTCGTAAGAAGAAATAGTACTTGATTCTTTAACACCAAGAATAGTATTTGCAGTATAGTAAGAATCAGAGAAATCAAAAGTTTCTTTACGAGCATCAGTCACTGACATACCTGCAATGATACCGTCTGCTTGCCCAGATTGGACTGCGTTAATAGCAGCATCAAAACCAGGGTTGGTAATTTCGATTTCAAAACCTTGGTCTTCAGCAATAGCCTTGATTAGATCCATATCGATACCAGTATATTGGTTGCTTGAGTCCTGGAAAACAAATGGTGCAAATGACGAGTCACTGGCAATGACATACTTTGTTTTCTCAGTATCAGCTTTTACTAATCCTAATGAAAAAAATAGGAAATAAAATAAGCAAACAAGCTAGAATCTTCATGTTATGTCTCCTTTCAAGATATTTTTCAAATTATACCAAAAAAGTTGAAGTAAAGGCAAATATTTTGTATATCTATGTTATAAGATATAACATAAAGTTTCTTATGATACTGTTTTTTGATGTGAAAAATTAAAAGAAGCCGAACACATATTGATGAGTTCGGTTTGTTCTATATAATGGGAATGATTAGTTTGACTTGTGCACCATTATTACTATTTTCTAAGTGCATAGTTCCATTATGAAGTTTCATGACGCGTTTGACGAAAGATAAACCAAGTCCATAGTGGCTTTCTTGAGAGGGGGTTCTTGCTTGGTCATCTTTATAGAAAAGATTTCCAGCATTTTGTAATATTTTTTTGAAAAAACTAGATTGGTTATTCCATATAGTTAGAACTAATTGACTATTTACTTGTGAAATTGTTAGGTGGATTTGTGCATCATCTTCTTTTTGATGTTGTATAGCATTGTTAATAATATTTGTGATTGCTCGGAAAAATAGATTGGAATGAATTGCAATTTGTGTCGATGGATTTATTGTGTTTGTAAAAATAAAGTGTGTATTTTTAGGAACTAAAAGGTCTGATATGTTCCTTTTAATTGACGAGTTAATTGTTGAATTGATATCTTTTCAAGTTGAATATCTTGGTCATAAAAAGTTTTGGAGTATTGGATGAAGTGATTAAAATAATCGTTTAACTGAATACTTGCTTGCTCCAGATCTTTTAGACATTCCATTACTTGGGGTGTTTGTTTGGTAGATTGTAGGAATTCAGCATTTCTCTTATGACAGTTAGAGGAGTTCGAAGATCATGGGCAGCACTTGATACTTGAAACATGAGTTCTTTTTGTTCCTTTTTCATTTTCAATTCTATTTTTTTATATCAGATTGCATTTTTTTCTATTAGATCATTTGTTTCAATAAACTCTTTAATCTGTAAATGATGATCTTCATTTTTTTGTGAAATATATACCACTATGATAAACCATGTTCATTTCTTTTTGAATCTTGGTCAATAATTGTCTAATATTTGTCACAATGATAAGAATTAAAATGATGCAAAGATAAATCCAAGAACTAACGCTAAAAAATAAAGCAAAGAGATTGGCATTTTTCTCATTGATTCCAGATACAGAAGATAGAAGAGCAGGAACTATGTAAAAAAGTAAAAGACATAAAAGAAATTGCCAAATGATTTTAAGGTAGGTATGCTGAATGAGTTGTTTGATTGTCATTTCTTTTGCCATTTGTATCCTCCTCCCCAAACCGTTTTGATAGGATCAATTTGATGAGCCTTAAATTTTTGTCTGATTTGATAGATGTATTCGGTGATTGAACGTAGCTGTACATCAGAGCTTACAGGATAGAGGTAATCGTAAAGTTCCTCTGCGCTAAATACTCGGTTCTCATTTTTAGCTAAAAGATAAAGTAAATCAAATTCACGCTTAGTTAGAGAAATGCTCTTTGATTGATAATAAACTTCTTGACTATCTCGATAAAAAGTTATATCTGAAATCAATTCTTCTTTAGAGGTTTGGTATAATCTTTCCTCTCTACGAAGATGCATTTGAATTCTTGCAATCAATTCCTTAATGCTAAATGGTTTTGTGATGTAGTCATCTGCTCCAGCTTGTATCCCCTTTAGTAAATCTTCTTCAAAAATCTTTAGCGGTTAGAAACAGGATTGGAGTAGTAATTTGTGAACGAATGGAGCGACAAATCTCTAAACCAGAAATAGGCATCATGACGTCAAGTAAAAATCAGATCGAATCCAGTAAAGTCACAGATATCGATCTCTTCTATATTTGACCGAGTTTCTACGTTAAAGTTGTTTGCTTCTAATGCATTCCCTATTAATCGTAAGATTTTTTCATCATCGTCAATTGCTAAAATTTTATACTTCATAATCCCTCCAATTACTTGTGTATATTATAGCAAAACATAGAAAGTAATTTGTTAGAAATGAAAAAAATAATTATAAAAATATTTATTCTGATTTTTTTACTGATATTCTCCTGATATACTTGCTCCAAGTGAAGGTGAAATTTCACAAAAAGTCAGAAGGGAAAAAGAATGAATGATAACAATTCAAAATCTACATAAGAAATATAATAATAAAATTGTTCTACAAAATGTAACTTTCAAAGCTAAGAAAGGTGAGGTCACTGGATTGATTGGACCAAATGGTTCTGGGAAATCAACTCTAATCAGAATTTTACTCGGTCTAGAAAATAGTCAAATAGGAATGGCATTGATAAATGGCAAAAAATACTCTCAATTGGGAGATAATCCTTTTTGTGTTGTTGGATCATTCCTTGACAGTTGCCAACCTTACCCAACAAGAACAGGATTCCAGCATCTTCGGTGGATTGGCTTGGCTTGTGGTGTTAACAGAAATAGGTGCAACGAATGTTTAGACTTGGTGGGGTTAAGTGAAGCTAGAAATAAAAAGGTAAAGGACTATTCATTAGGGATGAAGCAACGTCTTGGTTTAGCAACAGCCTTATTAGCAAATCCTGACATTTTAATTTTAGATGAGCCAATCAATGGACTAGATCCAGAAGGAATACGCTGGGTACGTAATTTTTTACAATCTTTTGTCAGTGAAGGTAAAACAGTCTTAATGACAAGTCATTATATGAGTGAGTTAGAATTAACTGTAGATCATTTGGTCGGGATTTCTAATGGGAAGATTGTTATTGATGGTCCTACCAAAGACATTTTGAAACAGTTTGGATCTTTTGAGGAAGCATATTTTAAGGCGCTCGAAGGGAAAGAAGGTGAATAATATGTTAAAGCGTTCCTTTTTTAGTGACCTTTATAAATATAGTAGTTTACCTACTTTTTAAATTTACTTTTTTTCTTATTTTGGGAGTCAGCATATTTTTTTACAATTCAAAATATCCAGGTGATAAATGCCTTAGTAGAAGGAAATGGCCAAGCAGTTAATCTTGATCCGTCTATGTTATCATCGAATCCAGTCTATACAATCAGGGATGCTCTCTTATCTTCACCCTACCAAGCAAGTGTTATTTTCTTGCCAATCTTGGTTTCACTAGTTTATTCAACCCATTATCAATTTGGTGATGATTATTTTAGCTAATTATTGATTCCTAGCTGGAAAGCTCGTCTTACTGGTTTTATTGCAAGTTCGATTGTCTTATCATTACTTGCTACTGTAATATTTTTCGATAGTAAATGCTATTGTCTTACTCATTTTTTTCTAGATTCAACTTTAAAAAAACTATTTAGAATTCACATTGTTTGTAGATGTTACGGCAAGAGTTGTGATATTTGCAATCGTCCTCACTTTATTAGCTATATTTTTTTAGTAAGAGTCACAAAAAAATCAATTTCTTCATTAATTGCAATCTTTTTATTATTAGTAATCACTTTATCAGGTATTCTAAGAGGACTTTCTTCTAACATAGAGAATCTATTACCTTTGATTGGAGCAAAGTCATTTGCTTTTGGCCGAATTGAAGGGATTCAAACGAGCCAATTGTATGGATTTACTCTTTTAGTAGTTGAAGGTGTTGTATTCTTAGTATTAATAATTATTGTAGAAAAGGTACGAATGGGGAGGAAGAATGGCAAGAATATTTATCAGTCTTATCGTTAAAAAATATAGCTTAAAACCCGTAAAGTACCAGATAGCTATACAGTCGCTTCTGATAGGTTTTGTGTGCCTACTAAGTGTGTTACCAGTTGCAATCAATGGTAGAATTGTAGAATTATCTTTAAAGCAAGCTCTTGTTTTTACATCAATGCTCTCTGTTGCTATTGGGTGTGTTAATGCATTTGTAGACTTACAATCACACGAAACAAAATTAGTTTATTTGGTTAGTGGAAAAAGGACCTTAAGTTCAATGAGTATCCTGTTCGTAGAGTTATGTGATGTAGTACTACAATCAACTTTATATTGCATTGTACTGCATATATGGTTCCATTTTTTTAAGTAGCGAAAAATGTTGTCAGTTTAGCAGTTTTCAGTTTCTATTTGATTGGCTCCATCCAATACTTTTTAGTTTCTTATTTTTTAAGTTATTTTTTCAAAAGTCCCATGGGGAGTTTAGCTATTTTGTTGCTATTTCCTATTTTGTTACAAACGTTCATAGAAAGAGTAGCAGAACCAATGACTAGTTATCTATTTTATAATATTATTACGGATACAATACTAGGGAGAGCATCCTACTTGCAACTCTGTGTTTACCCTATGGAATTGGTGTTTTCACTTGGAGCCACTCTTTACCTTTTGATAAGGAATCAAGAAGTTAAGTAGTAAATTGATTTCGTAAAAATGATACTGATGAGCAAGCCATGCTAATTTTGTAAATCAATGACGTTGATGTTTATTACGTATTGCATTGTTTCAAATAAAAGACAAGACTTTCGAAGTAATATCGAGAGTCTTGTTTAGTCTTCACTTCTAATATGAGTCCATTTAATTATATTGTCATTTAAACATGTACTGATTTACGGGATTATTTTTGTTACATCTTGTATTTCCTTTTATTCCTCAACTCAGAGAATTCTGGCGATTTATGGTAAAATAAGGTCTATATATGTGAGGACAAAGAGATGATCAATAGAATTACAGACAACAAATTTAAACTTGTATCTAAATACCAACCTTCTGGGGATCAACCGCAGGCTATTGAGCAGTTGGTAGATAACATCGAGGGTGGTGAGAAGGCGCAAATCCTGATGGGAGCGACTGGTACAGGGAAAACCTATACCATGAGTCAGGTGATTTCCAAAGTTAATAAACCAACTCTAGTCATTGCCCATAATAAGACACTGGCAGGTCAGCTTTATGGGGAGTTCAAAGAATTTTTCCCAGAGAATGCTGTTGAGTACTTCGTTTCTTACTATGATTACTACCAGCCAGAAGCTTATGTGCCCTCTAGCGATACCTATATCGAAAAAGATAGCTCGGTCAATGACGAGATTGATAAACTACGTCACTCCGCTACATCAGCTTTGTTGGAGCGTAATGATGTCATCATTGTGGCATCAGTTTCTTGTATCTATGGTTTGGGTTCTCCTAAGGAATATGCTGATAGTGTAGTAAGTCTGCGCCCAGGACTTGAAATTTCTCGTGATAAACTTTTGAATGACTTAGTTGACATTCAGTTTGAACGCAATGATATCGACTTTCAACGGGGGAGATTCCGAGTCCGTGGGGATGTGGTGGAGATTTTCCCAGCCTCTCGGGATGAGCATGCTTTTCGGGTAGAGTTTTTCGGCGATGAGATCGATCGCATCCGTGAAGTCGAAGCTCTAACTGGTCAAGTTCTGGGCGAAGTGGATCATTTGGCGATTTTCCCAGCCACTCACTTTATGACCAATGACGACCACATGGAAGTAGCTATTGCTAAGATTGAGGCTGAGTTGGAGGAGCAGTTAGCTCTCTTTGAGAAGGAAGGTAAGCTCCTTGAAGCCCAGCGTTTGAAACAGCGTACGGAGTATGATATTGAGATGCTCCGTGAAATGGGTTATACAAATGGTGTCGAAAACTACTCACGCCACATGGATGGACGAAGCGAAGGAGAGCCTCCGTACACGCTTCTTGATTTTTTCCCTGATGATTTTTTGATTATGATTGATGAGAGCCACATGACCATGGGACAAATCAAGGGGATGTATAATGGAGACCGTTCGCGCAAGGAAATGTTAGTTAACTACGGTTTCCGTTTGCCGTCTGCCTTGGATAACCGTCCTCTTCGTCGTGAAGAATTTGAAAGTCATGTTCATCAGATTGTCTACGTTTCAGCGACGCCAGGTGATTACGAGATGGAGCAAACAGACACTGTGATTGAACAAATCATCCGTCCCACTGGTCTTTTGGATCCAGAAGTGGAAGTTCGCCCAACAATGGGACAGATTGATGACCTCTTAGGTGAAATCAATGCCCGTGTTGAAAAGAACGAGCGTACCTTTATTACAACCTTGACCAAGAAAATGGCAGAAGACTTGACGGATTACTTCAAGGAAATGGGGATCAAAGTCAAGTACATGCACTCGGATATCAAGACTTTAGAGCGGACAGAGATTATTAGAGATTTACGATTAGGAGTCTTTGATGTCTTGGTTGGAATCAACCTCCTTCGCGAAGGGATTGACGTACCAGAGGTAAGTTTGGTTGCCATTCTTGATGCTGACAAGGAAGGTTTCCTCCGTAATGAACGTGGTCTGATCCAAACCATTGGTCGTGCAGCCCGTAATAGTGAAGGGCATGTCATTATGTATGCTGATACTATGACTCAATCTATGCAAAAAGCCATCGATGAAACGGCTCGTCGTCGTAAAGATTCAAATGGCCTATAATGAAGAGCATGGTATTGTTCCCCAAACTATCAAGAAGGAAATCCGTGACCTGATTTCTGTTACAAAAAGCTGTGGCTAAGGAAGAAGATAAAGAAGTCGACATCAATAGCCTTAACAAACAAGAACGCAAAGAATTGGTTAAGAAACTAGAAAAACAAATGCAAGAAGCCGTCGAAGTGCTTGATTTCGAGTTGGCAGCGCAAATACGTGATATGATGTTGGAAGTCAAGGCGTTAGATTAGGGGAAATGAATTTTAAATATGTTTAACTAGGAGAATTTAGTAATGAAAAAAAGCATTAGTGTTGAATTTCAGTTTTATCGCGATTATCCTCTCAGCCTGTTTTTATAAGTTTTATAGTCATTTTAGTAGTTATTTTTTTCATAATACTTTTTCTGGACCAAATCAAAAAGATATTGAGGTGGCAGCAAGCAGAACACTGAATTTATATGGTTTTAAAGGTGATGTGAAGGTTACGAAGTTTTCTAGACATAGATGGCCTTCTGAAGATTATGAAATTGAATATGATTACACTGAAGAGGTTAATGGTAGGAAAATCACTGTAAGTGACAGTCTAATTTATTTTCCTAAATCTCCAGGAAGGTCTAAACGGACGAGTGAAGAACTAGCCTACGACGGAACTACTAAAACGATGTTACGAGAATTCTCTGGGATAGCTGATCAATTACTCAATCAACATCCATATAGTGTGTCTAACAAAGAAAAGGTAGAGAGTTTTTTCGAGCAATATGAAAATCCCAACTTGGAATTCGTAAATAGTTACTGGAGTGTCGATGAGAGTGCCCAAAATATAGAAGAATATTACGCTCTAATAGAAAAGAATCGTAAAGATGGGAAAGCTTTTCAGGGGTTATATGATATTCCTATTGATGAATTTCTAGAAAAAGGAATTATTAAAGGAAGTATTAGATACAAAGACACGGTTTTAGAAGAGGGTGAAAAAGATTATTTTGATAGTGAAGGTGGACTGACAGAATTTATTTCAAATGGGATTGATAGTGCAGAGTTGCCAGATGCCATTTATACTGTCTCTTACTACTATGGTGCTAAAGGTTATCGTTCAGGAAGCAGTGTCTCTTTAAAAATTCAGAATCATAAACTTATAAGTTACGAAAAACAGAACTGGTAGGATTTAGCTGATAAAATTAAACTTATCAGATTGTATCTCAAAAAAATGAGATTATAATATAAATATCTTTTGAACTGTTATTAACACGAAAGATTAAGAAACGATGAGTAAGAATGACAGTACACAGAAAACATCAAAAAAATACCATAAGCAAAATCAAAAATAAGCTGGCTGGATAAAGTTAAAATTGTGGTTGCTACAGCATTCAAAAAAATAGCTTTTTCTATTAGATAGTAGTATATTTTTCTTATCAGCTTGTGGGATAATCTATTTGTTACTTGGGACAACTATTCTTCCAAAACCATATCAAAAACCTCAATTATGTCTTTCCACTTTATATGAATCTTGTATTTTTAGTAAATATACTTTATCAGGGTATTTTTAGAGATAATTTCGATGGAATGACTAGAGTCCAAGATTTTGCAAAATCCATTCTTGTACCTAAATGGAGTAGGTTTGTTGTTTCACTTATTTTTTTGGAATAATGGGTCGAAATGAAAGCCTATTCCTCCTTTGCTTACGTTAGATCCCCGTTATATCTGGTTTCCAATAGTTACCTATTTAATCTTTTTCCTAGTGCCTGCTTTAATCATTTTAATTTGCAAGCATCTTGATAACAAAAGAGAGAAAGAAAAATGGGGAAAAATCCACTCAAATGAAAAAAAGAATAAAAAGAAAATTCAAATACAAAAAAAGAATCTCTCAATGAAAGAAAGTTTTCATCTTTGGCTAGATTCTCATAAAATTTATAGGCTTTTTTCCTGATCCTTGGTCTCATCTTAGCAATAGGACTAAGTATCAATCTTATTTTTAATAGTCTTCCTATTCCGTCGCCCATATAGAGATATCAACTATAGTTTTCCAATATATATAAATATTTTTGTCTGGTGTATCGATTATTTGACTATTGGTTCCTAGACTTTGTACTAGGACAAGAATGACGATAAAAAGATATGCAGATTTATTTATCTATCTTAATAGTATCGGTTTTAATAGTTCATCTCTTTATTGGGATTGGTGGGAAAAATAGTAAAGGAATTTTGCCATCTCTCTTATCCCTAGATCGCCGCTATATTTGGTTTCCTATAGCAACCTATCTGATCTTTTTCAGTTTGGCATTTATTATAACTCTAGTAATGAAATATATTGAAAAAGAAAAGGAGTTAATCATGACGAAAACATCTAACTGTTTTTAGAATTATTTACCTTTTGTACCTGGTATTTGTACTGATTCATTTTATCTTAGGTTTGTTCGGTTTAGCTTTTACACCTATCGTGTGGAATATCTGGTTTTTTGGGCCCTTGGCTTAACCCTTGTTTATTCATCCATGGACAATCTTCTATAAAACTAGAATTTTTCAATGGCATCATCTTTGATTTTTTTCAGGCTCTCAGTGGTTTTTGCACTTTTAATCTGGTTGATGATATTCTTTTTCCTATCTTTCATTCCAGACTCATCGATTCCTGTCAGTATAGACTATCAAGTTAATACTAAAGACAAGGAGATAAGGATTAATAGAGGATCTTTTCTGGATGATATTCGAGAATATCACGACTGGATTAATCCCTTGATTATGAAGTCTAAAATTAAATATATGATAGAGAATTAAAGATTAGAAAGTGAGTCCTATGTCCCGAGCACAATTAACCATTCTTACCAATATTTGTATGATTGAAGATCTAGAAAAGCAGCGCGTGGTTATGCAGTATCGATCACCTGAAACCAACCACTGGTCTGGCTATGCCTTTCCAGGAGGCCATGTTGAAAATGGAGAGGCTTTTGCTGAATCTGTTATTCGTGAAATATACGAGGAAACAGGTCTGACAATCCAAAATCCTCAACTGGTCGGCATTAAAAATTGGCCACTAGATACAGGTGAGCGCTACATTGTCTTTTGTTACAAGGCGACTGAGTTTACGGGTACTCTCCGTTCTTCAGAAGAAGGAGAAGTGTCCTGGGTACAAAAAGACCAGATTCCAAATTTGGATCTGGCCTATGATATGTTACCTTTGATGGAGATGATGGAATCTCCAGACAAGTCTGAATTTTTTTATCGTCACCGTACAGAAGACGGATGGGAAAAGGAAATATTCTAATCTTTGACTAAATAACCTAGCTGATCCAAGGCCTTCTCGATATAGAGGAGGTCTTGTTTGCTTTCAGCCTCAACCAAATGGTAGTGTATTCCATCTGTTAATTCTGATAGGGGGCGAAAATCTGAAGATTCAGCTTGGTTTAAAAAGTGTTCTACATCTCGTCTACAACTCAACTTAAGAAGGGTTTCAATTTCTCCGTAGACAGGATGGTCGATAAGAATGTTTTGCACCCGACCGCCGTTATCAACGATAGCAAGTAGTTCTTGCTCCATATCTTCCTCTTTGTGTTTAACCTTAAAGAGTTTGTGAACAAAAGGATTGGCTTTATTTTCTTTATAGATATAGCCACGATTGGTTGATAGAATAGGAGCCCCATTAGCACGCAGCACAGCGATATCCTGGACAATGATCTGTCGAGTCACGTGAAAATATTCTGCTAAACTTTGGCCGTTCATTGGCTTTTGAGCTTCTTTTAAGAGTTGAATAAGCGCTTCTTTGCGGTCTTTAGTCATGTTTTACTTTCTTAACGGCGTTTTTTTAAGGCTTTATACACAGCCAGTGCCAAGTAATAGTCTATCATACTATGAACAATAGTTCCAAAACCAACTAATACAAAGAGAACATAGAACATATTTTTTAGGTCTGTTCCTGTACTTGCATAAAAGATGATACAAGCAAAGACTTCCGCGATAGCATGTACTAAACCAAGTACAAAGTTAAAAATCAAGGAAGATTTCTTGTTGTCCAAGGTTTGAGGATGTTTTTGAAGGTAGAAAGCTCCCAGGGTTCCAAAGAAGATATGAGAGAAGGCGCGAAGTACGATGACAATTGGATAACCCGCTAGCAGGAAGCCGATACTAGAAGCAATGATGACAAAAATTGCCATCCAAGGCGAGAGAAACATAGCGATAAAAATAGCTACGTGACTTCCAAGAGTGTAGGAAGCGGGTGGGATAACGATTTTAAATGGCATCACTAAAGGAATCAAAATAGCGATAGCTGTCAGCAATGCGGTTAAAGTCATGAATTGGGTTTTCTTTTTTGTATTCATAATAACTCCTTTTTATCTGTATATACAGTTGTATAGTACACTAAATATTTTTCCCACGTCAAGAGAGAAATTGAATTTTTGAGGAAAAAATAGTTAAAATAAAGTAAAGTATCTTAGAAAGAGCAGAGAGTCAAGATGATAGATATTCTTTATCCAATTTTTATCATTCATTATATATCTAAGCAGAAAAAAACAGGATTCCAAGTATCAAAATTCACAACATTTACAGCCTATAGTTTTTTTGATTATATCTTTAATTAGAATTGCATTTGGATCCTTTAGGACTATTCCTTTTCTCGATTCCCATATTTCGGGTTTCCTCTATTTTGCAGTTATAGGTGAAATTCTTTTTCATATTAGCATCATTTACGGAATCATCTTTACTTTTCTTGTCATTAACTTGTTTCTTAGACAGTCAAAAAGTAATCAGGATATCCAAATAACAGAAAAATTCTCCATTTATATTTCATGTGTTAATGTTGATCTTTCATGCGCTCTTAATCTATACTACCTTGGTACCAATCTTTTCAATTCAATGATAAAATCTAATTATTTTCTTCCATAAACATCAGTAGAAAGCAGGACAAAAAAATAATCAATTTTTTTACAAAAAGACTTGCTTTGAAGTAACAAGTGTGATATACTTATAAACGGTTTGAAAAAACTGCCTAAGACAGTAGGGGAGCTCGACTCATAAATATCCTACCGAGGACAAAACGTATCATGTAAAAAGAAGCGTATTGTACTTTCGTGTCTAGGTTTGGGCGCGTTTTTCTTTTGGAAAAAAATTCCCCAAAGCAAAAATAATTACGGAGGTGAACACACTAATGAGTGAAGCAATTATTGCTAAGAAAGCGGAACTAGTTGACGTAGTAGCTGAGAAAATGAAAGCTGCTGCATCAATCGTCGTTGTAGACGCTCGTGGTTTGACAGTTGAACAAGATACAGTTCTTCGTCGTGAGCTTCGTGGAAGCGAAGTTGAGTATAAAGTTATTAAAAACTCAATCTTACGTCGTGCAGCTGAAAAAGCTGGTCTTGAAGATCTTGCATCTGTTTTTGTTGGACCATCTGCAGTAGCATTTTCTAATGAAGATGTTATCGCACCAGCGAAAAATCTTGAACGACTTTTGCTAAAAAAACGCTGAAGCACTTGAAATCAAAGGTGGTGCAATCGAAGGCGCTGTCGCATCAAAAGAAGAAATCGTTGCTCTTGCAACTCTTCCAAACCGCGAAGGACTTCTTTCTATGCTCCTTTCTGTACTTCAAGCGCCAGTTCGCAACGTTGCTCTTGCAGTCAAAGCGGTTGCAGACAACAAAGAAGACGCAGCTTAATCATAAGCTACGCAGCGTAGCCTAGCTACAAAAAAATTATAAAAAAATTAAAAATTAAACTTATTTTTGGAGGAAATAACAATGGCATTGAACATTGAAAACATTATTGCTGAAATTAAAGAAGCTTCAATCCTTGAATTGAACGACCTTGTAAAAGCTATCGAAGAAGAATTTGGTGTAACTGCAGCTGCTCCTGTAGCTGTTGCTGCAGCTGGTGCTGCTGACGCTGGTGCTGCTAAAGACTCATTTGACGTTGAATTAACAGCTGCTGGTGACAAAAAAGTTGGCGTTATCAAAGTTGTACGTGAAATCACTGGTCTTGGACTTAAAGAAGCTAAAGAACTTGTTGATGGTGCACCAGGTGTCATCAAAGAAGGCGTTCCAACTGCAGAAGCTGAAGAAATCAAAGCTAAATTGGAAGAAGCTGGAGCTTCAGTTACTCTTAAATAATAGAGCGACTACATTTGTAGCTTAAAAACATGATTAAACCGCTATTCTTAGGAGTAGTGGTTTTTCTTTTGTTCGAAAAGTGTTACAAGAACAATAGTTGTTCTATCTTTAGATTATTTAGTAGAGATTCCTTATGTAAAAAATTTACTTTTTAATTCCTTTCTGTTATAATAGATGGCAAGAAAGAATATCTTATCAGTAGATCCTAAGCGAGCCTGTGGTAGTGGGAGTCAGGTGGTTAAGAGATAAGTGTGGCGCTTTTGGTATTTTAATAAAAATAATGAAGTAATAAATTAGGGTGGAACCGCGTTTCTGACGCCCCTAGGTCACACGACTTAGGAGCAAAGACTCGGTTCTTTTTGTATCCAAAGTCGCAAGAATTATATAAAAAAAGGAGTAAAACATGTCTAAAAAACTTGACATTCCAAGAAATTATCTTGACTTTGCAACAATACTGGAATGACCAGGGTTGTATGCTGATGCAGGCTTATGATAACGAAAAGGGTGCAGGAACCATGAGTCCTTACACTTTCCTACGTGCTATTGGTCCTGAGCCATGGAATGCAGCTTATGTAGAGCCATCTCGTCGTCCAGCAGATGGTCGTTACGGGGAAAATCCCAAACCGTCTTTACCAACACCACCAATTCCAAGTGGTTATGAAACCATCACCTTCAAACATCCAAGAACTCTACCTTGAGTCGTTGGAGAAATTGGGAATCAATCCTTTGGAACACGATATTCGTTTCGTTGAAGATAACTGGGAAAACCCATCAACTGGTTCAGCTGGTCTTGGATGGGAAGTATGGCTTGATGGGATGGAAATCACTCAGTTCACTTACTTCCAACAAGTAGGTGGTTTGGCAACAGGTCCTGTTACTGCTGAGGTTACCTACGGATTGGAACGTTTGGCTTCTTATATTCAAGAAGTAGACTCAGTTTACGATATTGAGTGGGCTCCAGGAGTGAAATACGGAGAAATCTTCCTTCAACCAGAATTTGAGCATTCAAAATACAGCTTTGAAGTTTCTGACCAAGATATGCTTCTTGAAAACTTCGAAAAATTTGAAAAAGAAGCAGGACGTGCTTTGGAATTGGGACTTGTACACCCAGCCTATGATTACGTTTGAAATGTTCACATACCTTCAACTTGCTTGATGCTCGTGGAGCGGTATCAGTTACAGAACGTGCAGGTTACATTGCCCGCATCCGTAACTTGGCTCGTGTCGTAGCCAAAACCTTCGTTGCAGAACGCAAGAAACTCGGCTACCCACTTCTAGATGAAGCCACACGCGCAAAACTCTTAGCAGAAGAGGAAGAATAAAGAGAGCGTATTAGATGGGATTGGCTGATAGAGCAATCCTACAGAACCAGTTGCCGCAGTGATAATGGTCTCGTTAGAGAAACTAACGATACCAGGCAAAATTGGAGACTTTAGGCTCCAATTTTAGCAATGAAACGACGAAGTCGGTTGCTTGCGTGCCAATCACATAAGGCAAACTGGAAAAAAAGATATTTTTCGGAGAAAAAACATGACAAAAAACTTATTAGTAGAACTAGGACTCGAAGAGTTACCAGCCTACGTTGTCACACCAAGTGAAAAACAACTAGGTGAAAAAATGGCAGCTTTCTTAGATGAAAATCGCCTTTCATACGAAGGAATTCAAACTTTCTCAACACCACGTCGTTTGGCTGTTCGTGTACTTGGTTTAGCAGACCAACAAACAGATTTGACTGAAGATTTTAAAGGACCTTCTAAGAAAATCGCTTTGGATGCAGAAGGGAACTTTTCTAAAGCTGCTCAAGGATTCGTCCGTGGAAAAGACTTGACAGTGGATGATATTGAATTCCGTGAAATTAAAGGTGAAGAATATGTCTATGTGACCAAGCATGAAGCTGGAAAACCTGCTGAGGAAGTGTTGACAGGAATTCCAGAAGTATTGGCTAGCCTTAGCTTCCCAGTAAGTATGCACTGGGCAAATAATACCTTTGAATACATTCGTCCGATCCATACGTTGACAGTTCTTTTGGATGATGTGGCACTCGATATGGACTTCTTAGATATTCATTCAGGAAGAGTTAGCCGTGGACATCGTTTCCTTGGACATGAAGTGGAAATTCGTCATGCTGATAGTTACGAAGAAGATTTGCGTAAAGTTTATGTCATTGCTGATAGCATTGAACGCGAAAATATGATTCGTGAACAAATCAAGGCTATTGAAGTAGAACAAGGTGTTCAAGTTCAGATTGATGAAGGACTTTTAAATGAAGTTTTGAATCTTGGTTGAATATCCAACTGCTTTTATGGGTAATTTTGACCCTAAATACCTAGAAGTTCCAGAAGAAGTTTTGGTTACTTCAATGGAAACTCATCAACGCTACTTTGTAGTCCGTGACCTTGAAGGAAATCTTAAACCAAACTTCATTTCAGTTCGTAAACGGAATGCTGAGCACTTAGAAAATGTTGTTCGAGGAAATGAGAAAGTCTTGGTGGCTCGTTTAGAAGATGGAGAATTCTTCTGGCGTGAAGACCAAAAATTGAAGATTGAAGATCTTGTAGCTAAATTATCTCATGTAACCTTCCATGAAAAGATTGGTTCATTACGTGAACACATGATCCGTACCGGGCAAATTGCGATCCTTCTAGCAGAAAAAGCTGGTTTATCAGTAGATAAAACTGTTGATCTTGCACGTGCTGCAGCTATTTATAAGTTTGATCTTTTGACTGGTATGGTAGGTGAATTTGATGAGCTTCAAGGAATCATGGGTGAGAAGTATGCTCTGCTTGCTTGTGAAAATCCTACAGTTGCGCAAGCCATTCGCGAGCACTATCTTCCAGATTCAGCTGACGGAGCCCTTCCTGAGTCTAAAGTTGGTGCTATCCTTGCACTAGCTGATAAATTAGATACTCTCTTATCTTTCTTCTCTGTTGGCTTTGATTCCATCTGGTTCAAACGACCCATATGCTCTTCGTCGTGCAACACAAGGGATTGTTCGAATCTTGGAAGACTTTGGTTGGAAAGATTCCAATGGACGAATTGATTGCGAGCCTTTATGCTTTATCATTTGATAGTCTAACTTACGATAATCAAGAAGAAGTGCTTAACTTCATCAAAGCTCGTGTTGATAAGATGATGGGTTCTACTGCAAAAGATATCAAAGAAGCTGTTCTCGCAAGTTCGAAACTTTTGTTGTTTCTGATATGATTGAAGCTGCAGAAGCTTTAAGCGAAGCTGCAAAATACTGAAGATTACAAATCATCAGTTGAGTCTCTATCTCGTGCCTTTAACTTTAGCTGAAAAAGCAGAAATGGTTTCAGTCAAAAGTCGATACAAGTCTCTTTTGAAAAATGAACAAGAAAAAGAACTTAGCTCAAGCAGTAGAAAAGTCTTGAATTGAAAGGTTCAGCTAGTGATAAATTAACGCAACTATTTGCTCTTAGTCCAGTAATTGATGCTTTCTTTGATAATACAATGGTTATGGCAGATGATGTTGATGTGAAGAATAACCGTTTAGCTATTCTTGCTGAACTTGTAAATAAAGCAAAAACAGTGGCTGCTTTTCAATCTTCTCAATACAAAATAAAATTAAAAATAATTGGAGGTTCTAAATATGACACCAGAAAAAAATTGCTCGTATTAATGAGCTTGCTAAAAAAAGAAAAAAACAGAAGGGTTTGACTGCTGAAGAAAAAGTAGAACAAAGCCCAAACTTCGTGAAGAATATATCGAAGGGATATCGTCGTGCGGTTCGTCACCACGTTGAAGGAATTAAAATCGTGGATGAGGAAGGAAATGACGTTACACCTGAAAAGCTTCGTCAAGTGCAACGCGAAAAAGGTTTACACGGTCGAAGTCTAGACGATCCCAAATTCATAAGCTAAATAAAACCTCGGTTAGTGTCTGCTAACCGAAGTTTTTTTATATTGAAAAAAAGGAACCATTTGGTTCCCTTTTGGGTTATTTTTAGTTACTTGCACCCGAAGTAGCATCAGCAGCTCCATGGCCACCATCGTGCTCCAGCGTCAGATGCACCAGAAGTAGCATCTGCATCACCATGTCCTCCAGCAGGAGCAAATGGGCCGCTACCTCCTACCAAACGTTGACCGGTTTCTTTCAAGTACCAATCAAGCCATGGTTGGAAGTTAAAGACAATTTCATTGATACCAGCATATGATCCATCTGGATAGTACATTGCTTGGTAGTTGTGAGTATTGATAACACCTGCAGGTGAACCAGGAACGATTGTACGGACATATTCTTGGTTACCATTACGAAGTGTTCCGATAACCCACTCTACATTTTTCATACGTGCTGGAGGGAGTGAACCATGAATAGTAGACATACGACCGCCTGATTGGGAAGGAACTCGCTTCGCAAACATAGTATTAGGGTCTTGGTGGGCATTGTTATAGTAGAGGAATTGATTGTTATCGTCAGCGTATGTCAATTCAAAAGGCATAGCTTTCAAGAACATATCAATCTGGTTAACAGTCAAGATACCATGGTCAAGTTTAACATATGTATCACCTGAAACAGCACCTGTAATTTCTGCAACTTTTTCTACCCAGTTTGGATCGTCTGGATCAACCTCTGTAATAGTTGTAGCGATTGGTTTGCCACAATCCAAGTCTTCTGGTTCAATTGGTTTTGGTTTTTTCAATTTAGAAACGACTCCTACGTATTTGACAAAGTTATCTAAGCAAGTTTCAAGGAATTTAACTGTTCCTTCGTTAATAATGTTTCCATTAGCGTCAAAAGCTTCTTTAGCTTTTCCAAGGAGGAATTCATTACCTGGCAATGTGTAGGCATTCACTCCTGGTGCATCAAGAATTTTACGAAGGTGAACTTGAGCACGTGAAGTTCCTTGGTCATAGTATGATGCACCCACAATCATAACTGGTTTGTTTTCAAATGGATGAACTTCAAATGAAAGCCATTCAAGTACAGACTAAGTGAAGCAGAAATAGTGTGGTTGTGTTCAGGAGTTGCAATGATTACACCATCGGCACGAGTAATTTTGTTGTAAAGAAGGCGCAACTGGAAGCTGTCATCCCATTTTTCGTCTTGGTTAAACATTGGAACTTCATCGATTTCCAAAACTTCTAGTTCAAATTTAAATTTAAACTGACGGCGGATGAATTCCAAGAGTTTGCGGTTATATGATTGATCATAGTTTGATCCAACAAGTCCAACAAATTTCATTCTTTCGATCTCCTATCTTACAATTTTTCCCAATCAAAGTCTTCAGCATCCTTGCGAAGAAGTTCTTGTGCGTTACGCAATTTTTCAGTAACTTTAACAAAGATACGGAAGTCATCAAAGATGGCATCCAATTTCTTGATGACATCAAGATCCACCAAGTCACCATTCTGATCAAATGCTTGAAGAGAATGAGAAAGCAAGAATTCATCTGGGAGAACATTTGCTTTGATTTCAGGAGCATTTAGAATCTGACGAAGTTGCAATTGAGCACGTGAAGAACCAAGTGTACCGTATGAAGCACCTGTAATCATAACAGGTTTGTTCAAAAGTGGGAATACACCATATGAAATCCAAGCAAGAGCGCTCATAAGAACAGCTGGGATTGAGTGATCGTATTCAGGTGTACCGATAATAACTCCATCAGCAGCTTCGATTTTAGCAGCGATTTCCGTAGCTTCAGCTGGGATTTGTTTGTCAGCTGGTTTGTTAAATACAGGTAGATCTTTAATTTCTACCAATTCGATTTCAGCTTTATCAGCAAAGTGTTTCTGCATATATTGAAGCAGTTGGCGGTTTGTGGAACGTTTTGAGTTTGTTCCTACAATAGCAATAAGTTTAAGCATGGGCTTTCCTTTCTCTTTTGCATTATTAATTAATTACCGTTGGATACCAGATGAACAAGCGACATGTCCATCTTTGTCAATGAGGATGGCTTCGATACCATCAATATTTTCGACTTGCCACATAATAGAGGCGCTACGTTCGCCAAACAAACGAGTGGTCCATATCTCACCGTCGACTGAACGATCAGATACAATGGTTAAACTCGCTAAATCCGTTTCAATGGGATAACCTGTCTCACTATCGAAAATGTGATGATAATCCTTGCCATTGATTTCAAGATGCCGTTCATAAATCCCAGATGTAACAACTGATTTTCCAGTAATAGATAAGGTCATCAGGTGATTACCGCGTGGATTATTTGGATCTTGAATGCCGATTTGCCACGGACGTCCATCTTTTGATTGGTTGTTCCCAATTGTGAGGATGTTTCCTCCAAGATTGATAAGAGCAGAGGTGACACCTTTTTCTCTCAGGAAAGTAGCAACCTTATCTGCACTATAGCCCTTCGCTAAACATCCTAAGTCGATTTTCATTCCTTTTTTTTCTAGGAAAACTGTGGAATGTATTGGATCGAGTTTGATATAACTGGGGTTTATCAATGGTAGAACAGAAGATATCTCTTCAGGACTAGCAACCTTTGCGTCGGAAAAACCAATACGCCAGGTTTGAACCAAAGGACCGATACTGATATTGAGATGACTTTTAGGTGCTTGACTTTGTTCTAGACCTAATGAAATCAGTTCAAGCAAATCAGGGTGGACTTTAACTGGGGCAATACCTGCCTGATAGTTAATTTCCATTAATTCAGATTCAGTACTGTTAGCATTGAAAGCGAAATTCAAGTTCCTTTGAGCAAATTAAAAAGCTTGACGGAGAAGATAGTCCGCTTGTTCATGTACTAAGGAAATAGTAATCGTAGTTCCATTAATCGCTCAGATGATGAACTGAGAGGCAAAGAATCAACTCCCTTCAAATCGACTGGAAAAGAGCTATAAATCTTGAATTAATAAGCAAATTTAAAGATTTATATTTCATTTCCATATAAATAGAATATCATAAAGTCAGCGTTTTTCACAAATTATTTTTTTACAAAAAGTCAAGAAATATGCTCAAAATAATAATTATGTAAAAATATATTAAATAAGTTTTGAATTATAATAAATTAATATTTAATTTATAGTCAAAATTAAGTAATTTCAAACAGCAAAAAACTTGTAAACGTAACAGAAAAGTGATATACTATCAGAGGTAAAAAAATAAAAATAAAAGGTAGGATTTATCTTATGAGTAAAATCGTAGTTGTGGGTGCTAACCACGCTGGAACTGCATGTATCAACACAATGTTGGACAATTTTTGGAAACGAAAACGAAATCGTTGTATTTGACCAAAACTCAAATATTTCATTCCTTGGGATGTGGAATGGCACTTTGGATTGGTGAGCAAATCGACGGTCCTGAAGGTCTTGTTCTACTCTGATAAAGAAAAAGCTTGAAGCTAAAAGGTGCTAAAGTTTACATGAACTCACCTGTTCTTTCAATCGACTACGATAACAAAGTTGTTACTGCAGAAGTTGAAGGAAAAGAACACAAAGAATCATACGATAAGTTGATCTTTTGCTACTGGTTCTACACTCAATCTTTGCCACCAATTGAAGGTGTAGAAATTGTTAAAGGGTAACCGTGAATTTCAAGCAACTCTTGAAAACGTACAATTTGTTAAGATTGTACCAAAATGCTGAAGAAGTTATCAACAAACTTGCTGATAAGAGCAAACACCTTGAGCGTATCGCTGTAGTTGGTGGTGGATACATCGGTGTTGAACTTGCTGAAGCTTTCGAACGTCTTGGAAAAGAAGTTGTGCTTGTTGATATCGTTGACACAGTATTGAACGGATACTATGACAAAGACTTCACACAAATGATGGCTAAAAACTTGGAAGACCACAACATCCGTTTGGCACTTGGTCAAACTGTTAAAGCTATCGAAGGTGACGGTAAAGTTGAACGCTTGGTAACTGACAAAGAAACATTTGACGTTGATATGGTTGTTCTTGCAGTCGGTTTCCGTCCAAACACAGCTCTTGCTGACGGTAAGATCGAACTCTTCCGTAACGGTGCTTTCCTTGTTGACAAGAAACAAGAAACATCAATCCCAGGTGTATACGCTGTTGGTGACTGTGCGACTGTTTATGACAACGCTCGTAAAGACACTAGCTACATCGCACTTGCTTCAAACGCTGTTCGTACTGGTATTGTCGGTGCTTACAACGCTTGTGGACATGAACTTGAAGGAATCGGTGTTCAAGGATCAAATGGTATCTCTATCTATGGTCTTCACATGGTTTCAACTGGTTTGACACTTGAAAAAAGCTAAAAGCTGCAGGATACAATGCTACTGAAACTGGATTTAACGACCTTCAAAAACCAGAATTTATGAAACATGACAACCATGAAGTAGCTATCAAGATTGTCTTTGATAAAGACAGCCGTGAAATCCTTGGTGCTCAAATGGTATCTCGCGATTCATCAATCGGTATGGCTATCCACATGTTCTCACTTGCTATCCAAGAACATGTTACAATTGATAAATTGGCATTGACTGACCTATTCTTCTTGCCACACTTTCAACAAACCATACAACTACATCACAATGGCAGCATTGTCAGCTGAAAAAAATAATATTGATGAAAAGCAGAAGAGCATGCCTTCTGTGTATATTGAAATAAAAAGCAATCCTATGATTAGTTGCTTTTCTGTTTTAAATTTGCTAGTTTACCTTGGGTCAAATGTAAATCCTTCCCCTAGGATTTCATGGGCTTCAGTAATAGTGATAAAGGCCATAGGATCTACAGAATGAATCATTTCTTTCATCTTAACCATTTCATTTCTAGCTACAATACAGTAGACAATCTTTAAATCGTTTTTACTGTAGTAACCTTGACTGAGATAAAAGTTACACCTCGACCAAGTTCATCATTAATTTTATCAGCTAGTTCCATTGGCTTTTGTGTGATAATCATGAAGCCTTTACCAGCATAACCACCCTCTCCAATCAAATCGATAACTCGAGATACTATAAAGTCGAATAGAAGAGTATAGGTTACTAAACGTAGATCTTGGAAGATAATTAAAATTAGCATAAGAATGAAGAAGTCTAAGCCAAAAAGTAATTTTCCGACTGAAATATTGGGTATATTTATTAAGGATACGAGCGACGATATCAGTACCACCAGTTGTTCCACCCTGCGTTGAAAATAACACCGAGTCCAACACCTAGGAGTACTCCTGAGACCAAAGCTACGATAACTAAATCACCTTCAAGATTAAACTGAAGAGGAATCTTCTCAAAGATAGCTAACCAGACGGAGACGGCAATGGTTCCAAGTAGACTGGAATATAGTGATCTTAGTCCAAAAATTTTCCAAGCGAGAATAAAGAGGGGATATTAATCGATGATGTTCATCAATGAGATAGGGATATTAAAGAGATAGTAGGTAATCAAGGTAATCCCTGTGGCTCCACCTTCAAATAAATGATGTGGGACTACAAAATATGTGAGTCCGAATGCGAAGATAGCAGCTCCGAATATGATAGTTATTGTTGATTTAATATGCCGTAGCATAGAGCTCCCTCCTATTTTTGTACAAAAATGAAGTAGTAAGAGTTGGACTATAAGAATTTATTTTACAGTTTCATGGAATGAATTTTATCAGGATCAGGTGTGACACGAAGCGTTTTTTGACCAGTATAAGTCACGAATCCTGGTTTTCCGCCAGTTGGTTTATTAAGCTTTTTAACCTCAATCATGTCAACTTGAACGAGATTTGAGAGGCGTCCTTTCGAATAGTAGGCTGCAAGTTCTGCAGCATCCGTCTTGACTTCGTCAGAAGGATTCAGATTTCCTGAGATAACAACATGACTTCCAGGAATATCTTTAGCATGGAACCAAAGTTCCTCTTTGCGTGCTATTTTAAAGGTCAACTCTTCGTTTTGAAGATTGTTTCGTCCAACGAGAATAATGGTTTTACCATCGCTAGCCAGATATTTTTCTGGTTTTTTACGCTTTTGAATTTTCTCGCGTTGGCGTCTTCTGATGAATCCAGTTTGGATTAATTCCTCACGAATTTCAGCAATCTCATCTAGTCCAGCTTGGTTTAGAACAGTTTCTACGCTTTCCAGATAAAGAATAGTAGCCTTGGTTTCCTCTATCAACTCTGTCAGATATTTAACAGCCTCTTTTAACTTCTGATATCGTTTGAAGTATTTTTGCGCATTCTGATTAGGTGTCAATGCTTTATCAAGAGCGATAGTGATGGGTTGATTGGTATAGTAGTTATCTAAGACGACTTGGTCTTGGTCGTTTGGGACTTGATGAAGGAAAGTCGTTAGTAACTCCCCTTTTTGTCTGAATTCTTCCGCATTTTCGGTAGCCTGAAGTTCTTTTTCTTGTTTCTTAAGTTTTTGGCGATTTTTTTGTAGTTCATTTTCAACTCGGCGAATAAGTTCACTAGCTTGTTGTTTCACACGGTCACGTTCAGCCTTATCTTTGTAAAAAACATCAAGTAAGTTGAGAAAGACTTGAAAAAAATGATCCTCAATAGTATTAGAAAAAGGGACACAAGAAAAAGACTTATCTGTTAGGCAAGGTTTAGTTTCTTGTTTAAAAAAGTTACGGAAATTAGAAAGTTTATCATTAACTAATAAATTTTCCAATTCATTCGCCGTATCACGACCTAGTCCTTGAAACAGACTTTGAATGTTTCTCGCTGTTAATTCCTGTGTTTGGAGAATTTCAAAGAGTTTTTCATCCCTGATGGTAAAGGGGTTTCGAGCATCTGTGCTTGGAGGAGTTATATAAGTAGCACCGGGCAGGAGAGTACGGTAACTATTTTGAGAAAAACCGATATGCTTAATAACTTCAAGAATTTTGTGAGCTACTCTTTATCGACAAGGAGAATATTACTATGTTTTCCCATAATTTCAATAATAAGTGTGGCCTGAATATCGTCCCCAATCTCATTCTTGTTAGAAACGGTGATTTCAACAATTCTGTCGTTTTCAATCTGCTCGATAGACTCGATTACAGCACCTTGCAAATACTTTCTTAAAACCATGATAAAGGTAGAAGGTTGAGCAGGGTTTTCAAAGGTCGTTTCTGTCAACTGGATGCGTCCAAACACAGGGTGAGCAGAAAGGAGCAGACGATGACTTTGGCGATTGCTACGGATTTGTAAGACCAATTCTTGGTCAAAGGGTTGATTAATTTTTTGAATGCGACCGTTTAGTAGTTCAGTACGCAATTCCTCAACCATGTGGTGTAAAAAAAATCCATCAAATGACATGGTTCTCTCCTCGTGAATGTATTCCATAGTATTATATCAAAAAGGTAGAATAAAAATCATAGAAATATGGTATAATAAAAGCCAAGTAAAGAGAATCGAGAAGCACATGTATATTGAAATGGTAGATGAAACTGGTCAGGTTTCTGAAAGAAATTTTTAAAGCAAACACAAAGAAATTTTTGGAATTTGCTGCTAAAAACGATTGGAAAAAGAAGACAAGGAGATGGCAGTCACTTTTTGTGACCAATGAACGCAGTCATGAACTCAATCTAGAGTTTCGTGATACTGACCGTCCAACAGACGTTATTAGTCTTGAATATAAAGCCTGAAATTAGAAATTACCTTTTGACGAAGAGGATTTGGCAGAAGATCCCTGACTTTAGCAGAAATGATGTCAGAATTTGATGCTTATATCGGCGAGTTATTCATTTCAATTGATAAAGCGATGAGCAAGCTGAAGAGTACGGTCATAGCTTTTGAACGTGAAATGGGCTTTTCTAGCTGTGCATGGATTTTTACATATAAACGGTTATGATCACTACACTCCGGAAGAAGAAGCGGAGATGTTCGGTTTACAAGAAGAAATTTTAACAGCCTATGGACTCACAAGACAATAAACGAAAATGGAAAAATCGGGACTTGCTATCAAGTTTAGATTTTGCCCTAACAGGTATTTTTACTGCCTTCCAAGAAGAGCGTAATATGAGAAAGCATGCAGTAACATCTCTTTGGTTGTTCTTGCAGGCTTTGTTTTTCAGGTTTCAAAAATTGAATGGCTATTTCTCCTATTAAGCATATTTTTAGTAATTGCTTTTGAGATTTTGAATTCTGCTATTGAAAATGTAGTGGATTTGGCTAGCCATTATCACTTCGATATGCTTGCAAAGAAGGCTAAAGACATGGCTGCAGGTGCAGTTCTTGTTGTGTCTTTATTTGCTGCAGTGACTGGACTTATCATTTTCATCCCTAGGATTTGGGATATCCTATTTTAAACACTAAAGAGGTAACTATGACATTTAAATCAGGCTTTGTAGCCATTTTAGGACGTCCCAATGTTGGGAAGTCAACTTTTTTGAATCATGTCATGGGGCAAAAAATTGCCATCATGAGTGACAAGGCGCAAACAACGCGCAACAAAATCATGGGTATTTACACTACGGATAAGGAACAAATCGTCTTTATCGATACGCCAGGAATTCACAAACCCCTAAGACAGCTCTTGGAGATTTCATGGTAGAGTCAGCCTATAGCACTCTTCGTGAAGTCGATACCGTTCTCTTTATGGTTCCTGCTGATGAACCACGTGGGAAGGGTGACGATATGATTATCGAACGACTCAAGGCTGCTAAGGTTCCTGTGATTCTCGTGGTAAACAAGATTGACAAGGTGCACCCAGACCAACTTTTGGCTCAAATCGATGATTTCCGTAATCAGATGGACTTTAAGGAAATTGTGCCAATTTCAGCTCTTCAAGGGAAATAATGTTTCACGTCTAATCGACATTCTCAGTGAAAACCTTGAAGAAGGTTTCCAATATTTCCCAGCGGACCAAATTACAGACCATCCAGAACGTTTCTTGGTTTCTGAGATGATTCGTGAAAAAGTGTTACACTTAACTCGTGAAGAAATTCCACATTCAGTTGCAGTAGTGGTAGATTCTATGAAACGAGATGAGGAGTCTGATAAAGTTCATATCCGAGCAACCATCATGGTCGAACGCGACAGCCAAAAAGGAATTGTCATCGGTAAAGGTGGTGCCATGCTTAAGAAAATTGGTACCATGGCTCGTAAAGGATATCGAACTCATGCTAGGAGACAAGGTCTTTCCTAGAAACATGGGTCAAAGTCAAGAAAAACTGGCGCGATAAAAAGCTGGATTTGGCTGACTTTGGCTATAACAAAAAAGAATATTAAGAAGAGGTGGGCGGTAGCCTGCTTCTTGTTTTTAGTGAAGGAGGAGCTATGCCTGAATTACCTGAGGTCGAAACAGTTCGACGAGGTCTTGAAAAATTGATTCTAGGGAAAGAAAGATTTCAAACATTGAGATCAGTTATCCCTAAGATGATTAAGACAGATTTTGAAACCAATTTCAGAAAGAGTTACCTGGTCAAGTTGATTCAGTCAATGGGACGTCGAGGAAAATATCTACTTTTTAACCTTAGATGATAAGAGTTTTGATTTCTCATCTGCGGATGGAAGGGTAAAGTATTTTTATTATCCTGACGAGATTCCTGAACGAAAAGCACGCCCATGTATTTAGTTCAACTTTTGAAGATGGTAGCACTCTTAGTTTATGAGGATGTCCGTAAGTTTGGGACCATGGAACTGTTGGCTCCTGAACTCTTGGATTCTTACTTTTATTTCAAAAACTGGGCCCAGAACCAACTGAGCAAGATTTTGATTTAGGAAAGATTTAAACTAGCCTTTGAAAAAGTCTAAAAAAGCCAATTAAATCTCATTTGCTGGACCAGACGCTAGTTGCAGGATTGGGAAATATCTATGTTGATGAAGTTCTCTGGAGAGCGAAAGTTCATCCCTTCTAGAACTTTCTAACAGTTTAACCGCCCAAGAGGCCATAAAAGTCCATGATGAAACGATTAAGGTTTTAGGTCAGGCTGTTGAAAAGGGTGGTTCAACGATTCGTACCTACACCAATGCTTTTGGTGAGGATGGAACCATGCAAGAATTTCATCAGGTCTATGATAAAACTGGGCAAGCTTGTTCTCGCTGTGGGGCTATTATCGAAAAAATTCAGTTTGGTGGTCGAGGAACCCATTTTTGTTCCAAATGTCAAAGGAGAAAGTGATGGGAAGAATAATTGGAATCACAGGTGGTATTGCATCCGGTAAGTCCACCGTCACAGAATTTCTAAGACAAAAAGGGTTTGAAGTAGTGGATGCGGATGCCCATGTCCACCAACTGCAGAAACCTGGTGGTCGACTTTATCAGATGTTTAGTTGAACACTTTCGGTGCGAAAAATCCTTCTGAAAATGGGGAACTGAATCGACCCCTTACTTGCCAGTCTTATATTTTCATAACTCTGAGGAGAGAGAATGGTCTAAAGAAACTCAAGGCAAAATCATCCGTGAAGAATTGAGGGCTTTGAGAGACAAGTTAGCTCAAACTGAGGATGTATTTTTCATGGATATTCCATTGCTTTTTGAACAAGACTATGCTGCTTGGTTTGATGAAACTTGGTTGGTTTATGTATCACCTGATGTTCAATTAGAACGTTTGATGAAAAGAAATCATTTATCAAAAGAATCGGCTGAAGCACGCTTGGCTTCTCAATGGTCTTTAGAAGAAAAAGAAAAAAATTGGCTAATCATATTTTAGATAATAATGGCAGTCGTGATCAGCTTCTGAGTCAAGTAGTGACTATACTTGAAGGAGGCGATGCCCATGCAAGAGATTAGTTGGAAGGATAATCTTCGTATTGCTTGGTTTGGTTGCTTTTTAACAGGTAGCAAGCATTTCTCTCGTTGTTCCTTTTATGCCTATTTTTGTAGAGCAATTAGGAGTTGAAGGGGATCAAGTTGCTTTTTATTCAGGTTTAGCTATTTCTGTTTCTGCCGTTTCTGCAGCCTTTGTATCACCAATCTGGGGTATCTTAGCAGACAAATATGGGCGAAAACCTATGATGATTCGTGCGGGGCTAGCCATGACTATTACCATGGGAGGACTGGCTTTTGTCCCAAATATTTTCTGGCTCTTGTTTCTACGTTTTCTCAATGGCGTTTTTACAGGTTTCGTACCCAATGCGACAGCTTTGATTGCGAGTCAAGTCCCTAAAGACAAGTCGGGGTACGCTCTAGGAACTTTATCAACTGGCGTTGTCGCTGGAACTTTGACAGGTCCATTTGTTGGTGGTCTCATTGCAGAAATTTTTGGAATTCGAAATGTCTTTTTATTGGTTGGCAGTTTCTTGTTTTTAGCTGCTATTCTAACCATTCTTTTTATTAAAGAAGACTTTCAACCTGTGACGAAAGAAAAAGCACTCCCGACCAAAGAGCTTTTTAAATCTGTGAAATATCCTTTTCTCTTGATAAATCTATTTTCTAACTAGTTTTGTAATTCAGTTTTCTGCACAATCGATAGGTCCCATCCTTGCTCTTTATGTACGAGATCTTGGACAGAAAGAGAATCTTCTCTTCGTATCTGGTTTGATTGTGTCTAGTATGGGATTTTCAAGTATGATGAGTGCAGGAGTCATGGGGAAATTAGGTGATAAAGTAGGGAATCATCGACTACTTGTTGTGGCTCAGGTATATTCAGTTTTCATATATCTATTATGCGCAAATGCAACAAGTCCATTTCAATTAGGGATTCTATCGTTTTCTATTCGGGCTAGGTACAGGCGCTCTGATACCGGGTGTCAATGCACTCCTCAGTAAAATAACTCCCAAAGCAGGCATATCAAGAGTATTTGCCTTTAATCAAGTCTTTTTTTATCTAGGGGGTGTGATAGGTCCCTTGGCAGGATCAGCAGTAGCTGGCCAATTTGGCAACCACTCTGTATTTTATGCAACAGCTCTTTGTGTAGCTCTGAGTTGTACATTTAATCTTATCCAATTTAGAACATTATTAAAAAGTGAAGGAAATCTAGTGCGCGTAAAAATAAATTTAAAAATGCTCCTCTTGTGGCAGCATCAATTATCTAACCAGTAAAAACTCAAAAACACATCCAGATAAGATTGAAGTCTTAAAGTATTGTCCCAAAGAAAGAAAAGTGACTCTACATCTTGAATCTAAGTAGAAATTATGGTAAAATAATAGGGATTTTAAGGAGTTTGATATGTATAACCTATTATTAACCATTCTATTAGTATTATCTGTTGTGATTGTGATTGCAATTTTTATGCAACCAACTAAAAACCAATCTAGCAATGTATTTGATGCCAGCTCAGGTGATTTGTTTGAACGTAGCAAAGCGCGTGGTTTTGAAGCCGTAATGCAACGTTTGACAGGAATCTTAGTCTTTTTCTGGCTAGCCATTGCCTTAGCATTGACGGTATTATCAAGTAGATAAGAAAATAATGGGCGAGACTAGGTCTTAGCCTATTTTTATTTTGAAAGAAACTAAGGTTTTACACAAAAAAATAGTATCACAAATCTAGAAAGAAAACATGAAAGATAAAAATAAAAGGAATATTTAGAAGAGAAGCGAAGAGTTACGGTAAATAATCTAGCTCAAGCTCTGGGAAAGGAGAGCTCTAAGGATTTTAGTGAGCTCATCAAAACTTTGTCTCTGATGGAAAGAAAGCACCAGATTCGCTTTGAAGAAGATGGTAGTCTAAGTTAGTAAACAGAAGAAGCATGAAATTACCCTTAAAGGGACTTTTTCATGCTCATAAAAACGGCTTTTGGTTTTGTAAGTTTAGAAGGTGAAGAAGACGATCTTTTTGTTGGGAAAAATGATGTTAACTATGCTATTGATGGGGATACTGTAGAGATTGTTATTAAGAAAGTTGCAGATCGCCAAAAAGGAACTGCTGCAGAAGCTAAGATTATCGATATTTTAGAACACAGTTTAACAACAGTTGTTGGCCAAATCATTCTTGATGAGGAAAAACCTAAGTATGCTGGTTATATCCGTTCTAAAAATCAAAAAATTAGCCAACCGATTTACGTAAAGAAACCAGCTCTCAAGCTAGAAGGCACAGAAGTTCTCAAGGTTTTTATTGAAAAGTACCCAAGTAAAAAGCATGATTTCTTTGTCGCAAGTGTTCTGGATGTGGTAGGACATTCGACAGATGCTGGAATTGATGTTCTAGAAGTACTAGAGTCCATGGATATCGTCTCAGAGTTTCCAGAGGCTGTTCTTAAGGAAGCAGAGAGCGTTCCAGATGCACCATCTGAGACGGATTTGGAAGGACGTCTAGATCTGAGAGATGAAATTACATTTACCATAGATGGAGCGGATGCTAAGGATTTGGATGATGCAGTTCACATCAAGTCTTTAAAAAATGGTAATTTTGAACTTGGAGTCCACATTGCAGACGTTTCTTATTATGTTACTGAGAGTTCAGCCCTTGATAAGGAAGCCCTTAATCGTGCGACCTCTGTCTATGTAACAGACCGCGTGGTTCCAATGCTTCCAGAACGCCTTTCAAATGGTATTTGTTCCCTCAATCCTCAAGTAGATCGTTTGACCCAATCGGCTATTATGGAAATTGATAAACATGGTCGTGTTCGTAATTACACTATTACGCAGACTGTTATCAAGACAAGTTTTCGTATGGCCTATAGTGATGTCAATGACATTCTTGCAGTGATGAAGAGAAGAGACAAGAGTATAAGAAAATTGTTCCTAGCATTGAACTCATGGCCAAGCTTCATGAAATTCTTGAAGGTATGCGGATTAAGCGTGGAGCTCTAAATTTTGATACCAATGAAGCTAAGATTTTAGTAGATAAAAAAGGAAACCAGTAGATATTGTTCTTCGTCATCGTGGGTACTGCTGAACGTATGATTGAGTCCTTTTTATGTTGATTGCTAACGAAACAGTTGCTGAGCATTTTAGCAAGTTGGACCTTACCTTTTCATCTATCGTATCCATGAGGAACCCAAAAGCTGAGAAAAGTTCAGAAGTTTATTGATTACGCTTCTAGTTTTGGCTTACGAATCTATGGAACTGCTAGTGAGATTAGTCAAGAAGCTCTCCAAGACATCATGCGTGCTGTTGAGGGTGAACCTTATGCGGATGTATTATCCATGATGCTTTTAGCGTTCGATGCAACAGGCTCGTTATTCTGAGCATAACCATGGCCACTATGGCCTAGCCGCGGACTATTACACTCACTTTACCAGTCCGATTCGCCGTTATCCTGACCTCTTGGTTCACCGGATGATTCGTGACTATGGACGTTCTAAAGAAGTGGCGGAACATTTTTGAACAGGTCATTCCGAGATTGCAACCCAGTCATCCAATCGTGAGCGCCGGGCTATCGAGGCAGAGCGTGAAGTTGAAGCTATGAAAAAAAGCTGAATACATGGAAGAGTATGTGGGTGAAGAGTATGATGCGGTTGTGTCCAGCATCGTCAAATTCGGTCTTTTTGTTGAATTGCCAAATACAGTCGAAGGCTTGATTCATATTACTAAATCTGCCTGAGTTTTTACCATTTTCAATGAACGTGATTTAACTCTTCGTGGAGAGAAATCAGGGACAACCTTCCGAGTGGGACAACAGATTCGTATTCGTGTCGAAAAGAGCCGATAAAATGACTGGTGAGATTGATTTTTTTCTTTTATTCCCAAGCGAGTTTGATGTCATTGAGAAAGGTTTAAAACCGTCTGGCCGCAAGGATAGAGGTCGTCGTTCTGATAAGAAAGAAGACATGAAAAAAAGTTGGTCGCTCAAGTGATAAAGCGCAAGCATTCTTCAAAAAGACAAGAAAGAAAAAAAGAGTAAGAAACCTTTTTATAAAGGAAGTAGCAAAGAAAGGAGCTAAGCATGGCAAAGGGCGGGGAAAGGTCGTCGCGCAAAATAAAAAAAGCGCATCACGACTATACTATCGTAGATACGCTAGAAGCAGGAATGGTTCTAACTGGTACAGAGATCAAGAGTGTTCGAGCAGCTCGTATCAATTTAAAAAGACGGATTTGCCCAGGTTAAGAAATGGGTGAAGTCTGGTTGAGTAATGTCCATATCGCTCCTTATGAAGAGGGCAACATCTGGAACCAGGAGCCAGAACGTCGTCGTAAACTTCTCCTTCATAAAAACAAATCCAGAAATTGGAGCAAGAAACTAAAGGAACAGGTATGACCTGGTTCCTCTTAAAAGTTTATATCAAAGATGGCTATGCTAAGCTCCTTTTAGGGACTTGCAAAAGGGAAACATGACTACGATAAACGGGAGTCTATCAAACGCCGTGAGCAAGATCGTGATATTGCGCGTGTTATGAAAGCTAGTTAACCACCGATAGAAAGAGTGAAGAATATGGAAAAACTAGTTGCCTACAAACGCATGCCTGTCTGGAATAAAGACACCATGCCAGAGGCTGTTCAAAGAAAACACAATACTAAGGTCGGAACCTGGGGGAAGATTACCGTATTAAAAGGAGCTCTAAAGTTTATTGAATTGACTGAAGAGGGAGAAGTTATAGCTGAGCACCTCTTTGAAGCGGGTGCTGATAATCCGATGGCGCAACCTCAAGCTTGGCACCGTGTAGAAGCTGCCACAGATGATGTGGAGTGGTATTTAGAATTCTATTGTAAACCGGAAGACTATTTCCCTAAGAAGTATAATACCAACCCAGTTCATTCGGAGGTTTTAGAAGCTATACAGACCGTGAAACCATGTAAAGCATTAGACCTAGGATGTGGTCAAGGAAGAAATGCACTCTTTTTAGCTCAACATGGATTTGATGTTACAGCAGTGGATCAAAATGAGCTATCCCTTGAAATCTTGCAAAGCATCGTAGAGCAAGAAGATTTAGAGATGCCTGTTGGTCTCTACGATATCAATTCAGCTAGTATAGGACAAACTTACGATTTTATCGTATCAACGGTTGTGCTCATGTTTTTACAAGCAGATCGTATTCCGTCTATCATTCAAAATATGCAAGAACAAACCTCTATCGGTGGCTATAATTTGATTGTTTGTGCCATGGATACAGAAGATTATCCATGTTCTGTTAATTTCCATTCACCTTTCAAAGAGGGTGAGCTGGCAAATTACTACAAGGATTGGGAATTGAGTGAAGTACAATGAAAAATCCAGGGCATTCACATCGTCGTGACGAAAACGGCAATCGTATTCAACTACGCTTTTGCAACCATGTTGGCAAGAAAAAGTATAAATAAAATGACTAAAAGGGAATAGAAAAGGATCGTTTTCTATTTCCTTTTTTGTTCCCCTAATAAGAAAGGAAGTTCTCAATTTATGTTATACTAGAAGTAGGAGAAGTCGATGAAATGAAACAGAATCGTGATAGTTTTAAAATGATTCTAATCGACCACTATTCTATCGGACTTTTTTGTCTAGGAGGTCTTAGGATGACTAGTCTTTTAATTGAACTGTATGACCGTCATACCATTGAGAAAAATGTCTACCAGGCTTTTGTCAGTGATTGTGATGAGATTTTATATCTTTCTACAAGAAAAATTGCTGAGGAAGAAAAGCTATCCTTGAAGCATTTTCTAATGGAACAAGTACCCCACTTAAAACAAGTACATTTTCGACAATTTAACCTAGAAAAAACCTGCCAGGAATTAGACGTATTTATCAATGATTTTGAGACAGTGACCATCGATGTTTTTGGTGGAGATAATCTATTAGCAATAGTTCTATTTCAGTATGGTTTGGAGAAAGGTATTCCCATTATTGCTATGGATGTTGAACAAGGAAAGCAGTATGCCTGGGAAAGGGGCAAAATTTATGATAAAAATTTAGATATTCCTAGTTTATCCATTGAACAATTGATAGCTTTTACGTGGTGGAAAAAGTCCCTTAAATCAAGAAGACCTCAGCATTCTAATAAGCAAGTGCTAGCTATTAAAAAATTGGCAAAATATGCTATTGAAAATCCTGAAAAATGGTATCAGATTACCCAATTCTTTGCACTGGCAAAAACAACTGATTTTCATGCTGAAACAGCAAAAGTTTTGGAGAGTAATGGAAAAATTTATTCTTACCCCAGTAGTTTGATTCCTTTGTTCACAAAAGCTAATTTACTGAAAGTAGAAGAGGAAACAACAGATACTGTCACTTATACATTCCCAACAGCAGAAGCACATCTGTTATGTCGAACTAAAGGGCATATTTTAGAATTGTATATCTATTTACTAGCCCTCGAGTCAGAGTATTTTGATGAATGTATGATTGGTACTGAAATTGACTGGAATGGGATTTTCCCTGAGGCTGACAATGTTCAAAATGAGATTGATGTTATTCTTCGTAAAGGTCACTCTGTAGTTTTCATTTCTTGTAAAATGACTGATTTATCAGTTGAAGCTATTAACGAACTTGAAGTTTATGCCAATCATTTTGCAGGGTGATAATTGTTTGAAGATGATTGTTTGCTCTGGGCAAGATTAACCCCGTTTACAGCCATCGTTGTCAAGAATATGGTGTACTGGTGATAAAAGCAGGATCAAATACAGAATCTCATTCTATGGTGCAGAAATATATTAGAAAATCTAAAGAAAATAGTTGAGAATTATATAGTGAAAAAGGTTGAATCTAGTCAGCCTTTTTCTTCTTTCTTTTCGAATGGAATTAGAAAAGGAGAGTTCTATGTTTTCTAGCGAGAGATAAAAAGGAATTTAATTAGCGCTTTAGAGGATGAAGTAAAGAAACAAACTTATTATTGCCCAGCTTGTGGAGCACGTGTTCGCTTGAGAAAAGGGAAAAATGTACGAACGCATTTTGCTCATGAAAGTCTAAAAAAATGTGATTTTTTCCATGAAAATGAAGGACCAGAACACCTGGAAAACAAGGAGCAATTGTTTTATTGGGCTAAGAAGAATGATGAGGTTGAAATGGAATATCCGATACCTGAACTGAAGCAGATTGCTGATATCTTTATCAATAAACAACTAGCCCTAGAAGTTCAGTGTAGTCCAATTTCTTGTGAACTTTTAAGGGAGAGAAGCAATGGTTATCGAAGTCTCGGTATTCAAGTTTTGTGGTTACTTGGAGAAAAACTATGGATAAAAGAGCGACTAACTCAACTTCAGAGAGATTTTCTTTATTTCAGTAATAATATGGGCTTTTATCTTTGGGAGTTAGACCATAAAAGACGAGTTTTGAGACTTAAGTACTTACTCCACCAAGATTTGAAGGGAAAACTTCATTATCAGGTCAAGGAATTTTCTTATGGCAAAGGGAATCTTCTAGAAATATTACGGACTCCTTATCAACAACGAAAACCTGATTTCCTTTTCAGTTGAGCAAGACAGGAACATCTGTTATTACATTCAAAAACAACTTTATTATCAAAATCCCTATTGGATGAAGCAACAAGCTCAAGCCTATTTGAGAGGAGAGAATCTTTTGAATCGAAAGAAACAGGACTGGTATCCCCAAGTAAGGCCGATAGAAAAAGGTTGTTTTTGCCAAATCAAACAAGATATTCATGATTATTATCGAAACTTTCAGGCTTATTATGAGAAAAATTCTCAAAATAAGCAACAAAAGCTCTATCCACCTGTCTTTTATCATCGTTATTTCCTGAAAAATATGGTAAAATAGAAAGGATGGAGGAAATTTATGGTATTACAACGAAATGAAATAGATGAAAAAGATACATGGGATTTGTCCACTATCTTTGAAACAGACCAAAAATGGGAAGAAGAACTAGCCCTTCTAACGGAAGATACAAAACAAGCAGCTGGTCTTGAGGGACATCTCTTGGATAGCGCAGAAAGCCTTCTTGACATTACAGAGCGTTATCTAGAATTGAGTCGTCGTCTTGAAAAACTTTATGTTTATGCACATATGAAAAACGACCAAGACACGCGAGTAGCTAAATATCAAGAATACTATGCAAAAGCAATGACTCTTTATAGTCAACTTGATCAAGTCTTTTCTTTCTATGAGCCAGAATTTATGGCTATCACAGAAGAGCAGTATCAAAACTTTCTAGCAGAAGAACCAAAACTCCAACCATATAAACACTTCTTTGATAAACTATTGCAAAATAAGGACCATGTCCTTTCACAACGTGAAGAAGAGTTGCTTGCAGGTGCTGGTGAAATCTTCGGTGCTGCTAGTGAAACCTTTGCTATTTTAGATAATGCAGATATCGTCTTTCCATTCGTTAAAGATGAAGATGGAAATGAAGTACAATTATCACACGGCGTTTATATGCGCTTGGTAGAATCTAAGAATCGTGAGGTTCGTCGTGGAGCATATGAAGCCCTCTATGCTACTTATGAGCAATACCAGCACACTTACGCTAAAACCTTGCAGACCAATGTTAAAGTGCAAAACTATCGTGCTAAGGTTCGTAACTACAAGAGTGCGCGTGAAGCAGCTCTTGCAGCTAACTTTGTGCCAGAAAGTGTTTATGACAATCTGGTATCTGCTGTACGTAAGCATTTGCCACTCTTACATCGTTATCTAGCTCTTCGCTCAAAAATCTTGGGTATTCCAGACCTCAAGATGTACGATGTCTACACTCCATTGTCTTCAGTGGAATACAGCTTTACTTATGAGGAAGCCTTAAAGAAAGCAGAAGAAGCTTTGGCAGTTCTTGGTGAAGATTACTTGAGTCGTGTGAAACGTGCTTTTAGCGAACGTTGGATTGATGTTTATGAAAATCAAGGTAAGCGATCAGGTGCCTACTCTGGTGGTTCCTATGATACTAACGCCTTTATGCTTCTTAACTGGCAGGATAACCTCGATAATCTCTTTACTCTTGTACATGAGACAGGTCACAGTATGCATTCAAGCTATACACGTGAAACCCAGCCTTATGTCTACGGGGATTACTCAATCTTCTTGGCAGAAATTGCTTCAACAACCAATGAAAACATCCTGACAGAAAAATTATTGCAAGAAGTGCAAGACGATGCAACACGCTTTGCCATTCTCAACAATTTCTTGGATGGTTTCCGTGGGACAGTCTTCCGTCAAACTCAATTTGCAGAATTTGAACATGCTATTCACCAAGCCGATCAAAATGGTGAAGTCTTGACAAGCGAGTTCTTAAACAATCTCTATGCTGACTTGAACCAAGAATATTATGGCTTGAGCAAGGAAGACAATCCTCAAATTCAGTACGAGTGGGCTCGAATTCCTCATTTCTACTATAACTACTATGTATATCAATATTCAACTGGTTTTGCAGCAGCTTCAGCCTTGGCTGAAAAAGATTGTTCATGGTAGCCAAGAGGATCGTGACCGTTATATTGAATACCTGAAGGCTGGGAAGTCAGACTATCCACTCAACATCATGTGAAAAGCTGGTGTTGACATGGAAAAAAAGAAGATTATCTCAACGATGCCTTTGCTGTCTTTGAACGCCGTTTGGATGAGTTCGAAGCTCTTGTTGTAAAATTAGGATTAGCATAAAATGGTTGAGTCATACAGTAAAAATGCTAACCATAACATGCGACGGCCTGTCGTAAAAGAAGAAATTGTCGAATTTTATACGTCAACGTACAAAAAGCAAGTGATCAGGTTCTTTAAAAAGAACTAGAAAACTTTGCTCGTAAGGAGAATATTCCTATCATCCCTCATGAAACTGTCGCTTATTTTCGTTTCCTAATGGAAACAATACAACCTAAAAACATTTTAGAGATTGGAACAGCAATTGGTTTTTCTGCACTTTTGATGGCTCAACATGCCCCAAATGCAAAGATTACTACCATTGACCGTAATCCTGAAATGATTGGTTTTGCGAAAGAAAATTTTGCAAAATTTGACAGTCGTAAACAAATCACTCTCTTAGAAGGTGATGCGGTAGATGTTTTATCAACTTTGACAGAAACCTATGATTTCGTATTTATGGATTCTGCCAAGTCTAAATACATCGTATTTCTTCCAGAAATTCTCAAACACCTAGAAGTGGGTGGAGTGGTTATCTTGGATGATGTTTTCCAAGGTGGAGATATCGCCAAGGATATCATGGAAGTCCGACGTGGACAACGAACAATCTATCGTGGTTTGCAAAGGCTCTTTGAGGCAACTCTTGATAATCCAGGATTAACAGCTAGTCTAGTTCCTCTTGGAGATGGGATATTGATGCTGAGAAAGAATCAAGCAGAAGTTGAACTGCCTGATATTTGACTAATTTCAGATATTTTTAAGACAATTTAGTAAAAATAGATAAGGTAAACATTTATCTAGTGTGATAAAAAGGAGTAAACATGAAGAAAAAATTATTGGCTGGTGCCATCACTTTGTTATCAGTAGCTACTTTGGCTGCTTGTTCAAATAGCTCTGAAGGAGCTGACTTAATCACTATGAAGGGTGATGTTATCACAGAACATCAATTCTATGAAGAAGTGAAAGAAACAACTCAACTGCTCAACAAGTCTTTGCTTAATATGACTATTCAAAAGGTTTTTCGAAAACAATATGGTTCTGAAGTAAGTGATAAAAGAAGTTGAAGAAGCTGTAGCAGAAGAACAGAAGAAATATGGTGATAGCTATCAAATCGTTCTTTCTCGTGCTGGTATGACAGCTGAAAGTCGTAAAGCTCAAATTCGTACAAGTAAATTGGTTGAGTATGCTGTTAAAAAAGCTGCAGAAGCTGAATTGACAGATGAGAACTACAAAAAAGCTTACGATGAGTACACACCAGAAGTAACTGCGCAAATTATTAAACTTGATAGTGAAGATAAGGCTAAAGAAGTTCTTGCTAAAGCAAAAGAATCTGGAGCTGACTTCGCACAATTGGCTAAAGATAATTCAACTGACGAAAAGACAAAAGCAAATGGTGGAGAAATCACTTTTTGACTCTGCATCAACAGAATTGCCAGACGTTGTTAAAAAGCAGCATTTGCTCTTGATGTATGATGGAATTTCAGATGTGATCACAGCTCCAGGAACACAAGCTTTATTCAAAGCAGTTTCTATATTGTAAAATTGACTAAGAAAAACTGAAAAATCTTCTAATATCGATGATTATAAAGAAAAAATTGAAGACAATCATTCTTACTCAAAAACAAAATGATGCTACTTTTGTTCAAGGTGTCATTAGTAAAGAATTGCAAGCTGCAAATATCAAGGTTAAAGATCAAGCCTTCAAAAATATCTTTACTCAATATATCCAAAGTGATTCAACAACGAAACTACAACTACATCTTCTAACTAAGATTAAGACTCTATCTTTCTACTAAGAAAGATAGAGTTTTTCTATATGCATCACCAATCTCTGAGCAAAAAGTAAACAAGATTCGATAGAATGTCTCAATAAATCATAAATTCGGCTCATTAAAGGGTAAGAGTTTTTTTCTAACTCAAAAATGGTATAATAGCTAGAAAACTAGAATTAATAAAAAATTAGATTTTGATAGATGGTGAAGTATGAAAATTAGTAAAAGGCACCTGTTGAATTATTCTATTTTAGTGCCCTATATTCTCTTGTCCGTTTTGGGCTTGATAGTGGTATATTCGACAACGAGTGCATCCTTAATCCAAGAAGGGCAGAGCGCCTTTCAATTAGTTCGAAACCAAGGTATATTTTGGATCGTTAGTTTGCTTTTGATAGCTGTTATTTATAAGTTAAAGTTAGGATTTTTACGAAACGAACGCTTGTTATTCATCGTGATGTTTTCAGAGTTAGTGTTGCTTGCTCTAGCGCGTTTGATTGGGATTCCTATTAATGGTGCTTATGGTTGGATCAAGGTTGGTCCTATTACCATACAACCTGCCGAATACTTGAAAATTATTATCATTTGGTACTTGGCTCAACGTTTTTCAAAACAACAAGAAGAAATTGGTGTTTATGATTTCCAAGTCTTGACTCTTAATCAGTGGTTTCCTAGATCCTTTAACGATTGGCGATTTGTTCTCTTGGTCATGATTGGTAGTTTAGCTATTTTCCCTGACCTTGGAAATGCTACAATTCTCTTCTTGGTAGCATTACTGATGTACTCAATCAGTGGAATTGCTCATCGGTGGTTTGCAACCATTCTTGGTATACTGACCAGTGTGTCCTTTGTGTCATTGACGGCCATTAAATTGATTGGTGTTGATAAGGTTTCAAAGATTCCTGTCTTTGGTTATGTAGCGAAACGTTTTAGTGCTTTCTTTAATCCATTTGATGACGTCGCTGGTGCCGGACACCAATTAGCCAATTCGTACTATGCAATGGTTAATGGTGGCTGGTTTGGCATTAGGTTTAGGTAACTCAATCGAAAAGCGCGGTTATCTACCTGAAGCACACACGGATTTTGTGTTCTCGATTGTTATTGAAGAGTTTGGTTTTGTCGGAGCAAGTCTTATTCTAGCTCTCTTATTCTTCTTAATCCTCCGCATTATCTTGGTAGGTGTTCGAGCAAAAGATCCATTTAATTCAATGGTAGCGATTGGTATTGGTGGAATGATATTGATTCAGGTATTCGTCAATATCGGTGGAATCTCAGGCTTGATTCCATCTACAGGTGTAACCTTCCCATTCCTTTCACAAGGGGGGAATAGTCTATTGGTTCTGTCAGTAGCCATCGCCTTTGTGTTGAATATCGATGCTAGTGAAAAACGTGCAAAACTCTATAGCGAATATGAAGCACAACTTTAAGAAAAAGTAACAAGGAGAAAAATATGTCTCTTCAAAAACTAGAAAATAACAGAAACAAAACTGTCGTTCAAGAAGAAGTTCAAATTTTGACAGATTTGCTTGAAGATATTACTAAAAATATGCTTCCCGCTGAGACCTTTGACAAGATTATGCAGTTGAAGGAGCTATCATCAAATCTTGACTATCAAGGACTGGATAAAGTTGTGGCGGGACTTTCAAATGATGAAATGGTCTACATTTCTAGATATTTCTCTATTTTGCCACTTTTGATTAATATTTCTGAAGATGTTGACTTGGCATACGAAATCAACCATCTTAATAATATTGATCAAGATTATCTTGGAAAATTGTCAACAACCATTGAAATGGTAGCAGAAAAAGAAAATGCCGCTGAAATTCTAGAACATTTGAATGTCGTGCCAGTATTAACAGCCCACCCAACACAAGTGCAACGGAAGAGTATGTTGGATTTGACAACTCATATCCATTCGCTCTTACGTAAATATCGTGACGTAAGAATGGGCCTTATTAACAAGGAAAAATGGCACAATGATCTTCGTCGCTATATAGAGATTATTATGCAGACGGATATGATTCGTGAAAAGAAACTAAAAGTAACTAATGAAATCACAAATGTGATGGAATACTACAATAGTTCCTTCCTTCAAGCAGTACCAAATCTAATGCTAGAGTATAAACGTCTAGCAAAAGAGCAAGGGATTGACCTAAAACAAGCCAAACCTATTACTATGGGAATGTGGATTGGTGGAGACCGAGATGGGGAATCCATTTGTAACTGCTGAAACTCTCATGCGATCAGCAACCATTCAAAGCGAAGTCATCTTCAACTACTATATAAGCAAGATTTCTAGTCTCTATCGTACTTTCTCTCTTTCTACTAATTTATCCAAGACAAGCAAGGCTGTCGAAGAAATGGCATCACAATCTCGTGACACATCTGTCTTCCGTGAGAAAGAACCTTACCGTCGTGCTTTTCACTTTATCCAATCTAAATTAATTCAAACGCTTTTGAATTTGAAAGAGTGGGCTCTTGTTGGTTCATCAGCAGATGAACGACATCATGTTGAACGTCTCCTTGGTGCTCAAGGATACAAACAGGGAGAGATAACCGACTATATCAGTAGCCGACTTTCAGGTGCTATCCAAGACTTAGCAGATGAGCGCCCACCCTACTATGAAACGATTGAAGAGTTTAAGCATGATTTAAATGTCATTAAGGATTCATTGCTTGAGAATAAAGCAGAAGCCTTGTTGACAGGTGAGTTTGCAGAATTACTAGAAGCAGTTGAGGTCTTTGGTTTCTACTTGGCATCCATTGATATGCGCCAAGACTCAAGCGTCCATGAAGCCTGTGTTGCTGAATTGTTAGCATCTGCTGGTATTAATGACCACTATAGCGATTTGTCAGAAGATGAAAAGTGCGAGTTGCTTTTACATGAATTATTAGAGGACCCTCGAATCTTGTCAGCTACTCATGCTGAAAAGTCTGAACTTCTTGAAAAAGAATTAGCCATTTTCCAAACTGCACGTGAATTAAAAGATCGTTTGGGAGAAGACGTCATTCGTCAAACGATTATTTCTCATGCAACAAGCGTGTCTGATATGTTAGAATTGGCAATCATGCTCAAGAAGTCGGTCTTGTGGATGCTGAAAAAGCACGTGTTCAAATCGTGCCTCTCTTTGAAACAATTGAGGACTTGGATCATTCCGAAGAAACAATGAGAAAGTATTTCTCTTTACCGCTTGCTAAGAAGTGGATTGCTTCAAAAGATAATTATCAAGAAATCATGCTAGGTTACTCAGATAGTAACAAGGATGGCGGATATCTATCATCTTGTTGGACACTATACAAAGCTCAGCAACAATTAACCGCTATCGGTGATGAATTTGGCGTCAAGGTAACCTTCTTCCACGGTCGTGGTGGTACTGTTGGCCGTGGTGGTGGACCAACTTATGACGCCATTGCTTCTCAACCACTCAAATCAATCAAGGACCGTATTCGATTAACTGAACAAGGTGAAGTTATCGGAAATAAATACGGAAACAAGGATGCAGCCTACTATAACCTTGAAATGTTGGTATCAGCGGCTATCAACCGTATGATTACACAGAAGAAGAGTGATACTAATACATCAAATCGCTATGAGGCAATCATGGACCAAGTAGTCAGTCGTAGCTATGATATCTACCGTGAACTCGTATTTGGAAACGAACATTTCTACGATTATTTCTTTGAATCTAGTCCAATCAAGGCGATCTCAAGCTCTAATATTGGTTCTCGTCCAGCAGCTCGTAAAACAATCACTGAAATTGGTGGTCTACGTGCCATTCCTTGGGTATTCTCATGGTCACAAAGTCGTGTCATGTTCCCAGGTTGGTATGGTGTTGGGTTCAAGCTTTCAAGGAATTTATCGATCAGATCCAAAAATATCGAATACGCTTCGAGACATGTATCAAAAACTGGCGTTTCTTCCAGTCACTCTATCTAACGTGGATATGGTCTTGTCAAAATCAAATATGAATATTGCCTTTGAATATGCTAAACTTTGTGAAAGTGAAGAAGTACAAGCAATCTACTATACTATTTTGGATGAATGGCAATTGACTAAGAATGTTATCCTGGCTATCGAAGGCTATGATGAACTTCTGGCAGAAAAATACGTACTTGAAAGACAGTTTGAACTACCGTATGCCTTATTTCAATATCCTTAACTATATCCAGTTGGAATTGATTAAGCGTCAACGTCGTGGTGAGCTTTCTTCAGATGAAGAAAAGATTGATTCATACGACTATTAACGGAATTGCTACAGGATTACGTAATTCAGGTTAATATAAAGCTATATTTTTCCAAAAACCGTAGGAATTTTTCATAATTTTAAAAATAATTCATAAAAAGCCTTGACAAGTTTTTAGTAAAATGATATAATTTAAACCATTCAGAAAGTAATCATCGAATTTAGCGAATCTGTGGTTGGTGAAAACAGATAAGTGAAGATGATGAAAATTGGGCTGAATGCTATTAAGAATTTGAAATCATAAAATTCGGTGAGCACACCTTACAGTGCAACTCGTGAAGCGAGTAAGAGCGATAGGACATAGTTCCTATAATTGAGGTGGCACCGCGCATCGACGATCCTCACAAGTTTTTGTGTGAGGACTTTTTCTATGGGAGGAAAAATTTATGGAAATCAAAGCGATGGCGACGCTTTGGTAAAGTTATATTGAAAGTGAAATGAACATTACTAAGTTTAAGAAAAATAAGGAGAAATAGATATGAATAAACGTTTAATTGGTATTATCGTCAGCATTAGCAGTTGTAGTTGGAGGAAGCTTGGTCTACTCTAACTTAACAAAACAAGAAACTAAAACAGAGACAGCTAACAAGACAGCTAAAGTTGGTGTCTTTACAATTTGTCAGCCATCCATCACTTGATTTGATTTACCAAGGTATCCAAGATGGACTTGCTGAAGAAGGCTATAAAGGTGACCAAGTTAAAATCGACTTTATGAACTCTGAAGGTGACCAAAGTAAGGTTGCGACAATGAGTAAACAATTGGTAGCAAACGGAAATGATGTCGTTGTCGGAATCGCAACACCTGCTGCTCAAGGTCTTGCAAGTGCAACAAAAGATCTTCCTGTTATCATGGCTGCTATCACAGACCCAATTGGTGCTAACCTTGTACAAAACTTGGAAAAACCAGGCGGGAACATCACTGGTGTATCTGACCACAACCCTGCTGAACAACAAGTTGAATTAATTAAAGCTTTGACACCTGATGTTAAAACAATCGGAGCTCTCTACTCAAGTAGTGAAGATAACTCTAAATCTCAAGTTGAAGAGTTCAAAACTTACGCTGAAAAAGCTGGTTTGAAAGTAGAAACTTTTGCAGTTCCATCAACTAACGAAATTGCTTCTACAGTAAACGTCATGACTGGAAAAGTAGATGCAATCTGGGTTCCAATTGACAACACAATCGCATCTGCGTTCTCAACTGTAGTATCAAGTAACCAAACAGCTAAAAAACCAATCTATCCAAGTGCAACTGCCATGGTAGAAGCCGGTGGTTTGGCATCAGTCGTTGTGGACCAACACGATCTTGGTGTTGCTACTGGTAAGATGATTGCCAAAGTCTTGAAGGGTGAAAAACCTGCAGATACACCAGTTAATGTCTTCTCAACCGGTAAATCAGTGATCAACAAAAAAGTTGCTCAAGAACTTGGAATTACTATTCCTGAATCAGTTATCAAAGAAGCTGGTCAAGTAATCGAATAAGAATGTAGGAGGAGTTGGAGACATCTCCTCCAATTTTAGAATAAAGGAAACGAGATCAAACATGCTAATATCTATTATTTCACAGGGATTGGTCTGGGCTATCCTAGGGTTTGAGGAATCTTTATGACCTTTCAGAATCCTGAACTTTCCAGATATGACAACTGAGGGTTCCTTCCCTTTGGGAGGAGCAGTAGCAGTTACTCTCGTACCCAAGGGTTAATCCTTTTTCTTGCGACTTTAGCAGCTGTAGGAGCAGGGTTGTCTTGCTGGTTTAGCAGCGGGTCTTCTTTATACTGAAAGGAAGATTCAACACTCTTGTCTAGGAATTTTGGTGATGACTTCTTGTCATTCTATCATGCTCATGATTATGGGACGGGCTAACCTTAGGCTCTTAGGACACCAAGCAAATCCAGGATGTTCTTCCTTTCTCATCTGAGATTAATCAATTATTTACAGGCTTTGATTTTTGTGACTTTGGTTATCCTTCTTATGCTTTTTCTTCCTAGATACTAAATTGGGACAAAGCTTATATCGCGACAGGGAGATAATCCAGATATGGCTCGTAGTTTTTGGTATCAATACTAGGATCGTATGGAGCTGATGGGGCTTGGTCTTTATCAAATGGTGTGATTGCCCTGCATGGCGCTCTTATCAGCTCAACAAGAAGGCTATGCAGATGTCTCTCGTGGTATCAGGGGTTATCGTAGTTGGACTTGCAAGCTTGATTATCGTGAAGTACTCTTCAAAAGCCTTACCCTAGCAGAGCGTCTGGTTACTATTGTTGTTGGTTCTATCAGTTACCAATTCTTGGTATGAGGTCATTGTCTTGGCTTTAATACTGACTTTACCTCCGTTTTGTACAGTGCTCTTATCTTAGCAACTTGTCTAGTTATTCCAAGCCCTTAAGGATAAATACTTGAAAGAGGTCAAAGTTAAGCAAATGACAGCGATTGTAGAATTGAAAAATGCCACAAAAAAATTGTGAAAAATGGCTTCGACGAGGAAAAAGATTATTCTAAACGATGTTTCGCTTGATATTTATGAACATGACTTCATCACAATCTTGAGTGGAAATGGAGCAGGAAAGTCAACGCTCTTTAACAGCATTGAGGAACTCTACCTTTAACTAGTGGGAGCTATCCGTATTATGGGACGAGGGATGTGACTCATTTCAGACCCCTGAAAAAGACGTGCTAAGTACCTTTCTCGTGTCTTTCAGGATCCCTAAGATGGGAACTGCCCACATGTATGACAGTTGCAGAAAATCTCTTGAGTTGCTAAGTTTTCGTGGTGAAAAACGTGGTTTTACTTTCCGAGAAAGACTCTCAGCCTATACAGGAAGAATTTCAGAAAGCAACCATTGAGAAGGTCGAAATGGTCTAGAAAAACACTTGGATACACAGATTGAATTCTTGTCAGGTGGACGAAAAGACAGGCCTTGAGTCTCTTGATGGCAACAGAAACGTCCCTGAACTTCTTTTTGTTGGATGAACATACGGCAGCTCTTGACCCTAAAACAAGTGTGGCCTTGATGGAATTGACAGATGACTTTGTCAGCAGGACCATCTAACAGCATTGATGATTACCCACCATATGGAAGATGCTCTCAAAGTATGGAAATCGTCTCATTGTTTGA